>Ga0207866_1000937_pt1 | contig 33901 bp, 15 predicted proteins | sample HigsolmetaAR203D_FD_184835 | JGI IMG/M metagenome (GOLD analysis project Ga0207866, IMG submission 184835) | Ionic liquid and high solid enriched microbial communities from the Joint BioEnergy Institute, USA - AR20-3-D (SPAdes) (version 2) ...
AGGCCGCGCACCGGATGCGGCCCGCCGAGGTGCTGCGGACGCTGCGCGGCTGCGACGCGCTGATCAGCGGCGGCGGCAGCCTGCTGCAGGACGCGACGGGCGCGAAGACGATCCCCTATTACACGGGGATCGTCGGGCTGGCCCGGCTCCTGGGCAAGCCGGTGTTCGTCTACGCCCAGGGGATCGGGCCGGTCCGGCGGGCGTGGCTGCGCCCGCTGGTGCGCGCGGCGATGAACGCGTCCCGCGTCGTGACGGTGCGGGACGAGGAGAGCGCCGCGCTGCTCGCGCGCTTCGGGGTGGCGCGCGGGCGGATCGATGTGGTGCCCGATCCGGTGATGGGCCTTGCGTCGCCGTCGGACGCGGCGGAGCGCGCCGCGGAGCTGCCGGGCGGCCCGGGCGACGCGGACGTTCCGGTGGTCGGCGTGTCGGTGCGCCGGTGGCGGCCCGACGGCGCCGACCTCGCGCGCGTCGCGGAGGCGCTGGCCGCCCTGGTCCGGCGGCGCGCCGTGCGGCTTCGCTTCCTGCCGCTGCATACGCCGGACGACGCGGAGGCGTCGCGCGCGGTGATCGGGCGGCTGGCCGCGCTGGGCGCGGACGGCGCCGCCGAGCTCGCCGAGCCCGGCGACGACCCGCAGCGGATGCTGCTCGAGGTCGGGCGCTGCAGCCTCGTCTTCGGCATGCGGCTGCACGCGCTCATCTACGCCGCGAACCGGGGCGTGCCGATGCTCGGCCTGTCCTATGATCCGAAGATCGATCATTTCCTCGCCCGGCTCGGCCTTGCGCCGATCGGGACGACGGACAGGCTCGATCCGGAGGCGTTCGCCGCGGCCGCCGACGCGCTGCTGGCGCCGGAGGGCGCCGCGGCCTGGCGGGAGCGGCACGGCCCGGCGATCGAGGCGCTGCGGCGGGACGCCCGGCGGCCGGCGCGGCTGATCGTCGCGGCGCTGCGCGGACAAGGCTGATCGCCGAAGGGATTCGCGGATTGGACGAGGGGTGACGCGATGGGCGCGGAACGCGATTATCCGGCGGTGCCGATTTTCGGCCTGCCGTTTTCGAAGATGGACATGGCGGAGACGGTCGAGTATCTGGCGCGAAGGATCGGAGAGCGGCGGGTGACGCAGGTGATCACCGGCAATCCGATCATGGTGATGGCCGCGCTCGAGCGGCCGGACTACTACCGCGTCATGGAGCAGGCGGAGCTGATCGTGCCGGACGGCGCGGGGATCGTCTGGGCGTCCCGCTTCGCCGGCGATCCGGTGCCGGAGCGCGTCGCCGGCTTCGACCTGATGCACGAATTGCTGCGGGAAGGCGAGCGGCGGCGCTGGTCGGCGTATCTGCTCGGCGCGCGGCAGGACGTGGTCGAGGAGGTCGCGCGGCGGCTCGCGGAGCGTTATCCGCTTGTCCGGATCGCCGCTTTCCGGAACGGCTATTTCGGGCCGGAGGAGGATGCCGCTGTCGTCGCGGCCATCCGCGAGGCCGCGCCGGACCTGCTGTTCGTCGCGCGCGACGCGCTGACGACGCAGGAGCCGTGGATCGCCCGCTTCAAGCAAGAACTGGGCGTGCCCGTCATGATGGGGGTCGGCGGCAGTTTCGACGTGATCGCGGGACGGACGAAGCGGGCGCCCGTTCTTTTTCAGAAGCTCGGATTGGAATGGTTCTACCGGCTGATCCGCCAGCCTTCGCGCGCCGGGCGCATGGCCGCGTTGCCGCGCTTTGTGCTGAAAGTGGCGCGCGCGGGCCGGAAACTCGGGGAACGGCCGTCCCTGGCGGGCGAAAAAAGGCCCTTTTCATGAAAATCGCTTGAAAACGGGGATGGATTTTCATTCCGAACCGTCGTATAATGCTGTTCGTTATGATTTTGCGGGAGAGTGTCATGATGCCCACGGGCTTCCATGTCGTCATCGGTTTCGTTGTCGCCGCGCTGGTGTCGTTGCTGTTGACGCCGGCGGTCGGATCGCTCGCGTTCCGGATCGGCGCCGTCGACCGGCCGAACGCGCGGAAGGTACATACGCGTATTATGCCGCGGCTCGGCGGGCTGGCGGTCTACGCCGCGTTCATGGCCGGCTTCTGCACGCTGCTGCCGCTGGTGCCGGACGGGATGTTCGGCGCGTATGACAAGCGGTTCATCGCGGCGCTGCTCACGGGCGGCTCCATAATCGTGCTGATCGGCGCGCTCGACGACCGGTTCGAGCTGTCGGCGAAGGTGAAGCTGCTCGGCCAGATTGCGGCCGCCTGCGTCGTTGTGTTCGGTTTCGGCATCCGCATCAACCTGCTCAATATTCCGTTCGGCGAAGCGATGCAGCCGGTCGCGGAATGGCTGGCGATTCCGCTGACGATCTTCTGGATCGTCGGCTGCACGAACGCGATCAATTTGATCGACGGCCTGGACGGTCTCGCGGCCGGGGTGTCGGGCATCGCGATCGCGACGGTTCTCGCGATGGCCGCCATCATGGGCTCCGAGCCGGTGCTGCTGCTCAGCGCGCCGCTGCTCGGCGGCATCGTCGGGTTCCTGCGGCACAATTTCCACCCGGCGAAGATCTTCATGGGCGACTCGGGCTCGCTGTTCCTCGGCTTCAGCCTGGCGACGCTGTCGATGCTCGGGTTCAAGCAGGTGACGATCGTCTCGTTCCTGACGCCGCTGCTCATCATCGGCGTGCCGCTGTCGGACACGTTCTTCGCGATCGTCCGGCGGGTCGTCAACAAGCGGCCGATCTTCGCGCCGGACAAGGGCCATCTGCATCATTGCCTGCGCGAGCTCGGCTTCAGCCACCGCGGCACGGTGCTGATCATCTGGGGCATCGCCGCGTTCTTCGGCGCGACCGCGATCTTCATGTCGACCGTCGTGCCGTCGTCGGCGGCGAACTGGGTGACGTTCGTCGTCATCGCGGTGCTCGTGTTCATCCTGCAGATTGGCGCGGAGCTGATCGGGATCGTGGACAAGTCCCGCCGTCCGGTGCTCGACCTGCTGGCGCGGCTGTGGATGAAGGCGGGCCTCATGACGCGGTCGAAGTAAAGGCGGTCTGCATCGATTCGGGCGCTGGCCCGGCCGGAAAGGCCGGGCTTTTTCGCTTGGGGGAGACGCCGCCCGATGCGGACGGATGACGGCGGTTGTCGGAGGTTGCCGGTCCGGGGCTAAACAATCCGGAGGATCGCGCCGATAACTTGGGTACGGAACTTTTGTCGAGCGCCGGCGTCTTATTATGCGGGGAAACCGTTTCCGGCCACGGCACCGGACATGAAGGAGGAGGGGACAAGACGGCGTGCCGGTGTGGCGGAGAACGGCCGGGCGAACGCCGCGCGATTTTTTCACATGGCGGAAACAAGGGCAATTGCGGGATATACAAGGAGGAGGTAGCATGACTTCGCTGATCAAGAAATGGACGAGCCTGGTGCTCGTTGCCGCGCTGATTGTGACGATGGCGCCGCTCGGCTGGACGCCGAAAGCCTCGGCCGATTCGGCGTATTTCCAATTTGACAACCTGAGCACGGACAAGAGTTCGCCGGTCGAGGTCACGACGAACACCATCAACGTGTCCGGATCGTTCACCGGGGTCTCTTCGACCAGCATCGCCTTCCGCATTGAGCGGTTGACGGACGACGGACAATTGATTGAAACGTCGACCGGCACCACGACGCCGATCATTTCGAACAACAATTCCACCTTCCTGTTCGTGGGCGTGCGAATCTTCGAAGGTCTGAATCGCATTGTCGTGACGGGCGTCAACTCCGCCGGCAACACGGTGGAAGGCGAAGGTTATGTCTACTTCGCGAACAACCCTGCGATTACCAAGGTCAGCCTGAGTGACGGCCGCACGCTGGTGGCCGACACGCCGCTGCTGGTCGGGACGGCCAACCCCGGCATCATCGTCAACGCCACCAACGCCGAGGAGGTAACGATCAACGGGGTGGTGGCTTACAGCGGCAGCTCGGGCACGTATATCACGACATCCGTGACGCTGCAATCGGGATACAACCGTCTGGAGATCGTCGCCACCAACAACGGCAAGACCTTCACGGTTACGCGGGAACTCATCTATTATTCGGGCAATCCCACCGCCTATGATGTATGGGCGGATGACGGAACCAACCAGGTAAGTCTGGACGGCAATCCGACGATCTATCTCACGGGTGAGCAGAAGATTTCCGGCAAGGTGGCGTTCCCGAAGCAGACCACCACGCCCATTACCGAACCGGTGATCTGGCTGGACATTTACAGGGACGGCAACCCGATCGGCACGGTCAGCTCGGCCAATGTTGATGTCAATGTTTACGATACGAGCGACAGCAACTATGACGTCTTTGCGTTTAAAACCACGGTCAATTATGATTTCGGCACGCCCGGCAATGAAGGCGTCTATGTCATCCGGATCAGGAGCAATTCGCTGGGCGGAGCCAACTATCCGGTAACGTTCACGAACATGAACCCCAACGCCATTTACATTACGAAAATCTGGCGGCTGTACGGGGCGACTCCCGACGCAAGTGCGGTCGAAATTACCGGCAAGACGCTGTTCACCGACAATGCGACCGTCAACTCGTTGCCGTTGTGGCTGATGCTGGAGACGGCGAACGGAATACCCAGCCCGGCAGACACCAGCGTCAAGGCCTATATTGACGGTGTCGAACAGAACTTTACGTATGATGATTCGTACTACCTGGACGATCAAAATGCGAACAACCAATACCGGATTGTCAGAATCAGCAGCCTGCCGGTCGGCGAGGTGACGCTGGAGTTCTTCATTGCCGGAACGGTCACGACCAAGACGGTCACCTTCCCGTTCGACGCCGCGCCGGCGATCCGGATCACGAACCTGTACAACGGACAGAAGTTCACCAGCGCCCAGGGGCTTGCGGACAGCGATATCAAGGTGACGCTGGTCAACTTCGACACGTCTCCGAACTCGCCGGACCTCGATAATGTCACGATCACCATCAACGGCGACACGACCGTCGTCGATTTCGACAACCTCACCGATTCCGTTGATACGGATGATCCGGCATTTACATTCGATGTGGACGATGATCTCGTGCCCGGCCCGAATACGATCGTAGTGTCCGCCACCGCGCAGGGGATTCCGGTCTCCACTACGATCACGGTCTACTACTTCTCGGAAGACGAGCCGAAGCTCTTCAACTTCCTGCCCGTTCCGATCGATGAATTGGACGATTCCGACAGGAAGATCGAACGGCAAGGCACAAGCAACCAGTATGTCACGGAACTCGAAACGATCGACATTCTGTTTGAAGGCGAAGATTTCGAATCGCTGCACATCGCAATCGACGGCTCGAATCTGTTGAATGCGACGGTGGACGACACCAACGAGGAACTCGACATTTACGTCAATGAGCACAGATTGACGGTGGAAGAAGAAGACTACAACAATTTGAAGTTCAAGCTCCGTCTGAACGACGTCGCGCTGCCGCCGCACGGCGGTTCGACGAGCGTTACGTTCTCGGCGAAGCGGGGACCCGTCACTGTATCGCAGACCATCACGATCATCCGCGTGGTGCCCGCGTACAAAGTGATTTCGCCGAAACTGCCGGAAGAGCAGGTGGTCAAGCAGAACTTCCTGGATGTCATTATCTACGCTCCCGGCGCTGACAGCGTCCAGCTCGGCAAGGAAATCATGACCCCGGTTTCAACGAACCCCTATTATTTCGAACATCGGGTCACCGGGTTGAAAGTCGGCAAGAACAAGCTCAAGTTCACCGTCTACCAGAGCACGCAGGAAGTGGACGGCGAGATTGAAGTCACCTACGCGGCGGATTACAAGGTTGGAGCGCAATTCTACACCGAGCTTCCGTCGTCCGGAAAGATCAGCGTGTTCGGCGGCGATCTGCAGCTCACGTTCCCGAAGAACACGTATCTCAAGCCGGCGCTGGATTCGGTGCAGGTCGACAGTCTGTTCACGTCGCAGCCCATCCTGTTCGGCATAGCGGACAAGGACGGCCGCACGATCAAGACCTATTTCGATTTCACCGACCAGGAAATCAAGACGATCACCACGGATTCGACCGCGCGAAATCTGTTGTTGCCGAAATCGCATTTCGGATTGGCGTCCCAGTTGTACTGGATTGACCCGGGTTACGTGGACGTCAGCAATCCGAACAACTATGAATTTAAAATCGGCGATCATCCGTATGCGACGGGCAACATCTTCTACAATCGCCAGGATCCCGCCAAGTGGCTGAAGCCGACGCAGCGGGGCACGATCACGATCAAATATGACGAGGCGCTGCGCAACGAGGCGGCGAGCAACCTGAGCATCTGGCGGTTCGACGGCACGACGTGGATCAATCTCGGCGGCAAGGTCGATACGAACAAGAAGACGGTCACGACGACCATCGACGAATTCGGTTTCTTCGCCGTGATGATCCTGCGGTACAGCTATAATGACATCATCGGCCATGATTACGCGCGGAACGCGCTCGAGCTGATGTTCGCCCGCGGCATCATGGACCGGAAGAACGCGAACGAATTCGGCGTCTACGACAACATCACGCGCGGCGAATTCGCGCAGATGCTGGTCAAGATGCTGAATCTGGAACTCGATTACGACGACAACAACCTCACCTTCGACGACGTGCCGGCGCTCAAGCTGCCGAATACGCTGTGGGACTATCGGTACATCGAGACAGCCGTCCGGAAAGGGATCGTCCGCGGCCGCGGTCCGCGTCTGTTCCTGCCGAACGAGCCGCTGACCCGGGAAGAGGCGGCGGTGATGATCGCCCGCGCGACGAATCTGCTCAAGGGCAATGAAGATCCGGAGAAGGATCAGGAGCAGCTCAAAAAGCAGTTTACGGACGGCGGTCTGATCAGCTACTATGCGGCGAGCTCGGTGCTTGCGATCTACAAGGCGGGATTCATCACGGGCGCGCCGAACGGCACGGCCGGAAACGGGAAGCCGACTTACCGCTTCGATCCGCATGCAAACCTGAAGCGCGCAGACGCCGCCGTGATCGCGGAACGCGTCATGCGGAAGAACAAACTGCTGTAATCCTGGTTGAGAGAGGCCGGCGAATGCCGGCTTTTCTCGCATTTCAGGCGGCGGTCCGCATGCAAAAATCGCGCAGGCTGGAAGATAGTTTGTCTCGACCGGGCGGGCTTCCGCAGGCTATACTCATAACCGGAAGTCAATCAATTGAAAGACGGAGCCGGAGAAATTAATTTTTTTGGTCGTCCGGCGAAATTCATCGCAACTTTTTCGAGGACCCTGCGTCTAAATACATGACTTCGGGAACAGCGCCATTCGCGGAATGATGCGGATTGCCGGCCCTGAAGTTCCTCTTTACGGTAGTCATTCGGGCATTGTATAATGTTATAGTGCCGCATATGTCTACCAAGATTTTCTTCCAACGTTTACGAGTTTCTGCGACATGATCTTACATTTTGGATGAGACTTGACGCAGACATTATTTATTACGAATCCGTGCTCAACTCTGGGAAGGGGGTGAATCGGCAGATGAGGGGAAAGAGCCATCCACAACACTCTCAACATCCGAAGCAGTTCAGAGGAGGAGAAAAAAAGGTTATGAAGAAAAGTTTGTCCCTGCTGCTGGCCATCGCTATGGTCTTCTCGATGTTCGCGACCGTAGCGTCCGCAGCGACGGCTGAAGAGCAAGCGGCATACAGCGCGCTCGAAGAAGCGGGCATCTTCGTCGGCCGTGAAGGCGGCGACGCAGCGCTCGACGGCGAGCTGACCCGCGCCGAGTTCGCAAGCATCATCGCTCGCCTGACGGGCGTCAATTCCGACAGCCCGGCGACGTTCGATGACGTTCCGGCCACCCACTGGGCAACGAAGGTCATCAACGCTGTTGTGCAAGCCGGCTACATGCAAGGCACCGGCGACAACAAGTTTGAACCGTCCCGGAACGTCACGCTGCAAGAAGTGATCGCGGTTGCAGTTCGCATCCTCGGCCTCGAAGTCGACGAGAACGCAACCGTGGAAGGCGCGCATCCTTCGGTTCAAAAGTATATCGCAGCAGCTCTGGCTGCCGGCCTGATTCAAGAGCAAGCCGACTACACGGCTCCGGCAACGCGCGGTCAACTGGCAGTTGTCGCACTCACGGTTTACGAGCAACTGCAAGGCATCGTCAAGGTTACGGGCGCTGAAGCGATCAGCTCGAAGAAAGTCGTCGTGACGTTCTCTGACGGCGGCCAAGTCGAAGTTGAACTCGAAGAAGCGCTGAAGCCGGGCAAGAACACGATTACGGTCACGTACCAAGACAAAGAGTACACGGCTGAAGTCGAGTACGACGCTCCGGCAATCTCCGCTGAAGCGGTCGGCGCGAAGAAGATCGCGGTCACGTTCAGCCAACCGGTTGACGACTCGAAGGTCGAGTTCGAAATCAAGAAGTCTTCGATCAAGCTGAACATCGCAAGCAAGTCGTTCAACAGCGACAAGTCGGTTGCTACGATCGAACTGAGCAGCAAGCTGACGGACGGCGACTACACCGTTACGGCGAAGGGCGTTGAAGGCGGCGATCTGACGGCTACGTTCTCGGCACAAGACGAGCGCGTGACGAAGATCGAATTCCTGTCCTCGAACGCACCGCTGACGGAACTGGACAATGACGGCGTCGACGACGTGTCCATCCCGTACCAAGTCCTGAACCAATACGGCGAGAACATCACGAAAGTTACGACGCTGATCACGAATGCGGCCAACGTTGTTGCCAATGCAAACAACGGTACGGTTGACATTACCGGCGACTACAAGGTGGGCGACATCGTAGCCGTTTCCCTGGTTCACCAACAAACGGCAACGTCCGCAGTACAGACGTTCACGGTCGCGGCTCAAGCTCGCGTATCCGAGATCTCCATCACCGGCCTGTACAACAAGGACAACAAGACGATCAATGAAGACACCAACCTGACGAACGAAGAACATTACCTGCTGGTCGAAGCGAAAGACCAATACGGCAATGTTGTAACGTCGGCACAACGTCTGGAAGACGACCTGATCGTCAACCAAACGAACACCAGCGTCATCTCGGTTGATCCGAGCACCGGTTGGACGACGGTTGACGTGAACGGTTCGACCAAGGCTGCGATCCGTCTCCAAGGTCCCGTGAGCGTTGGTTCCTCGACGATCACGCTGATCTCGAATACGACGGGCAAGAACGACAGCTTCACGATTACGGTTGTCGATGCTGAGCGTACGGATGTCATCAACATCATCAACCCGGGCATCCTGGTTGAAGACGAAGACCTGTACCTCCCGGTTGAAGTATTCGACAAGAACGGCAACCCGATCACGAACGTTCAAACGCTGAATAATGCCACGAAGGGCGTCAAGGTTACGTTCAACGGCCAACAAGTCAACTTCGTACAGAAGGACGACATTCCGCAAATCTTTGTCCCGGCTGCGATCAACGACTCGACGGGCATCAAGACGATTGTTGCACAACCGTCCAGCCTGAAGATCACGACGCTGCAAGTTGACATCAAGGCTGCAGCTGTTCCGACGGTCATCCGCGGCTTCGACGGCGACTTTGCGAAAGCCTATGACCACAACAAGACGAACACGGTCAACTTCGACCACACGAACCTGGTCATTGAAGACCAATACGGTCGTGATATGAAGGATGCAGATGTTGCTGCATGGCTCGCTGCAAATGCCAACAACAAGATTGTGGTAACTGAAGCGAACAGCACCGGTGGCGTAGTTGCCATCTTGGACAGCGACATCACGAACGGTGGCGGCGCTGCCTTCACCGTCAACGCAGCAAAAGGCAACGAAAAGCTCACGCTGACGCTGTATAAGGACAACAACGGCCAAAGCACGGCTGTTCTGACCAGCGCAGTTGATCAAACGATCACCGTTACGGACGGCACCGAATATGTCTCCTACACGGTTGACACGATCGGCACCGTCTATGATGAAGTCGCTGCTGGCAACAACGATGCGGCTGCATACAACAAGGAAATCAAGGTTTACGGCGTACTGTCCAACGGCGCGAAGATCAGACTGGATGTTAACACTGACTACACGGTAAGTGCGCTCACCAACGCCGTTGTCAACACGGACATCGCTGACAGCCAACTGGATGTTACCGCAGCAGTAGGCGACTACGGCGACAAGAGTGAAATCGTTGTGCCGATTACGGTTACGATCAAGCGGAACGGCCAACAACTCAAGCAAGACGTGACGTTCTCGAAGGTCGCTCCGAAGATCACCGAACTGAAGTTTGTCGGTCAAGGTGCAACCGTAGACGGCGACGCAGTAACGTCGTACACGGTAGCCGGCGACACGCTGGATATCCAAGACCTGATTAACAACACCCTGCTCCGTCTGGTTGCAATCGACCAATACGGCGCGAAAGTGTTCGTCAACAACGACGGTACGGTGGACTTCGCTGACGGTACCGGAGTTGATCTGGTACTCTTCAACGTGGTACCGGGCACCGGCGACATCACGATCTCCAACAATGGTACGGTTAACGCGACGGTTACGGGTATCGATCCGTACGAATCGTTCACGGTAACGATTACGTACAGCACGGCATCCATCACGCTCACCGTAAAGCGCTAATCTGACCTGGCTTCCCAAAGAAGAACCCGAGCAATCGGGTTCTTCTTTTTTTGTTTCCAGTCGGAATCAATAGAAACAATATTGAGACTTCCTGCGTCTAATTGTAAGATGATCTACAGAAGAAGGAGGAATGGTGATGAGACGCAATTGGCCCAAGCTTATTGTTTCCGGGGTAACGGCTTTTACCCTGCTGAACGTGGCGCCAATCGTGCCGGGGGTGCCACAGCCGTATGCCTATGCAAGCGAAGCGGTGGTCCGGACGATCAATCAAACCGTGCAATTGAGCCCGTCGGCCGTACTCGGATTGCGGGATGCGCATTTTCTGATGCACAACCAGGGCAAGATTCTGGCTTTTACGATCTACATCCACAACAAAGGCGCTTCGTCGATTGATCTGCTGGACTATGGTCTGCGGGTTGTAAATCGATCCGGCACGTCGTACAAGGTAAACCAGGTCGACAAGTCGAAAACTTCCATTGCGCCGGGCACTTCCGACTATATTTCTTACTATGCCATCGTGGATCCGGCGGTGAAGCTGCAAGACCTCACGTTCCGGGTCGTGAAATGGGATTTCAGCGTGCCCGGTTATGAACGCAATCTGGGCGCCATTCAGATTCCGGCTGCGTATACGAACAAAACGGCGGTCTTTCAGCCGGGCATCATGTTGTACGGCGGCACAAAACTGAAAGGCGCGATCAAGTCTTACGTTGTGACGAGAGACGGCGCAAATACAAACGTCACCTTCCAGGTACTGCTGGAAAACGCCGGCTATCAGGCGGTGGATCTCGGCAAAATCAGCTTTTACATGCAATCGGAATCCAATTCCGTTTACAAGGGAACGGCCCAGACATCCGTGACCGCGCTGCCGAATGAGCGGAAGTTCATCGCCGTCAACTTCAGTCTGCCCAATACGGTGTCGTTTAAACCGTTGACGCTGATTGTCGCTTCCGCGGATGCGAACAGCAACGCCGATCTGCCGATCGGTTCGTTTGAGGCTCCGCTGCTGACGGCGACGAAACCGACGGATGCAGGCGCTGTACGGACAATCTATCTTGACGGCCAGACCGTGGAGACTTCCGTATCCGAAGCATTTGTCTACAACAACAATGACCAGAAAGAGATATCGCTGCAGTTCACGCTGAAAAATACCGGGACGCGGGCTGTCGATGCTTCATCCCTCGCCTTTGTCGCGGAGACCGGCAGCGGCATCCAGTACCCCCTGACGTTTGGTGCGACGGCGGACAAATTGCTGCCGGGCATCTCGAAAACGATCGAAGTGTCAGGCCAAATTCCCGAATCGCTGTTGAGCGATGCAAACGCCAGGCTGATTCTGAGCTTCGGCGGAGCGAATCAACAGGAAAGCTACATGGCCGGCATTTACGCGCTGAACGTCCAGACATCGAGCGGAACCTCGTCCTCGTATCAACGGAACGGTTACCAGGTGGCCTTGATCGGGATTCAACGGTATCCGCTTGAAAGCGATGATGTGCTGGTTGCCGAGCTGCAAGTGAAGAATACGGGCAGCACGGCCATGAGGGTGCCCGATCTTGGCGGCTATTTCGTCGCGGACGGCGTCCGGCTGGAAACGGCGACGGACATGGTCGAACTGGATTCCTCGATCAGCATTGCGCCCGGAGCGGCGCATCACGTGGCGGTCTACACGAGGATTCCGTACACCGCCCGGATTCAGACGGTATCCTTCGTCCTGACCGAAAAATCCGGGGACAACAGCGAGAAGACGCTGTACCAGTTCGCGGGAGGTCCGGGCCGATCCGTCGCGAAGAACACGGATGAACCTTACGTCATCAGCAACCCGGGCCGCAAGGCCGATGTCCGGATCGTTCGCGCGCATCTTCTGCGGGATGGCGGGGGCAACCGCTCGTTCTACGGAGAATTCGATCTGGTCAACGGGGAAGCGCGGACCGTCAATGTCGTGCAGCTCGGCGGCTTTCTGGAGGATGCAAACGGCACGCTGGTGCCGCTGGTCTTCACGACGGTCGGCGAAAGGCTGACGCCGAACGGCAAGACGCTGTTCGCCGCCACCGGAAAACTGCCGAACGATTTCGATGCGAACAACTACCGCTTGCATCTCGGACAATCCATTCCGATCGGCGGCGAGCAGCAAGAACGGTTGCTGGCAAGCACGGTCGCCTACAAGTTGAGCGGAGAAGGGGAAACCAACACGACGCTCAAAAATGTGCAATTTGCCGGATTCGATCTGAGTTTCAGCGAAATGAACGCCAGACTCCGGATCGAGAACGATTTTCTCTACAAAGGCATAGATCTGACCTTCAAGTACGCGATGGAACAAGATTCATCCTACGAGGCGCTGCCGAAAGACCTGAAACTGGTCTTCGAACTGGAGGATCAAGGATCGGGCAAGACGGCGTACAGCAAGGAATACCGGTTGTCCGAACAGGCGGAAGGTACGGAAGAAGTGTTCTATCCCGGAACCAACATGCGTCAGTCCGTCTTCTTCGAAGACGAGAAAATCATGATCAAAATCCCGACCTTCCATAAATACAAGATCAATCTGTATGTCAAGATCGGCAATCAGAAAGTGCTGCTCGCTTCCAGGGAGTTCAACTGGATGAAAGCGGAGACGTTCTGATGGCGAACGAGAGGGTTTGAATGATGCGGGACAAAGCATTGTCGAACGGAATGAAGCTGGCGGTCATCTTGCTGTGTCTGATGGTCATCGCCTTTCTGTACAATGAATGGACGATCCGGGCGGCGACGTCCGCCTCAAGCACGCCCGGTTCGATTGACGATCCGCTCGTGACGAAAAGCTACGTCGACCAGTTGCTGGCCGGGGGCGCTGTCGGCGGAGGAGCAGGCGCGGCAACGGGGATCAAGACCGAAGTCGTCATCATCCAACCGGGCGAAGTCCTGCTGGCCAAAGCCGGCGCGCAGGTCGTGCTGCGCGCCGGAAAGGGCGTGGCCTACAGCTCGGACGGGAACGGCATATCCGACGTGACGGACGGGAAGGATATTTTGAGCGGACAGCCGGTGGCGAACAACCATCTCCTGATTTTCCCGCGGGACGGGCGCGGCGTCATGCCGGACCCGAAGGCGAACGCGCCGCTGACCGTTCTGGTCATGGGCAGCTATGAAATTGCAGCGGCGCCCAAATCGAACGGATCCTGATTTGCGTGACAACATCTTATACGCTTCGTCGCGGTCTTCTCGTCCCATACTATAGGCACCAACCGACGGAGGTGCTCACAATGGCGAGAAGAAGCTCGAACCTCAAGGTCGTGCCGGAGTGCCGGGCGGCGCTTGAGCGCATGAAATACGAAGCGGCGGCCGAACTGGGATTGACGGCGCCTGCGGCCGACTGGTCGGCCGAAGCGGCGGGCGAATTGGGCGCGCGTCCGGAAGCCGTATACGGCAGTGTACGGTGGGACGCGATCACGACGCGTGAAGCCGGCGCGGTGGGCGGGCTGATCACGCGCAAGCTGGTGCAGCAAGCGGAACAAATACTCGGTGGAATTCGATGAATGATTCGAGCGGAAATTGACAGAACCCGACATATCCGATATTATTGATTATTAGAAAAGTTGTCTAACAACCTTTTCCAATAGGAAAAGGTTGATTTTTTGAACGGATGCGCCCGCCTGCAAGAGGACGGCGCAAGCCGTGTGCTTGCCTGACAAAGGCAAAGTTCCGATATTGCAGGAGGTCGATCCGCCATGACGACGAAAGGGCGTCATTTGTTCACATCCGAATCCGTTACGGAAGGGCACCCGGACAAAATCTGCGACCAAATTTCCGATGCGGTGCTCGATGCTTTCTTGGAAGTCGATCCCTATGCAAGGGTCGCGTGCGAGACGGCGGTGGCGACCGGTCTGGTGCTCGTGATCGGCGAAATCAGCACGCGGGCTGATTATGTCGACATCCCGGCCATCGTCCGACGCACGATCCGCGAGATCGGGTATACCCGCGCGAAATTCGGCTTCGATGCCAGCACTTGCGCCGTTCTCACGTCGCTCAATGAACAGTCCGCCGACATCGCGCAGGGCGTCAATGCCGCGCTGGAGTACCGCGACGAGCAGGACAAGATTCAGGAGAAAGAGGAGATTGTCGGCGCCGGCGACCAGGGCCTGATGTTCGGCTTCGCGACGAACGAGACGCCCGAGTTCATGCCGCTGCCGATTGCGCTTGCGCACCGTATTTCGCGGCGGCTCGCGGAAGTGCGCAAGGACGGCACGCTGAACTACCTGCGTCCGGACGGCAAGACGCAGGTAACGATCGAGTACGAGGGCGGCCGGCCGGTACGCGTCGATACGATCGTCGTGTCGACCCAGCATGCGGAGGATGTGACGCAGGAGCAGATCCGCCAGGATATCCTCGAACATGTCGTCCGTCCGGTCGTGCCGGGCGAATGGCTCGACAAAGAGACAAAATATTACATCAACCCGACCGGACGGTTCGTCATCGGCGGACCGCAGGGCGACGCGGGTCTGACCGGGCGCAAGATCATCGTCGACACCTACGGCGGCTACGCACGCCACGGCGGCGGCGCCTTCTCCGGCAAGGACCCGACGAAGGTCGACCGTTCGGCGGCCTACGCGGCCCGCTACGTCGCGAAGAACATCGTGGCGGCTGGGCTTGCCGACAAGTGCGAGATCCAGCTCGCCTATGCGATCGGTGTCGCCAATCCGGTATCGATCAATGTCGACACGTACGGCACGGGCAAGGTCAGCGACGAGAAGCTGGTGGAAATCATCCGCGGCAACTTTGACCTCCGGCCGGGCGGCATCATCAAGATGCTCGACCTTCGCCGTCCGATCTACCGTCAGACGGCGGCCTACGGGCATTTCGGCCGCACCGACATCGATCTGCCGTGGGAACGCGTCGACCGCGCGGAGCAACTGCGCGCGGACGCATTGAAATAACTGGGAGCGAACGACCGGAGCATGAAGCGCGACTCGCCGACGGGGCGAGCGCGCTTTTTTTTGCTTTTCTGCGTATAAACATATGCGACGGATTGTCCGAAAAATTAAGTACGAGTGTACTTTCGCGGGGAGTGATCATCGTTGAGACGGGTTCGGACAGTTGCAGCCCTGATTGCCATCATCCATTTGACTTTATATATGTTGTTGACGCCCGTAACTCCCGGCACGGGAAACAAGGCCATGGCGGCCGGCTCCAACGGGCCGCTTCTGTTGGCCACCATGCCCGCGGACGGCGCGACGGGCGTGAGCACCAATACGAAATTGCGACTGACGTTTGACGAATCGGTTCAGAAGGGAACCGGCTCAGCCGCGGTAACGATCCGCAAAGTGATCGACAACACCGTGGTGGAATCGTATGTGACGGCCACCAATACGACGAATGTTTCCATTTCATCCAATGTCGTGACGATCACCCCCAGCTCCAATAAATTGCAGCCCAACACCGCCTACTACGTCACGATTGATCCGGGCGCGTTCCGCAACGCATCCGGGGTGGATTACGCCGGACTGACCGACGGGACCGCGTGGAGATTCACGACAGGCGCCGCGGATACGACGCCGCCGGCCTTGATGACCTATTCGACGCAGGTCCAGGTGGGCGAGCCGATCGTGCTGCACTTCAGCGAGCCGGTCTTCGCCGCCGTCGGTTCCATCCAGATTGTGAACACGGCGGACAATACGGACGTCCGGTCGATACCGGTCATCGACGTTCAAGTTTCGGGGGCCGGCACGGAGGATATTTCGATCTTGCCGTCGATTCCGCTCCGCGGCGGGGCAAGCTATCGAATAATCATCCCCAACACGGCGTTCGCGGACGCGGCGGGCAACAAGTTTGCGGGCACGACGGCGACGACGGGCCCCCTGGTCGGAGTCATCGGCTCCTCCCTGCAGCATGAGAGCTTCACGCCGGCCAATGGCGCGACGGGCATTCCCACGGCAACGAATACGCTCACCATTACCTTCAACAAAAATGTGGAAAAAGGTTCGGGCACCAAGAAGATCACGGTCAAAAATCTGATCACGAACCAGGTCGCGCATGACATCAACGTGAATTCGGGATCGGTCACGGTCAGCGGAAAAAATGTCACCATTCAACTGACCGGCGGGCTGCAGGCGAACACATCGTACTATGTGATGATCGATCCGGGCGCGTTTGTCGAGCAGGGTAACCCGAGCGTGCTCTATGCAGGCATCACCGACGCCGTCACCTGGAATTTCACGACGATGGCGGGAACCGATATCACCAAACCGACCATCATTCAGTTGACGCCGCCGGACAATTCCGTCAACGGGAGCCTGTCGCAGACGCTCCGAATCCAATTCAGCGAACCGGTGTATCCCGGCAGCGGGGATATCGTCATTCGCAATTTGAATTCGGATGCCGTCTTCGACACCATTCCGGTGACATCGAACCGGGTGACCGGCTTCGGCACCAATACGATCAGCTTTCAGGTCGCCAGCGCGTTCGTTGTCAATCAGTCGTACTATGTCAATATCAGTCCGCAAGCGTTCCGCGACGCGGCGGGCAACTTTTTCGAAGGCATCACGAACAAGACGACCTGGAACTTCTCGATTTCCCGGGACAACACGCCGCCCACGATCGCATCGATGACGCCGGTGGCGGGGCTGAACAGCGTTCCCGTCAACCAGGTATTCAAACTGACGTTCAGCGAACCGGTTCGCTTCGCGGATGGATCCCCGTACTCGGACCAGATCGTGATCAGGGGCACCAAGTCATCGACCAGCCCCGTCGCGACGCGCGCCGAAATCGATACCGACGGCAAGACGCTGTTGATCACGCCATGGAACTACAGCCTGAATCAACAGGTGGATCTGCAGCAGTCGACCAGCTATTATATCGAAATTCCGGCAAACCTCATCACCGATATGGCGGGCAATCCGTTCGGCGGCATTCTGAACGAATATACATGGACGTTCGGTACGATCGGCTCGGACAAGACGGCTCCTTCCATCCAGAGCGCCGCCGTGTCCGGCAGCAACCGGATCATCCTGACCTACAATGAGCCGCTCGACGAGACGAAGATTCCGCCGACCGGAAGCTTCTATATTACGGCCAACGATGTCCGTCTCAATGTGACGGGGGTGACCATCAGCGGCCAGAGCGTCATTCTGACGCTCCAGACCGGCGTGGTGTTCGGGCAGACGATCAAGCTGTACTACACCCGCAGCAATCCGGCCATCCAGGATCTGTCCGGCAATCTGGCGGCCAATCTGACGAACTATTCGGTCAAGAATGAAGCGGGCGCCACGCTGCCCGTTCCGACCGGCGCGTCGGTGAGCGGCAACATTCTGACGATCACCTTCAACTCTTCGCTTCAGACGGTCAACGCCAACGCGTACAGCCAGTTCCGGGTCAGGATCGGCGGCAACACGGTCACGCCGACCGGAATCACGGGAAGCTCGAGCACGATCACGCTGGTGCTGCCCTCGGCCGTGACGGGCGGACAGAACGTCTATGTCAGCTATACGCCCGGCTCCTATCCGCTCCGGGATACGGTCGGAAACGCGGTCGGTTCGTTCAGCAACTTCCCGGTGACGAACGCGCTCGACACCACGCCGCCGTCGCTGCAGTCGGCCAGCGTGTCCGACAATCTCCTGACGCTGACGTACAACGAACCGCTGGATACCGGCTCGATACCGAAGACGAACCAGTTTGGCGTCACGGTGGACAACAGCGTCTGGGCGGTCAATTCCGTCTCGGTGAACGGATCGTCCGTCGTGTTGACGCTGGCGTCGGCCGTGACAAGCGGACAGACGGTCAGGGTCAGCTACTATGGCGGCACGCCCGCCATTCGGGATGTGTCCGGCAACAGCGCATCGGCTTTCACCAACTACTCGGTGTCGAACGTGTCGTCGTCCCTGATGCCGGTTTCCGGCTCGGTATCGGGCAGAGTCATCACGATTTACTTCGGGCAGACGCTCAGTTCGGGCAATATACCCCAGACGTCGCAGTTCGGCGTGCAGGAGAACGGGTCCGTCAAGCCCGTCTCCTCGGTGGCGGTCAGCGGCTCAAGCCTGATGCTGACGTTGAGCGCGGACGTGAGCGCCGGTTCGGTGGTCACGGTGAGCTACCAGCCGCCGAGCACCGCTTCGCGGCGCCTGCAGACCGCAAGCGGTGTCCCGATCCCGGCCTTCTCCGGCTTCATCGTCTCGCACGGCTCATCCGGCGGCTCCGGCGTTTCCGGATCGTACGAGGCGGCGCCGGGCGGCGGCATCAACATCCGGACGACGGCGGCGGCGACGGAATCGCGCATGTCCTCCGGCGGCCGGGCGGTCATGCGGTACAAACTGTCAGCCGACACGATCGCCGAGGCCTATCAGCGCGCGAATTCGGCGGGCAGCCGGCGGGTCACGTTCACCGTTCCGGAAACGCAGGCCGCGGCGAATGTCGAGTTGCCGGTCGGCGCGGTGTTGGACACGCGGAACAGGTACAGCGACGCCGCGTTCGCCGTGGTGTATGATGATGTCATCTACGAAATTCCGCTCGACGCGCTCGATCAGCGGATGTTGCTGGATTGGCGCCAGCGGTACAGCCAGGGCGGCCTGCTCATCGAGATCGATACCGGCAACGCGTCGAACGCGCGGGACCTTCAAAACGCGGTCAGCCGGAAAGGCTATACCCTCGTGTCGGGGCCGTTCGCGTTCACGCTGTCGCTGACCGGTACCGAGCGTACGGAGCCCATTCCGAAACTGTCGAAATACATTACCCGCACGATCATCGTGCCCGCGTCGATCAATACGGCGCAGCATGCGGTCGTAAGGCTGGACCCGCAGACGGGCGAGGTCGCCCATGTGCCGGCGATCATGACGACGGAAGGCAGCAGGACAACCGTGGCGTTCAAGCACGACGCGAACACCGCCTTCGCGTTGATCCGGAACCTGGCTTCGTTCTCCGACATCCCGTCGAACCACTGGGCGCGCGCCGATCTCCAGCTCATGACGAACCGGCTGATCGCGATGGGCCGAACCAACACGACGTTCGCGCCGAACCAGCCGATCACGCGGGCGGAATTTGCGGAGTATATTGTGCGCGGGCTCGGTCTGGAAGGGGACAAGAGCCAAGCGATCCGCTTCCGCGACGTGCCGCAGACATCGGATGTGGCGGCCTACATCGGCGCGGCGTACAAGGCAAACATCATCGCCGGCGTGGCGGACGACCGGTTCGCGCCGGACAACCTGATCACGCGCGAAGAAATGGCGGCGATGATGGTTCGCGCGGCGCGCGCCGCGGGCGTCGAAATTCTGCTGGTTCGCACCCAGTCCGAATACATCGCGCCCTTCACCGACCGCAACACGCTGTCGGCCTGGGCGAGGAGCGACATGGCCCGGGCGATCGAAGCGAAGATCATCGGCGGCATGGCCAATAACCAGCTCGGTCCGAAGAAAAACGCGACGCGGGCCGAAGCGGTCGTCATGATCAAGCGGCTGCTCCAATATGTGAAAATGATGTAACCGGCGAAAACCGCCCCTCGTGGGCGGTTTTCCCGCGTCCGGGGAAAACTTTGGAGGATTCGGCCGGTCAGACCGGAACTTTTCGCGCCGAAAGGGAGTCTATTAAAGATAGACTGCGAGATGGGAGAGAGAGAAGCGATGCGAAGCATCAAGTTCGGATGGATACCAGACGTCAGCCGGCCGGCATTGCGGAGGCTGGCGCGTTCCTTCATAGCCGCAAGCGTAGGCGCCGCGCTGTTGCTGCAGCCCGTGGCGGGCGGCCTGATCCGCACGGCAACGGCCGCGGAAAGCGCGGGGACGGCGAACGGCGGCAAAGCGGCCGGACCGCAACTGCTGCTGAAGGGGGAATCCCCGGTAACGTCCGGCGCAATCCGGCGGACGTACATGTTCGTCCCGGCGAACGGCGAGGCAAGCGCGACGGCGAACGTGCATGTCATCGCGATCGACATGACCAATCCCTACGTGTCGCTGAGCGCGATGACGGGCGGCGGCACGGTCCCGGGCAAGACGTCGGTCGGCAACATGGTGAAGGAGACCGGCGCCGTTGCGGGGGTGAACGGGGATTATTTTGACATGTCGAGCAGCCAGCCGGTGCCGTTCGGCTTCCACATCGCGGGAGGGGAATTGCTGAAGACGGCGCGCAAGATCGACGGCATGTACATGTTCGGCATCACGTCGAGCGGGCTGCCGGTCATCGACCGGTTCACCTTGCAGGGCAGCGTCTTCGCGGAAAACGGGGCGCGGTTCGAGCTGAGCGGCGTGAACGAGGCGGCCTACTGGGGCGCGGACGGCAGCGCGAGCCACGTGGACGCGCTCTACCTGTACACGAGCAGTTGGACGGCCGGGGAACGGCCGGCCGCCAGCGGCACGACACCGACGGAGGCGCTGGTGCAGGACGGCATCGTCGTGCAGGTGTCCGACAAGGCGGCCCTGCCCGTCCAGCCGCCGGCGAACGGCTATATTTTGCGCGGACACGGCAAGGCGGCGCAGTTCATCACGGACCATCTCCGTCCGGGGACGAAGGTGACGGCCGCGTACCTCATCAAGTCGGAAACGTCGGGCATGACTTATGAAGCCGACGATTGGCGCATGATGATCGGCGGGCACACGATTCTGGTCGACGGCGGCGTTCCGGCGGCCTATTCGCGGAGCGTCTCGAGCCTGAGCCCGAACGCCGACCGGGCCCGAACGGCCATCGGCTATTCGCAGGACAAGAAGACGGTCTACCTCGTGACGGTCGAGAAGAGCGGTTCCAGCGCCGGCGCGACGCTGTCCGAACTGCAGCAGATTCTCGTAATGCTCGGCGTCTGGCGGGGCATCAACCTGGACGGCGGCGGGTCGACGACGATGATCGCCCGGCCGCTCGGAGAGTTCGAGACGAAGCTCGCCCACCCGACGGAAGACGGCGGGGCCGGCACGTACCAGCGTCCGGTCGTGAACGGCATTGGCGTCTATACGAGCGCGCCGCAGGGCAAGCTGCTCGGCATCACGATCTCCGGCAAGCAGGTGCTGTTCATCGGCGAACAGGCGTCGTACGCCCTGAAGGCCTATGACGAATACTACAACCCGCTCGATCCGGCCGGCCTGTCCGCGGTATTCCGCCTGGATGTGCCGGAGCTGGGCATCCTGACGGGCAATGTGCTCCAGGCGACGGCGGCAGGTGCCGGCACGCTGACGGTGCAATCGGGCAGCGTCTCGGAGAAGCTCGCGCTCGAAGTGATCGGCGAAGCGCAGATCGTCCGCATGGCAATCGACGCGTCGCATACGGAGCTCACGCCCGGCGCCGAGATTCGCGTGCCGGTGTCCGTGGAGCTTGCGGACGGCCGGAAGTTGACCGTGCCCGCGGGCAGCGTGAAATGGGAGTTTCGCGGATTCACGGGCGCGGCGCAGGACGGCGTCATCCGCATCCACGCGGTGCGGGACGGCGTGAAAACCGGCTACGCCATCGCCCGCTACGACGGCTATTCGGCGCTCTTGACGCTGCGGGCGGGCAGCGCGGAGCAACTGTTCGAAGATTTCGAGAACGTCCGGGTCGCGATCGCGCCGTCGCAGGTGCCGGCGGAAGTGACGGCGGAAACGAGCTTCGTGTACGGTCTGCCGGGCCGCGATACGTCCACGGCGCTGCGGCTCCGGTATGATTTTTCGACGAGCGCGGAGGACCGCACGAAGGCGGCCTACGCCACCTTCAACGGTCAGGGCGTCGAGCTGCCAGGGCAACCGACCGGCCTGTCGGTCGAAGTATTCGGCGACTACAGCGGCCATATGGTGCGCGCGATGATCACGGACGCGGCAGGCAAGGATCACCTCGTCGATCTGGCGCGGTCGATGGACTGGTACGGCTGGAGGACGCTGAAGGCGGATCTGACCGCCCATCCGCTCGTCTATCCGGTGAAGCTGAAGAGCCTGTATGTCGCGTCGCCGCAGTCGGGTCAAGCGGATCGGCCGGCGTCGGGCGAGGTCTATTTTGACGATATCGTGCTTCATTATCCGGCGGCGGCCGCCGAAGAGCCGAAGGGCGAGACCATCGTGCTCAAGATCGGATCCCGGGAAGCGACGGTCGGCGGGCAGCCGGTTACGCTCGATGTGGCGCCCTTCGCGAAGGACGGTGTCACCTACCTGCCGCTGCGCTTCGTGGCGGATCAACTGGGCGGCACGACGGACTGGGACGGCCTGACGAAGAAGGTGACGGTGCTGCGCGGTGACCGGATGCTGGAGCTGAAGTTCGGACAGGCGACGATCATCGTGAACGGCGAGCGGAAGATTGCCCCCGCGCAGCCGTACGCCGAAAAGGGCAGGACGCTGGTTCCGATCCGGCTCGTGTCGGAACAACTCGGATTGAAAGTGGACTGGAACAAAGCGGACAACTCCGTGACGATCCATTGACGAAATGACGAAACGCGAATGATTTTGTGGTATATTTAGTATAGCAGGAACCCATTCGCGAGAGGGTGCTTGGTGTCATAGTGGACGTCCGGATCAATGACATCGACAATATCATCAAAAACGCGATCACGGTCATGGAGCAGAGCAAGTACCAGATCTTCGAGATCGCCGAGTCGGCCCGGCAGGAACTGCTCTCGCTCAGGCAGGAGCTCGAGCGGGTCAAGAAGGAAACGAGCGAGACGATCGACAAGGTCGACGAGCTCGAGCTCGAGTACCGGCGCGCGCGCATGAGACTGGTCGAGGTGAGCAAGGATTTCATCCGGTACAAGGAAGCGGACATCAAAAGCGCCTACGAGAAAGCGACCCGGATCCAACTGGATCTGCTCATGTACCGGGAGAAGGAGTCTTATCTGAAGGCACGCCGCGACGAGCTGCAGCAGCGGATCAAGAGCGTCGAGGTGTCCGTGGAGCGCGCGGAGACGATCAGCTCGCAGATCAACGTCGTGCTGGAGTATCTGTCCGGCGACCTCAACCAGGTCACGCGCATTCTCGAATCGGCCAAGAATCGACAGTTGATCGGTCTGAAGATCATTTTGGCCCAGGAAGAAGAACGGAAGCGCATGGCCCGCGAGATTCACGACGGCCCCGCGCAGTCTCTGGCGAATCTAGTGCTTAGGACCGAAATTGCGGAAAGAATGCTGGCGAAGCAGGAATTTCAGTTGGTTCAGGAAGAATTAATGGAACTGAAAAGTCAGGTTCGCTCAGGGCTGGAAGAAATCCGCAAAATCATTTTCAATTTGAGACCGATGGCGCTGGACGATCTGGGACTTGTGCCGACGCTCCGGAAGTTCGTGCAGGACTTCGAGGAGAAGACGAAAATACGCGCGGTATTCGAAACGGCCGGCCGCGAACTCCGGATGCCGTCCGCCATGGAAGCTGCCGTTTACCGTCTTGTCCAGGAAGCATTCTCCAACGCGCTGAAGCATGCCTCCGCGACCTATGTCAGCCTGGAGCTCAAGTTCTATCCGAGACGGGTCTTGATCACGATCCAGGACAACGGTGTGGGATTCGATGTCGAACAGACCATGGCGCGAACGAAGAAGAATTCGCACTATGGGCTGATCGGCATGAACGAGCGGGTGGAGCTGCTCAATGGCAAGATGGATATCCAATCCGCCAGAGGACAGGGGACGAAAATTTCGATTTCCGTTCCTGTGAGTACGGATTTGTGAAAGGAGCCGTGATCATCATGGACCTCAAGGCAACGGGCAGCCGCAAAATCAAGGTGCTGCTTGCGGACGATCATCAACTGTTCCGTGAAGGCCTGAAACGCATCCTCAACATGGAAGAGGATCTCGAAGTCATCGGCGAATGCAGCGACGGCATTCAGGTGCTGGAGTTCTGCAACCATACGAAGCCGGATATCGTGCTCATGGACATCAACATGCCCGTCGAAAACGGCGTCGTGGCCACCGAGCGGCTGCGCGACCTTTTCCCGGATGTGAAGGTTATCATCCTGTCCATTCATGACGACGAGAGCTATGTGTTCGAGACGCTGCGCAAGGGCGCGTCCGGCTATCTGCTGAAGGATATGGAAGCCGAGTCGCTCGTGAACGCGATCCGCGCCGTCACGGAAGGCCACGCCTACATCCATCCGAAGGTGACGGGCAAGCTGATCAACCAGCTCAGGCGGATGACGTATCTCGACGAAATGGGCGTCGTGTCCGGCGCGGCCGCGAGCAAGGAGTCCGGCGTCAAGTTCGTCGCCGGCGAGAACAGCCCGCTTACGCGGCGCGAGGCGGAAGTGCTGCGGCTGATGGCCGAAGGCATGAGCAACAAGGCGATCGGCGAGCATCTGTTCATCAGCGAGAAGACGGTCAAGAACCACGTCAGCAGCATTCTGCAGAAGATGGAAGTCGACGACCGGACGCAGGCGGTCATCAATTCAATCAAGTATGGTTGGGTGACGCTGTAAACCTGGTGAGGTCTGCAGAGCTCAAGCCCCCGATGACCGGGATGGGCGGGAAGATGCCCGGACCGGTTGGCGGGGGCTTTCTTCACCCATGGGCATTCGCGCGCATATGCTGTTGGCACGAAGGAGGCGGATGCTCATGTGGTGGATGCTGCTTGCGATCATCGGCTGCTACGCCTTCGCCGCATGGATGGCCGGATGGGCCGCCCGCCTGGCTCCGGGACGGGCAGGCATGCATGTGGTGCTGTTCGCGGGCAACCAGGGGGAGCGGATCGAATGGTACCTGCGCCGGCTGCGCCGGTGGTCGCTGCGCACCGGCCGGGATGTGCGCGTGACCCTTGTTGATTGCGGATCGACGGACGACACCGCGGCGATCGCCGAGCGATTCGGCCGCGGCGCCGGCGCGGTGGATGTGGTGCGCCCGGAAGAATTGGCCGCGGCGTCGGGCGATGCAGGACCGGAGGCTGGAGGACCGGGTGCCGCTTGGTCAGACGATCCGGGGATGGTGAAGGCATCGTGGCGGAGTCTGCGTTGGACGGTGCCTTCCGTGGACGGGACGATGCTGATCAACCTGCAAGATCCGGCGGATGTGGCGAGGCTGCCGTAGGTCGGATGGCTTGCTGCAAGGAATCGTTTGCCGGATGCGGATCGCTGGATGGTCTTGCACGGAAAGCGCAATTATTCTATAATGAATACGGATTTCCAGTTCGTGGACAGGAAGCACCTGTCTCGCGCTTGAGGCGCGGGGCGGGTGCTTTTCTCTTGGGAAGATTGGCGGGACAGGTCTTCCAGAAATGGTCTGGATCGTCTAATATTTGACGTGTCGACAAAATTTGAGCAGGGAGTGTCGGTTGGCGTATGTTCAGGAAGCTGCTTGCGGGCGTGGTCGTGTTGGTGTTGGCGCTGGGGTCGGTGTGTGCGGCGGCGGGAGCGGATCAGGCGACGTTTCGGCCATTCGATCTGCCGATCAAGGTGCTGTACAATGCGCGGCAAATTGTGAGCGACGTGCAGCCGGAAGCAAAGAACGGCGTCGTGTTCGTGCCGTTCCGCACGGTAGCGGATGCGCTGGGCGCGCAGCTGGAAGTCACGCCAGACTGGAAGACGATTACGTTCGTGCGTGACGAGCGGAAAGTGACGATTACCCTGGGATCGAAGACGGCATATGTGAACGGACAAAAGATGGAATTGCTGGCCGCGCCGTATGCGACGAAGGGGCGGACGATGGTGCCGACGCGTTTTGTGTCGGAACAATTGGGTGAAGCGGTAGAGTGGGATTCGCTGAGCCGGTATGTATGGATCGGTCACAAGAATGTGCCGAAGCTGGAGGAAGCGATTGAGGCGGTGGATTTGAAGCCGTATGAGCATTATTTTACGGGGAAGTATGCGGAGAGCAAGCTTACCATATTGAAACCCGGAAAAGATTCTGGCAAAAAACGAACGACCGTCCGAATCATCAAGGAAAGCGATTGGCCGCTTGTCATTGCCGGGGATACGATCACGCGCATGGATCGGGTTGTCATTGACGGCAAGGAGTACATCCGCTCGGTCACGACGCAGAAAGGGATGTTCGGCAATTCGCTGTACCTTCTGCAAAAGGGAGAGCCGCTAAAAGTGCGGGCCGAGTTGGAATATATGCGCGAGTATATCGGCGATTGGCGTGCTTTCTACAACGAAGTTACGAGTTTTACGGATGAGATCAATTTCGGCATCACGGACTACAAGAAACTGAAGCTGAAAGACGCGGAGTACATCGGCATTCATGCACACTCGGATTCCGTCATTCTGATGGAGAATTACTTCAAGTGAGGGATGGCAGATGAGAAGGCATAGGAAATGGACGGCGTGCGCGCTCATCGTCGCCCTGCTGCTGCCGCTGCTTGCGCCATTCCTCACGCTTCTTCCGCAAAAGACCGGCGCGGAAGAACTGAATTTCGGCAACGCGCACATCACGCCGTACCAGAACAAGGACGCAAGCGGAAATGTGGAAGGGCCGCCGACCTGGCGGTATGCCGTCGGGTTCATGTCTTACGACATCTGGCGCAATTCTTCCGGCGTATGGTCGCCGAAAGCGCCGGGAGATCCTGTATTGAGCAGTGACGGCTTAAAATGGACGTATACGTTCTCGTTCCCAGGACGGGTCGTTCGCAGCGTTGAAGCCTATAAGTTCGTCGCGGCCAATAGCGAACACCGCGAATTTTTCGAAGGGTCGAGAGGCACACCTTTCGATCCTTATGCCGACTATGTTTCGTCTGTTTCGAATGTTGACATAACGAACGACAACGGGATCGGGACGAGTTCAATATCGTTCGATCTATCCGCTTCAGGGACTTTGTCAGGGAATCCTAGAATTATTCCCTGCGACTCCTGCAATGAAGGCGTCCAAGGCTTGCGCTATTACTTCCCGATCGTCTTCAAGTTCGAACTGGACGGCCTGAAAACGACCCGCTTTTTTAGCACGACCGGCGAGAAGCTGCGGGATGAAGAGAAGACGAACATGGAGAAGGGCAGGACAATTTCGACGACGCCGCCTGCGATCAGCGGTTATCGGTACGTCGGCTACAAGAAAAGCACGGACGGCAATTCGCCGGCCGGCGAGATCATTCCCGGCCCGCCGCCGTCATTTGTGTACGATGGCAACTTTGACACGTACATCGTACAGCTCTATTATGAACCGGGTACCGCACCGGACAAGCCCGACTTGGTGGCGGTGGACATTACAGCGAACGGGCCGATCGAAGTCGGCAAGCCGGCAAACTTTACGGCGAAATGGCGGCTAGATCAAAAATCTCTGGCCGCAAATCAATGCTACAACGTGAAGGTGATGGAGGGAGCGAACACCGTCAAGATTCAGCAGTACTGCGGCACTCAGCAGGGCCAGCAGCTGACGATGTCCTTCTCCTACACCTTCACGTCGACGGCACAGAAGACATTCCTGCTTGTCGTGGACAGCGCCAACGCGGTTGCGGAGAGCAACGAGAACAACAATCAGTTGTCCAGGTCGTTCAAGGCGGTGGATCCCGCCAAAACGTTTACGGGCGATTTCGACGTGACGCCATCGGTGATTGAATTTCGCGAGCCGTTCCAGCTGAAGCCGAAGAACTTTTCCTTTGCCGGCTGCACCTATGACGGCCACCGATACAAAATCGAGCGCGGCGAATCGACGGCTTATACGTCCTGGGCGAACAGCCAGAGCCAGATTCATTCCTATTCCTACAGCCATTATCCATGGGTAATCGGGATTGGAACGCATACGATTACGCTGGAGATCCGGACGAAGGAGTGCGGAAGCGCCGAGACGGCCACGCATACGCTTGTGGTGAATGGTCCTACAACCAACCATCCGCCGGATTTTCTGATCGGGTTCGTCCATCCGCACAATCCGACGAAGCCGGTGTATGAAGTCGTCGAGGGCACGGTCATGGACTTGATCTACATCAACGACCCGACGGTGCCGACGCCGTATGATCCGGACGGAGATTTCATGGAGTTCCTTGGCTTTGATTTTTCGACCAGCTCAAGCTGGGCCAAGACCATTCCGCAGATCTCCACGAAATACGAGGACGGATACCACGGCATCGTCATGAACGGCCTCGGGTACCACCAGGTCAAGGCGACGATGCGAGACGCATTCGGGGCGACGACGACCCGGACGACGTATATCAACGTCATCCCGAAAAACCCGATTCCGGTCATCGAAGGGCCGAATGAAGTGAAGGAGGGCCGGCCGCTGCCGCAGCCGTTCAGCAGCGCCAAAAGCTACAGCCCGGCCGGACGGACGATCGATCATTCCAAAGACGAATGGGGGAACATGAAGGACGTCTATACCACGCCCGGCAAGGAGATCATCACGCTGCATGTTTACGATAGCCAGGGCTTGAAGTCCCTTGAGCCGGCGCGTCACGAGCTGACGGTCATCCCGGACGAGCCGCCGGTTGCGAAGCTGGAGATCGAACCGCTCGGCGTACGAAATCAGACGTACTACGTCTACAACAAATCCTACAGCCCGGACGGCGACAACATCGTCTCCGTCCAATACAGGATGCGCTACGACGATGAAAATAACGGCTTTGAAGACGATCCATGGATGGAGATCTCCGGAGACATAACCCGCGCATCGTTCCGGCCGGAGCGGGTCGGGAAGTACCAGTTCTATGTCCGCGTTTGCGAAGACTACGGCAAGTGCGGCGATACGCTGTCCGAACCGATCGAGCGGACGGTGATCGACATCCTCAATCTGGCGCCCGAAGTGTCGTTCCGGATCGAGGGCAGCAATCCGCAGCCGGATTTGTCGCCGGAGCAAGTCTATACCCCGAGCATGATGTATAACTGGACGCTTACGCAAGTCAATTCGACGACGGCTTTGCCTGGCAAACCCATTCGCTGGCGGGTGGAGAATGGCGAGCTGCGCGGGCTGCTGGGGAAGAAAGCGGAAGTCCTCAGGGGATTCTACTCCGTGCGGACCATTTCGGGAACCGAATTGAAGACTGAATGGTTCACTCCGTTGTCCGATCTCGGGTATGGCACGAACGGATTATCACCCTACCGGCCGATCAAAGAGGAGCTCAAATACAACAGCACCATGTCCAGTGGTCAGCCGCTTTTGAAACCTGTGACGAGCGGTGCGACAACAACCTGGGAACCCTTCATCGTAGGTACGAGCAAACCGTTCAGGTACACCACGACGAACACGCACATGTACTTTACGGATAGCACGGATTTCTATGCGCTCAACAAGAGCAAGGTGGGCGAGTATGAACGGATTTCGGAGTACGATAACGGATTCGGCCGTGTCAAACATGTGCTTCCGAATGGTTCTTACTATGACTATATTATCAAGCAGCCTGCTTTCACTGACACAAGGTACTATGCAAAGGTGCGTTATGGATCCGAAAGCTGGGAATTTTTCAGGGAAGAGAATCGTCCGTCGACCGGCAACTTGTGTGTCATAAACGTCGATCGTGTTGCAGGTTATTTCTGGACCGACACCACCTTGTATCAGTTGACCAACGATTCAGGAAAATGCTCCTACTCAAACGGAGAATACAAGATGACGTATTTTACTGCCATTCGGACGTATGATCTGAAAACCGGCGAATTTATCGGATCGACGTTCGATTTCGGCATGGCGGATCACTCACTCAATGTGGTCGTAACAACAGTTCAGCGTGGAGACGCGATTGTCTTCCTGCAAAACCAGCAAAGCTTCTCCAACGGGTACTCAACCTATTCGCTCGTAGCTACAACCTATGATCGAAGCGGCAGGTTGGTCAAAACCCAAACGCTCAACAGGGTGCCGGCAGAGGTTTACGACATTTATGAAATAGTGTGTGCCCCCCGGGGCATAGGCGCATCATTCCTTTATGAGGGCATCGATAACGATCTGTACTTCTATGACCAGCTGCTGTGCGTTGATAAAAACGGCCTTCGTGCCTATCATGTGTATGAGAAAGCATTCATCACGAAATATGATGCAAACTTCAATGTGGTCTGGCGAAAGCAACTGCAGGGCCGGCAAACCGGACCGTACGATGCCTTCTTTTACACGGGACCAACGGGTGGTCTCGAATTTATGGTCGTCAACCCGATCCGGAGTGAAGTGGTGACCTGGTCGTACTCCACCAATGGGTTTGACCATACCACTTACATCCAGGCCTTTGATATGACGACCGGCGCCACAAAATCATTTCATGCCAGCCAATATATCTACGACTTTTATGGTCCAACGGCAAAATTCGGCGTTGACTGGTCAGGCAGCTATTACACCTTCGAAGAGCCGTATGTGCGATTGTCTACATCGGCTTACGGCAATTTCCGGACGCTGATTCGCGATCATACGGATAACTATACGTTCACGCAGACAGGGACACAGCAGTACCCGAAATTTACAAGCGGCGGGATTGTGTCGGTGACCGTTACGCCGATGTCCGGGTATGCGTATACGGCCGATTTTGCGCAATACGGGGAATATATCGGAGATGGCATGTACTTGTCGCTGCTGGATTATGTGATACCTGGAATCGGCACGACAGGCGGCAGGCAAATGGGGACGTGGGTTCCATGGCTGAACATCGGGACGCCGGCAAACGCGACCCGGTACGGCAACGGGGCGGGCATGACGCTCGGCCAGCTGCTGTCGGGGGTCAACATCAGCAATCACGAGTTGTCGTTCAGCCTCTCCATCGACGACGCGGATGCGGACCGGGAATTGGTCGGCATGTCGTTCCGCGCATCCGACGCCGCGAACCGCTATGCGCTGGAGACGGATGGTGCGGTTCTGTATCTGTCGCGGTACGTGAACGGCGCCCGGACGGTGCTTGCGCAAACGAATTATCCGTTCCAGGACGAGGTTCGGGTGAACTTCCGGATCCGGGCGGCGGGGGACAAGCTGGACGTGTACGTGAACGGCGTGCCTTATTTGAGCGTGACGGATTCGACTTATGGGAGCGGCAAGTTCGGCCCATTCTCGCACAAGCCGTATGTCCGGTTCGGTTCGATCAAGACGAAGGCTGTTCAGCCGCAGGAAATCGTGTGGGATACGGCATACGCGATATGGGAAGCCGGTTCGGCCAAGGCCGAAGTGCGGTACAACAACATCGTATTTGCGGATCCGGAGAACGACCCGCCGGCAGGATCGTATGAGTGGTCCGTCACGCATACGCCGAGGTTCCTGAACAACCAGGGCCTGTCCTTGAAACATGGCCAGACGTTCTCGTCGCCGGTGCTCGAATTTGACAAGGTCGGCGATTACACCGTCATCCTGCAGGCGAAGGACGACCCGCATCCGGAGCATCCCTATCCGGATCCGGCATTTGAGGCGTACCGGCAGCCGTCCAACGCATTTGCCGCAATCATCACGGTTCACCGCAGACCGATCGCGGACAAGTCGCATGCGATCGCAGCGGACGGCACGATCCTGTGGACGGACCGCAGCTACGACCCGGACCGCTGGATCAGCGACACGGCATATTCGACCGAGCCGACCGGCATCGACTACAAGACGACGCGGGGGATTCTGGAGAAGAAGTTCTATTACATCACGCCGAGCGGAACGTATGTGGCGGAAAAGCTCGTCGTTCCGCAGGAGCTCGGCACGTACGAGATCGGCATGGCGGTAAAAGACGAGTACGGGGCCTGGAGCGAATATGATGTGGATTTCGTGACCGTCACGAAGCTTCCCGAGCCGAACGAGCCGCCGCATGCGGGATTTACGGTGAGCACGACGTCGACTTATCGAGGCGTAGCGATCACGATCGATTCGACGGCCTGGGACAAGGAAGACGGCGACAGGACGAAGCTGCCGCATGAGTATTACATTGCGAATGCGAGCGGGACGGAGACACTGGCCGGCTCGTCCCGGACCGGCTGGACGAAGACGTTCAACACGCTGGGGACGTTCCGGATCCGCCAGGTCGTGACGGATTCGGTCGGCCAGACGGATCAGGCGATCCAGACGGTGACGGTGGTCAACCGCAAACCGCAGGCGGTCGTGACGAATCCTTCGGGCACAAGCTCCGCGAATCCGACGAGGTATGATATCCTGCGGCCGACGTTCACATGGACGTATTCGGATGCGGATGGCGACGCGCAGACGCAGTACCAGGTGCAGATCCATCGGACAAACGGCGCGCTCGAAAGGGATAGCGGCACGATGACCGGTTCGGTGAAAAATTGGGCGCCCGCGTCGGATCTGCCCGAGCGTGTGACGCTCTACGTCCAGGTCCGGGTGCATGACGGGTACGAATGGAGCGATTGGAGCGCGCCGAAGTATTTTTACATCGAGACGAACCGGCCGCCGGTGGCGGATTTCGACTGGACGCCGAAACCGGTGTACGAAGGCGACACCGTGCGGCTGATTGACCGCTCTTCCGATCCGGATGGCGATCCATTGACGTATGATTGGCAGATCACGGGACCGGGCGGGGTCAATCTCGCGTTCACCGCGAAGGAGCCGAATTTCCGGGCGGAGCAGCCGGGCAATTACGCGATCCGGCTGACGGTCGGCGACGGCAAGGCGACGGCGCAGGCCAACCGCACGCTGCATGTGCTGCCGCTGGAAATTGCGGGCGAAGTGCTGCATACGCCCGAGTGGCGGGAGAACCATCTGGCGGCCGGGCACGAGGTCGAGCGCGATCCGAAGGATTTCTATTCGGGCGAGATCATCCGCGTCGCGGCGGAGGTGTCGGCGGCGCCGGTGAGCGCGGTGACGGCCGAGCTCCGGGCCGTATCGGTGACGGGCGCGCAGATTCGCAAGAAGGTGACGCTCGCGGCCGCGGGCGGGCTCCGGTACGAAGGCGAGCTGCACGACAAGGTTTGGATGTCACCGGAGGACGGCATCCGGGAAGGCGGGCACGTGATCGTCTTCCGGGCAGAGTATCAGAACGGCGTGGTCAAGGAAACGTCGGTGCCGATCCGGATCATCGGGAACATCTACAGGCACGTGTCGGTGCACCGGGTGCAATAGCCGGCGGCATCCGGGCCCGGCTCGGGCGGGAGATGAGCGGATATGAAAGGATATCTCTATGCCTGGCGTTCGGAGGGACGCTGGTCGGCCTGTGCGACGATTTCGCCGGAGGTCGATCTGGCTTACCGGCTGGATGAAGATTTTCGCCGGGCGGCGGAGGAAACGGCGGGCTTCGGCGTTATAGACGGTGAAGGTGTTGCAGGCGGAGGAGACGCCGGAGCGAGGCGCGGCGGCGGGGCGGATGTCGTCCTGTTGCTGGACGAATCGCTGCCCCTTGGCATCGCCTTCACCGCGGCGGAGGATTTCGGCAGAAGGGCGCGGCGCGTGCGGGGCGAGGCGGAGGCGGCCCGCCTGCTGCGCGCCTCCGCGCGCAAGGCGGAGCCGCGCGGCGGCCGGCCCGGGCTTGCGGGCGTGATCCGGCTCCCCGGCCGGGAGCGCCGGGCGGCGGGTGTGCGCCGCATTGACGCGGTACGGTACGGGCGGGCCTCCTGCGGGATAAGCGGGGAGGCCCGCGCGCTGGCGGCGGCCGCCTGCGAAGCCGCCGCCGCGCTTGAGGGGCGGGCGCTTCTGCGCGGCGAAGCGCTCGCCCTGCTCGGCGCGGCCGGGCCCGCGCCCGCCC
>Ga0207866_1000938_pt1 | contig 33847 bp, 27 predicted proteins | sample HigsolmetaAR203D_FD_184835 | JGI IMG/M metagenome (GOLD analysis project Ga0207866, IMG submission 184835) | Ionic liquid and high solid enriched microbial communities from the Joint BioEnergy Institute, USA - AR20-3-D (SPAdes) (version 2) ...
CAAGGACAATGCGGGTCGATTTTTCCTTCATTCTTTTTCCCGTACGGATATAAAAAGGGACTCCTCGCCAAGCATCGTTGTCAATCCATAAGCGTGCCGCCACAAACGTATCGTTCGTGGAAGAAGGCTGAATGCCCGGCTCTTCTGTATACCCTACAACGGGTTCCCCTTGAATTTCCCCCGGTCCATATTGTCCGCGAACGACATGTTGGCGGACGTCTTCTTTCCGCAATGGACGAAGATTTTCCAAGACTTTTCTTTTCTCCTTGCGGATGTCTTCGGCGTTAAAGCGGTTGGGCAGCTGCATGGCCGTCATCATCACCAACTGCATCATGTGATTTTGAACCATGTCTCGAATAGCGCCCGCTTGATCATAGTAGCCGGCTCTTTCTTCCACTCCCACCGTTTCACTGGCCGTAATTTGGACATTGGCAATATGTTGATGGTTCCATAGCGCTTGCAGCGCCGGATTGGCAAATTTCAACGCTTCCAGGTTTTGAACCATCGACTTGCCAAGATAATGGTCAATCCGATAAATTTCTTCTTCTTCAAAAAATCGGCTTAATTTTTCATTTAACTCTTGAGCCGATTTCAAATCATGTCCAAACGGTTTTTCAATAATGAGGCGTTTCCACCCTTTGGTGGAACCTAATCCACTTTGGTGGATATTTTTCGCAATCACGTCAAAAAAGGTTGGCGCAACAGAAAGATAAAACAATCGATTTTCAGGAATATTTAATTCTTTCTCACGCCGTTGAACCAGTTCGAGCAAAACATTAAACCCTTCTGCATCGGTTACATCCAAACTGCAGTAGCGGAAGGCATTCAAAAACTCTTTCTTTCGGGAATCATCCATAACGGGACGTCTGGAAAATGTTTTGATTGAATCCTCCACCAGCGCTTGAAAATATTCATCCGTCCAATCTCTTCGACCAACACCAATGACGGAAAAGGAATCTGGCATTTTTTGATCGAGAAATAAATTATATAAAGCAGGGAATATTTTTCTTTTCGCTAAATCCCCTGACGCTCCAAACAAGACCAAGCTCATAGAATTCATTTATCATCCCTCCTGATCAAACAGACTCTAAAACGTTGGATCCCCTTGTTTTGAAAACAGGCGATTTCATTTTTTCCATACTTGACCAGATAGCAAAACCAAATCTCTGATGAATTGGATCTTTTCGCCATTTCGGTCATTTCTCTCACATCCGACATCTAAACTTTCGTGAGAATGTGTACGAGTTAGTTTTCTCTTTCATATTCAAACGATGCCTATTCAAAATAAATTCTGCCTTCCAACGCCTTAGAGATAGAAAGAACATGCTTTCATGCATGCTTCATTGTTTCAGCAATGGTAAGTATAATACGTATCGATCGAATTTGTAAGTACGCACTTTTTAATCATATAGTTACAAAAACAATATATAGTGAAAATAAAAATACCTACTCATCTTTATAAAAGGTAATTTATAAGACCCAAATGGATTCCAAAGCTAGCGGCTTTTAAAGTATGAAGCCCGATTTTCGAAAGGAACATTTCTAAACAAAAAAGGCCACGAACAACAACCTTTACAAGAAAAGTTGTTGTCCGTGGCTTTTTCATATCTATATTTTTTTCATTCTGTTTTAGAATGAACTTTATTTATTAACGACTTCTTTTGTTTCTGTTGTTTCTGGATGTTGGCCAAGAACCGTTTCCATATAATTTTTTCCCCATTGATACATGGACTCAAGAATCGGCATCAAGCTCTTTCCATACTCTGTCAAAGAGTATTCTACTTTCGGCGGAACAACAGGATAAACTTCGCGATGAACGATAAGGTCTTCTTCCAGCTCACGCAATTGGTTTACCAGCATTCTTTGTGTAATGCCGGGCATAAGAGCTTTTAGTTCGCTAAATCGCTTAGTTCCCTCTCTGCCTAAATGCCATAAAATCAGCATTTTCCACTTTCCGCCGATGACTGCGAGCGTTAATTCTTTTTCACAATTGAACGTTTTTTCGCGCATACGCGTCATTCTTATCACCTCCAACATGTATTATAGCACACGGTATACTTTTTGACACTATGTAAAAATAAAGTGCGTACTTTTAATTAAATACAATACGCTGTATACTAACGACTGTAGCCGGGGATCAAAAAATCCGGCCAAGAAAAAGTGACCCATTGGGCATATTACTAACGTGTAAATTATCAATAAATCAAAGGAGTGAAAAAAGAATGGAATTACAATTAGCATTAGATTTAGTTGACATTCCAGAAGCAATAGAAATAGTAAAAGAAGTTGAGGAATATATTGATATTGTCGAAATCGGTACTCCGGTTGTAAAAATTTGGGGGCTTGAAGCCGTTAAACAAATGAAAGAAGCATTCCCAAATCTAAGAGTATTAGCTGATTTAAAAACAATGGATGCCGCTGCGTATGAAGTGATGAAAGCATCCGAAGCCGGCGCCGATATCGTGACCGTTCTTGCAGCTGCTGAAGATTTAACCATCAAAGGCGCTGTAGAAGAAGCGAAAAAACAAGGCAAACAAGTCCTTGTTGACATGATCGCCGTGAAAAATTTAGAAGAACGCGCAAAAGAAATCGATGCTATGGGCGTAGATTACATTTGCGTTCATACCGGCTACGATCTTCAAGCAGTAGGTAAAAACTCTTTTGAAGATCTTAAGAAAATTAAAGCTGTCGTTAAAAATGCAAAAACAGCTATTGCCGGCGGTATCAAATTAGAAACACTGCCAGAAGCTATTAAAGCACAACCAGATCTTGTCATTGTCGGCGGCGGTATCGCTGGACAAAAAGATAAAAAAGCTGTAGCAGCTAAAATGAAAGAAATGTTACAACAAGGTTGAGGCCTATGAAAACGACTCAATATTTAGGTGAAATCTTAAAAGAGTTAAGTCGTACGGTTGATCTCATTTCGAATGAAGAAGCAGAAAAATTGGTAGATAAAATTCTCGAATCCAAGAAAATTTTCGTAGCCGGCGCCGGCCGATCTGGATTTATGGCGAAATCTTTTGCCATGCGAATGATGCACATGGGATTAGATGCCTATGTCATAGGCGAAACCGTCACTCCCAACTATGAAAAAGAAGACCTTTTAATTATTGGATCGGGTTCGGGAGAAACGAAAAGCCTAGTTTCCATGGCAGAAAAAGCAAAAAAAATCGGCGGAAGCATCGCAGCAGCCACCATTTTCCCCGAATCGACCATTGGTCAACTGGCGGATATTACTGTAAAGTTACCCGGATCACCAAAAGATCAATCGGATAACGATTACAAAACCATACAACCAATGGGGTCGCTTTTCGAACAAACATTGTTATTGTTTTATGACGCCATCATCTTGAGAGTCATGGAGAAAAAAGGATTGGATTCCAATACGATGTTTGGAAGACATGCTAATTTAGAATAGAGTTTCCTCTCTCGAACTTTTAGAGACCGTAAATGGTTCTTAGAACGATTTGCGGTCTCTTTTTGTAGAATAGTTTTCATATTTTATTCTTATAATGAAGCGATCCTCCTTCCCTCCCTTTCCCCTTTTTTCTCTTTAGAGGAAGAATGATAAGAAGAAGCACGCATTTTTATTCTAAAAACGGAGTTAAATAGGTTGTATCAACTGATATTTCCATTATAAAATAAAAGAAAATTTATAATTTTTTGTTTTATTTTTAAAAATGTGATATAGTATAAATGAAAAAGAAATGCTGTGTTATATATCAGGTATGATGATCATCAATCGTTGAAACGGCAAAAAATCCGACGATCCGCTTCTATGAAAACCGGCATCGTGGCATCATCAGCAAATCTACCTGATTGGAAACGGCCGAAACTATAAAAATAGGAGGTGCTAAGAGCAGAGATCAATAGGAATTTTCAAGAAGTCCCATAGGGATTTCAACTTTTTGAAAGGAATCTTTTTTCTATTAGACTGGCATTCTATTAGATTAGAAAATCTTTGCTTTAAGAGAAATTTTTAAAACAGACTTTTTGAAAGCGTTTAATAAGCTAGGATTAAATCTTGACACTGCGAAAACTAACTCTTTCTTCGCAATATCAGTTCATATTCATGTGAGCTTGTTTGTATATGTCAGCAAAGATTCACACTGTCACATCCGATGATGCAAGGCATAAACTAATAAAAAAATTGCAGATGGGCAAATCCATCACACTACCCAGAGATGAGAGGACCCTAGAATACAAAATATTCTGAAGGAGGGAAATAATTTGGAATTTCGTCCTGGATTAGAAGGCATTATTGCTGCTGAAACCGGAATTTCATTTCTTGATGTGGAAAATGAAGAGATTGTTGTTCGCGGGTATGATTTGATCGAGTTGGCAGAAAACAAGACGTATCTTGATGTTGCATACTTATTAATTGAAGAAAAGCTTCCTTCTGATCAAGAAAGAGCTCGTTTTGAATCGGAAATTAAATCAAACAGCGATCTTCCAAAAGAGCTGATTGAAATATTGTCGCTCCTCCCTAAAACGACGCACCCAATGGATGCTCTTAGAACCGGCATCTCGGTTTTATCCGGCTTTGATTCTCTTATCGACGATCGAAGCGAATCCGCCAATAAACAAAAAACGATCAAGCTGCTTGGCCAAATACCGACCATTGTCGCAAGCAGTTATCGATTAATGAACAATCAACAAGTAGTTCCAAGCGATCCGGAGCTTTCCTACACGGCGAATTTCCTTTATATTCTCACAGGAAAAAAACCGACGGAACTGGAAGCGAAAATTTTTGATCGCTCGCTCGTAGCCTATATCGAACATGAAATGCCGAATTCCACTTTTACAGCCAGAGTCATATCTTCCACATATTCTGATTTATATGGCGCACTGACAGGAGCCGTTTCCTCTTTAAAAGGGCACCTTCACGGCGGAGCCAACGAAGCCGTTATGTATATGCTGGAAGAAGCCGGAACGAAAGAAAACTATGAGAATCTTCTCCATCGTAAATTAGCGAATAAAGAGCGGATTATGGGATTTGGCCACCGGGTCTACATGAAAAAAATGGATCCACGGGCATTGTTGATGAAAAAAGCGCTTCAATCATTAAGCGAGGCACGCGGAGATACGCGTCTGTTGGAAATGTGTGAAGCGGGCGAAAAAATTATGCGGGAAGAAAAAGGTCTGTATCCTAATCTGGACTATTATGCCGCTCCCGTCTATTACATGCTGAATATTCCGATTGAACTTTACACACCTATTTTCTTTGCCGCCCGAACAGCGGGGCTATGTGCTCATGTAATCGAACAGCATAACAACAACCGTCTGTTCCGGCCACGCGTCAAGTATGTCGGCGAGCGCCATCTGCAAACGAACTGATCCTAAACAGATTTATACGCTCACCAGTAGAGGAATTTGGGCAGAAATTCCTCTCCTTTAATTATATCATTTTACTTTAGAAAGGAAGAGGCTGATGGGTGAAGTTTTAGTAAAAAATAATGAAAAACAACAAGTGGATCCTTTGCTCAATGAAATTGCGGATTATGTATTGGATAAAGAAATTAAAAGCAATGAGGCTTTCGAAACTGCGCGCTATGTGCTCATAGACACGCTCGGCTGCGGAATTCTTGCTCTTCGCTACCCGGAATGCACCAAACTTTTGGGGCCTATCGTTCCAGGTACGATTGTTCCAAACGGATCTCGTGTTCCGGGAACATCATACGTATTGGATCCGGTACAAGGTGCGTTTAACATCGGCTGTATGATTCGCTGGCTTGATTATAATGACACATGGCTTGCAGCAGAATGGGGACATCCTTCCGACAACCTTGGCGGTATATTAGCAGTTGCTGATTACATCAGCCGCTCGAACGTCGCCCAAGGAAAAGAACCGTTAAAAATGCACGCCGTACTGGAATCCATGATCAAAGCTCATGAAATTCAAGGAGTGCTCGCTCTTGAAAACAGTCTGAACCGCGTTGGTCTCGACCATGTTTTATTTGTCAAAGTCGCTTCGACAGCCGTTGTCACAAAGCTTCTCGGAGGAAAAAGGGAAGAAATCATTAACGCCCTTTCCAATGCCTGGATCGACAATTCGAGCTTACGTACATATCGTCATGCTCCTAATACGGGTTCACGCAAGTCATGGGCTGCCGGTGATGCAACAAGCCGTGCCGTTCGCCTGGCGCTGATGTCCTTAAAAGGAGAAATGGGCTATCCAACGGCTCTGTCCGCTCCAAACTGGGGATTTGAAGATGTGCTGTTCCGTGGACAAAAATTGAAGCTTGCTCGCCCATTTGAATCGTATGTCATGGAAAACGTACTGTTTAAAATTTCTTACCCTGCAGAATTCCATGCTCAAACTGCTGTTGAATGCGCGATTGAACTTCATCCTGAAGTAAAAGATCGTTTAGACGAGATTGAAGAAGTGACGATTACGACACATGAATCCGCCATCCGTATTATCGATAAAACCGGACCGCTTCACAATCCGGCCGATCGCGATCACTGCATCCAGTATATCACTGCTGTCGGTCTCATTTACGGCGACTTAACGGCTGATCATTATGAAGACGAAATCGCATCAGACCCAAGAATCGATGCACTTCGTGAAAAAATGACCGTCGTGGAAAACAAACAATACAGCAAAGACTATCTCGATCCGGAAAAACGTTCCATCGCGAACGCTGTTCAAATTCGCTTTAAAGACGGAACGGAAACGCGCCAAGTCGTTCGGGAATACCCAATCGGCCACCGCTTCCGCAGAGAAGAAGCCATACCGAAACTATTGAAAAAATACGAAAACAACCTGGAAACTCGGTTCACGGATAAACAAATCAATCGTATTCTGGAAGTTTCTACGGATCAAGAACGCCTTGAAACAATGAATGTTCATGAATTCGTCGATCTATTCGTCCTTTAACACGTTTCAAAAGGAGTCTCCTGCTTTCATCCCCAAAATGAAAGCAGGAGATGAATCAGGCTTTTCGAAACTCAAGAACCTCCGTCTCCGAAACAAAAGAATGGCGATTTGAATATGGCCTTCATGGCGGTATAAAACCCCCGCTTCAAATGAAACACCGTGGAGGGTGATTTGTTATTTCATACTAACTAATTGCAAGCAATGGATATGAATTCAAACAAACGAATGGTCTTAATCATTGAAAGAAGGTGGTTTTATGGTTTGGGTCGTTGAACACGAATCAACACAAGAAGAGTTGGCAGAACGGTTTCGAACTTTAATGAATGCTCCTGACATTTTGCAAATTCCCGGGGCGCACGATGGAATGGCAGCCCTTATAGCCAGAAAGGTCGGATTTCAAGCCCTTTATTTATCCGGCGGAGCCTTTACGGCAAGCCAAGGGCTGCCTGATCTGGGCATCGTGACATCTGAAGAAGTGGCTCGTCGTGCCCGTGAACTCGTTCGAGCAGCCAATCTGCCTGTTCTCGTAGACATTGATACCGGATTTGGCGGTGTCCTCAATGTAGCCCGAACGGCTCGTGAAATGGTCGAAGCTCGCGTGGCGGCCGTTCAAATCGAAGATCAGGAGCTTCCTAAAAAATGCGGACATTTAAATGGAAAAAAACTTGTATCCGATGAGGAAATGATGCAAAAAATTCAGGCCATTAAACAAGTGGCACCGTCTATTGTGATCGTCGCGCGAACGGACGCTTATGCCGTGGAAGGACTCGACCGAGCAATCGAACGGGCGCAGCGATATGTAGAAGCAGGAGCAGATGCCATTTTTCCGGAAGCTCTTACGAAGAAAGAAGAGTTTTTGAAGATGAAGCAAGCCGTCTCGGTCCCGCTTCTTGCCAATATGACAGAGTTTGGGCGTACACCTTATTATACGGCTGAAGAATTTGCGTCTTTCGGCTATGCGATGGTCATTTATCCTGTTACTTCGCTTCGCGTGGCAGCAAAGGCCTATGAGCGGGTTTTCCAAACCATTCTCGAAACCGGCACGCAAAAAAGCGAACTGGACAATATGCAAACGCGAAAAGAATTGTATGAAACAATTCATTATTATGATTTTGAAGAACTCGATCAAACCATTGCCAAAACGGTTCTTCCGGATGAACAGCCTTTACCTGACGATTGATCGATTCATCCCCTGCCACGTACAATTCTTTTCAACGTGGATGGAAAAGTTCTGAATCTTTCAATCATCCAATGATTTGTTTTCTTTCGTTGTCATGAAATAAAGAGAAGCAGTTGACCATGCCGCTGCTTCTCTTTATTAAACATGACGAGTGCATAAGATTCACTAACGAATAACCTCTTTTTCAAATGTACAAGCATTCGTATCTTTTAACGCCCTTTTTCGCATCAAGAAATCCATTCTTCTTACTTATATTCTCATTTTGTGAAAATCCCTTCTTCGTTTCATTTTGAACCATCTTCTTATTCTCCGTCCGTATCCAACAAGACAAGTTGGACTCAAAAGAAATGAATTTTAGCCCAATCAAAGGAAAAGTATAAGCCGTACATTGGGGGATTTAGAATGATGATACATAAATTTGTTATGCCGGAAGTGATTTTTGGAAATCATTCCATTCATCAAGTCGGCGAAAGCTGTCTTAGGCTTGGCGCCACAAACGTATTCATTGTCAGTGATCCGGGTGTCATGGAAGCCGGTTGGCTGGAAGTTGTGATAAAGAGCTGCAAACAAGCCGGGCTGAAATACTCCACATTTTATAATGTCACGGTGAATCCAAAAGATAAGGAAGTTGAAAATGGCGCTGCCCTGTATGTCGATAATGAATGCGACGCCATTATCGGAATAGGCGGCGGAAGTTCCATCGATGTGGCAAAAGCGATTGCGATCCTTGTCGCCAATGGCGGTCACATTCACGATTATGAAGGAGTCGATAAAATCCAAAAACCCCTCCCCCCGCAAGTGATGGTCCCCACAACAGCCGGTTCCGGTTCAGAAGTATCGCAGTTTTCGATCATACTAGATACAAAAGGACAAAAAAAGATGACTATCGTATCGAAATCTCTCGTTCCGGACATTGCGATTGTCGATCCTGAAACATTAACAACAAAAAACGCCCATTTGACAGCTTCCACCGGTTTAGACGTCTTATCCCACGGAATTGAAGCGTATGTCAGTTTAGCATCGACACCTTTAACAGATGTTCAAGCGAAAAATGCCATTACGTTAGTGGCCCAATATTTACGTCCTTCGGTTGCATCCAAACTCAATATGGAAGCGAAAACCAATATGGCGATGGCCAGTTTACAAGCAGGCCTCTCTTTTTCCAACGCTATTTTGGGAGCTGTACATGCGATGTCCCATGCCATCGGAGGGCGGTTTCCGGTGCATCACGGCGATGTCAATTCCGTTCTGTTGCCCCATGTAATGGAATACAATCTGATCGCCAATCCGAAGAAATTTGCCGATATTGCTTCATTTCTTGGGATCGACACCCGTGGCCTCACCTATATGGAAGCAGGAAAAAAAGCGATTAACTATGTCAAAGAATTAGCCGTAGATATCGGAGCCCCTCAAAAATTGTCAGAAATGGGGATAGAAAAAGAAGCGATACAAGAAATGAGTCAAATTGCCTTAAATGACGCCTGCATGATCACAAACCCGAGAGACATAACCATTGAGGATATTGAAGAATTATTCAGAAAGGCTTGGTGACTCATGAAGATACACGATCAGAAGAAAATGATGAGTCTCTTAACGGGGGTCCAGTCTTCCAAAAAAAGTTATTATACCGAATTAAAAAAAATGGTCACAGAATTAAAAAAGAAAAATACGCAGTTAGAAATCATAAACGATGTGACCAAAAGTTTTAATATCGATATGTCCATGGATGAATTAATGAAAAACCTTTTTGATAAATTAAATCAAATTTTCCCGTGCGAAAGAATCAGCTTATCTTTATATAAACATCAAGAATTAATGATAAGCAATGCTTACCCGGCGCAGTCCTTATATTTCCCGATCGGTTTTTCTCTGCCGAAGGAAAACTCGCTCTATTGGAACGTCATTCAATCCCTGCAAATGACTTTTTACCAAGTCCGGAATAAAAAGGATTCTTTTATTGAAAACAAAGTATACGAATCATTAGGAATTCAAAGTGTTTTATTAATTCCCTTAACGAGTAAAGAAAAAATCATTGGTCTTTTAAGCGTCGGAAGCAAAAGCACCCTCCAATATGAGAAAGATGATCTTTCCTTTTTTCAACAACTGGGTGATCAATTAGCTGTTTGTATAGAAAATGCCCAGCTTTATCAAGAAGTGCTCACGAGTAAAAAAGAATGGGAAGAAACGTTCCGGGCTGTTTCCGAAATGATACTGGTCGTTGACTTACACGGAAATATTCTGAATTATAATGACTCGGCACAAGAATTCTTTTCATTGCCTTCGCAGAAAAAAACGAACAAAAACATCCATTCGCTATTATCCATTGATATTCATGACAGCCCGATATTGGAAAGTCTTCAAACGAAAAAACCCGTTCACAGGCAAATTCATATTCAACAGCGTGTATGTGAACTCCATTCCTACCCGATATTTAATGAAAGCCAAAACATGTATGCCATCATTGTTTATATCAATGACATCACAGAAAAATCCCGGATTGAGGCTCAATTAGTCCAATCTGGGAAGCTTGCGGCCATTGGTGAAATGGCGGCAGGAATTGCCCATGAACTGAACAACCCATTAACCGCCATCTTAGGAAATGCCCAATTATTATTAAGATCGGCTTCAAAAGAAAATCGCTCCTATCAACTGTTGACCGATATTTTTACATGCGGTAAACGATGCAAAACCATTATTCAAAATTTACTGACGTTTTCAAGGCAAGATGAATACAGGTTTGAAGATTGTTCCGTCAATGAAGCAGTCGAGCAAGTATTAGGATTAGTCGGTTACCAGATTCACAAACAAAATATTTTGATCCAAAAAACGCTGGATGATTCCATTGGCACTGTTGAAGGAAATGCACAACAAATCGGACAAATCATTTTAAATCTGTTAATCAATGCAAAAGATGCTTTAGAAGAGACCGATGTGCCGAAAAAAGTGATTAAGATCCGCACATCGACGGTCAAAGAAAAAGGGAAACAATGGGTTCTTCTTTCGGTCGCAGATAACGGCAAAGGAATAAGCAAACAGCATTTACAAGAAATTTTCAATCCATTTTTTACGACAAAACGGCCCGGAAAAGGAACAGGACTTGGTCTTTCCGTCAGTTTAGGGATCGCAGAAGCTCACGGTGGAACAATTGAGGTAAAAAGTGAACTCGGAAAAGGAAGCCAATTCCTTTTAAAGCTGCCTGCCAAACATTAAAAAGATCATTCGGGGGTTGGAATATATGGCCAATATTCTTGTCATTGACGATGAAACGGAAGTCGGTACATTCTTTTTGCATTTTCTTGAGGAAAAAGGATTTCACGTAAAGATTGGATACAACGGGAAAGATTTTCGACGTCTCCTCCAAGAACAAGCATTTGATTTGGCTTTCATCGATGTAAAATTGCCTGATGCCAACGGTTTAGATTTATTAAAACAGATGAAAAAAACGACCCCTTCTTGCCAAGTGATAGTCATGACCGGCTACAGTACGGTGAAAACAGCGATCGAAGCGATTAAAAATGGAGCCAGCGATTATATTGAAAAACCGTTTGACGATCTTAACCAATTGGAAACGTTAATAGAAGAATTATTGAACACCCGGTCCACATCGTCTGATCACGATATGTACGAGCTGTCAGAATCTCTAGGCTTTATAATAGGAAAAAACAAAGAAATGAATGATTTAGTGAAGCTAGCCTACAAAATTGCCAAAAAAAATGTCAACGTGCTGATAGAGGGAGAAACCGGAACCGGAAAAGAAGTGTTAGCGCATTTTATCCACAGCGCCAGCATGCGTTCTGACCAACCATTTATCGGAATCAACTGCGGAGCGATTTCAGAAACCCTTCTGGAAAGCGAATTGTTTGGACATGAAAAAGGAGCCTTCACAGGAGCCGTAAAAGAGAAAAAAGGAATTTTTGAAATTGCGAACAAAGGCACTTTATTTCTGGACGAAATTGGAGAGGCTTCTCTTTCGACTCAAGTAAAACTTTTGCGGGTGTTAGAAACAGGAGAGTATTTTCGAGTAGGAGGGGAAACGATACGCAGGACCAATACGCGAATCCTCGCTGCTTCCCATGTCAATCTGGCTCAAGCGGTAGCCGAAAAAACATTTCGCGAAGACTTATTGTATCGTTTAGACGTGGTCAAATTATCCTTGCCTCCGTTGAGAAAAAGGATAGAAGATCTTCCCCTTCTCATAGAGTTCTTCTTACAAAAATTACAAACCCATCTTACTTTTTCTGAAGATACCATCGAACAAATGAAACAATATCATTGGCCGGGAAATATTCGTGAACTTCTGAATGTGATCAAAAGAGCGGTCACATTGGCAGAAGGCGAAACCACGATCATTACTCCGAATTATTTGCCGGAAAAAATGAAAATGACAAACGATTCGCCGCAGATCGAATTATTGAATGAAAAAAAGGATCATGATGACGAGGCCGACCTTGAAGCATATTTAAACGAATGGACAAGCTATATTCTGGAACTATGGAAAAACAACCGTGAAGTGGATTTGGAACAGGTGCTATCGTTAGTAAAAGAATTAGAAAGGCAAATTGGTCGATCTTTCGTCATGAAAACATTAAAACAAACTGTCGGAAATCGAAAAAAAGCGGCAGAACAACTGAATATCTCGGTTCGAAAACTTCGCTATTTATTAAAAGAAAAAGGAGTTCATTCTGTTCAATAGATTCATATAAAGGTCCAGCGTTGAATAAGATTTCACAAGTTCTTTCAGGCACGCTTTTGAACAGATCGATAACACGTCTAACGGCGTCTTCCGCCGTGGTCCCTCCCTTTTATCACGCAGGGAGCGATCCGTGGTATGTACTCGCTCCCTGCCATTCAGAAGATGACAAATTAGTTGGCTTCCCCAATTTTTAATACGATCCGTCCGTTAATTTGCCCTTTTTCCATTTTCTCAAATACTTCATTAATATCCTCTAACGGTGCCGTTTCGACAATGGGGCGAACTTTTCCGCGTGCAGCGAAATCTAAAGCTTCTTGCATATCTTTTCTTGTTCCGACAATCGAACCTCTTACCGTTACTCCGTTTAAAACAGTATCAAAAATCGGAATCGGCAATTCATCATTTGGCAATCCAACGACGACAAGAGTACCGCCTCGTTTTACGGATTGGTAAGCTTGTTCAAACGCTTTTCGGTTGACTGCCACGCTGACGGCAGCATGCACTCCACCTAATTTTTCCCGAATCGTTTCGACCGGATCTTCTTTTAATCCATTGATCGCAATATCGGCCCCTAACTTTTTAGCCAATGCCGATTTTTCATCGCTAATATCCACAGCTACAACATTCAATCCCATCGCTTTTGCATATTGCAGCGCAATGTGACCTAATCCTCCGATACCGTATATCGCAACCCATTCCCCTGGTTTCGCGTTGGAAACCTTTAACGCTTTATACGTCGTCACTCCCGCACATAAAATCGGCGCCACTTCCACAGGATCCAAATGTTCCGGAATTTTCGCCACATAGTCAGCAGGAGCTTTACAATACTCCGCATAACCGCCGTCTACAGAATATCCGCCGTTCAATTGATGAGGACACAGAGTTTCTTGTCCGGTTAAACAATATTCACATTCCCCACATGCAGAATAAAGCCAAGGAATGCCGACGCGATCTCCCACTTTGATCGATCGAACTCCTTCACCGACTTCTACCACAATCCCTACTCCTTCATGCCCCGGTATCAAAGGAAGCTTCGGCTTTACCGGCCAGTCTCCGTGAGCCGCATGAAGATCCGTATGACATACACCGCACGCTTCAATTTTCACAAGCACTTCCCCATACTCTAATGTTGGTTTCTCCACATCTTTAATTTCCAATTTTTGTTTAAATGAATTCACAACAGCCGCTTTCATTTTCCCCTCTCCCCTTTCAATATGTTTCACCCAATAGTCATGCAAAAAACGTGCCAACTGAAAAGATCGCTCCCCTCCATCCTTCTCTTCGTTTTTGTACCAAAATTTCGGCAAGATTGATCGAATATTTGTCATTTTTATCGTGAATTTGTCATCACCATAGAAAATCTATTCCTATCACTGGCCCAACCTCTTCTCCGTTTTTGCATTTGATCAAAAGAAAAAGAGAGCCGATCCATTTTCCTGGCCTGAACTGCACCCCAATTGTTGGACACAACGAACAATTGGAGGTGTAGTTTTTTTATGACGAAATACTCTTTAGAGACTAAATGGGCTGCTGTTCAGGCTTACTTGAATGGCGTTGAATCTTTTAAAACTACAGCCCAAAAGCACAATGTGAGTATAACCATGTTAAAAAAATGGGTAGCTAAGTTTCGAGAACATGGATTAACAGCTTTTCAACCATCCTATACAAAATACTCCCTTGAGTTTAAAATGGATGTAATCCATTATATAAAGGAAACAGGAGCGTCTACTGAAGCAGCTTCTACTGTCTTTAACATTCCTTGCTCCAGCACCGTATGGAATTGGCTGCATTTATTTGAAACGCAAGGGATTGACGCTCTTCGACCAAAGAAAAAGGGGCGTCCATCCATGAAAAAAGAAACGAAAAAATCACCACCAATAGAAGGTACGGAAGAAGCATTACGTGCTGAAAACGAGCGTTTACGCATGGAGAATGCTTATTTAAAAAAGTTACACGCCTTAATTCAAGAAAAGGAAAAATTACAGAACAAGACAAAGCGCAAATAATTTATGAATGAAGGCATGATTATAAGGTCATCGATCTAGTAAAGGTCGCTGGCATTGCGCGCAGTACATATTATTACTGGGTGAAACAAATGGGGCGTCCAGATAAGTATAAAGAAGTGAAAAATTGGATTCAGCAGATTTTTGAGGAACATCAAGGACGATATGGATATCGTCGCATCACATGGGAATTACATAATCGAGGCTTAAAAATAAATCATAAAACCGTCCGTCGCTTAATGAATGAGATGGGATTAAAATGTCTTGTACGTATGAAAAAGTATCGCTCATATCGAGGTCGAGTAGGTAAAATAGCGCCTAATATTTTGGGGCGTGACTTTAACGCATCTAAACCAAATGAGAAATGGGTGACGGATGTGACGGAATTCCATTTACATGGTGAAAAACTATATTTATCCCCCATTCTAGATTTATACAACGGAGAAATTATCGCTTACAACATAGAAAATCGCCCTGTTTATTCGCTTGTTTCCAAAATGTTGGACAAAGCTTTTGCGCGTTTAAACGAAGGAGACGCCCCCATCCTTCATTCGGATCAAGGTTGGCATTATCAGATGAAGCAGTATCAACACGCATTAAAAGAACAAGGGATTGTCCAAAGCATGTCCCGTAAGGGAAACTGTTTAGATAACGCAGTCATGGAGAATTTCTTTGGCTTATTAAAGTCTGAATTATTTTATCTCAAAGAATTTGAAAGTATGGAGCAGTTTAAACAAGAATTAGAGAATTATATTCATTATTACAATCACAAACGAATGAAGGCAAAATTAAAAGGCATGAGTCCGGTTCAATACCGAACTCATGCCCAAGTAGTTGCCTAAATTTCCGTGTCTAACTTTTTGGGTTCAGTTCAGCCTCTTGCTCTCTTTTCTTTGATCCTATTTAACTTGTGATATTGGCTCCTATTAAGACTAAAGTATTTACGTAATGATCATAACTAGGAAAAAACACATAATCAGCTGCATTTGTCATCAGCCGGATTTCAGCGCGTTGACTTTATGATAGATCTATATTCTCCTGTTCGCTGTACGTCCCTACAATATAATATTAATGTTTACTTGGCTGTTGAATGTCATTTCCCTTTGAAAGTAGTATCATAACAAACAAAGCATTAATATTCAAACCTAGCTAACTAGATTCTAAAGATTCTAAAATCAGCTCCGTTTTTTCATCATTCATCATTCATCATTCATCATTCGGTTCATAAATTTCCCAAGACCATTTTATGGATTCCACAATATGATCGGCTACAGTCTCAGAATCAAGATCATTCGTCAAAACTCTAGAATTATGATGGGAGTAAGCATCTCTTCGTTTAAAAAATAATTCTTCGATCTCCTCTAATGTTTTATTTTTTAAAAGAGGGCGACTATCCACAATAAGGGGCATACGATCTTTCCAAGAATCCCAAGATAAGTCTAAAAAAAATACAATACATTTCGATAAACAAACGTTTCTGACATCCTCTTGTAAGTAAGCTCCTCCCCCTAACGAAATAATTTTTAAGCGAGAATTGGTACAAACATCAATGATAAACTCTTTCTCGACTTTGCGAAAATATTCTTCACCGTATTGTTGAAATATGGTCTGGATTGACATGTTATGATTTTTTTCAATTTCCTGATCTACATCAATAAAATCCCGATATAGCTTTTTAGCGACTAGCTGTCCAATGGTTGTTTTTCCCACTCCCATGAAACCAATTAATACAATATTTCTCGCTCGAAGAGGGATTTTGGAATTTTCATTCATTTCAAACCACTTCCCTCCATTTAATTATTTGATTTGTCAATATAAGTAGAACACGATTCTCGTACGACCAGTTCAGGATTCAAAATGATGCGCTTTGGTTCATTCAGTTCCCCTAGAATACGTTGATGCAAAATATCAGCTGCATAAGCCCCAACAAGTTTTGGGAATGTTGAAACTGTCGTTAAAGGAGGGCTAAATAAAGAAGCCTCTTGAATATTGTCAAACCCAACTATTGCAAAATCACGGCCTGGGATGATTCCTGCTTCCTTCAACCCGAGCATTGCGCCAAACGCTACAACATCGTTATAACAAAAAGCGGCAGTTGGAGGGTTAGAATGTTGAAGAGCTTGTTTAATCGCGTTCATACCTCCTTGTCTTGTGGCAGGAGCTTCTATTATTAACAAAGACTCTTCTACTTCTAAACCAGCTTGTTCCAAGGCTTCACAAAATCCCTTGTGTCGGCCTATCCAAGGAGATGAATTAGAATCCCCACCTAAAAAAGCAATTCTACGATGTCCTTTTTTAATAAGATGCTCAGCAGCTAATCTCGCGCCGGTGGCATTATCCACCCCAACATAATCAAAGCTTTCTCCTGACGGGAGTTCTCTCGCTACCACTACTACAGGAATCTCCCATTGTTTTAATCGCTCTACCATATCCTGTGAACTTCCCGGAACTGGACTCATAATCACGCCGCCAACTCTGTATTCGAGCATAGTCGAAAGAAGAAGATCTTGTTTCTCCGAGGAATCAAAAGTAGTCCCTAAAATCACTGTATACCCTTCTTTATCTAATGCTTGATGAACTCCAACTAACATTTCTGAAAAAAAAGGGTTGCCGATCTCCGTAATAATGAGCCCTATCGTAGAAGAACGTTGCGATCTTAAATTAGCAGCAACTCTATCATAAATATAACCCAATTCCCTCATGGACTTTAGCACCTTTTCACGAGTGGCTTTGGAAATATGAGGACTGCCGCGAACAACCAGAGAAGCAGTTGCCCGAGATACACCAGCGTGATCTGCCACTTGCTGCAAGGTGACACGCGACCGCCTCTTACTAGTCATAGTATGAATCACCTACTAAAATATCTATTTTTTTGTTAAATCGATATAAAGAAAGTATAAGCTTACTTTTTAAAAGCTGTCAATAAATGATATAATCGGACAAGAGCTCCATTTGGAACAGGTGAACACACAGTTAATAATTACACTAAATGCAAGAAATTGCTTCTCCACTTCAATAGCATTATACTCATTTATCTTGTTAATCTGAAAGAAGTTTATAAAAAAACCCTTTATAATGGATGGATAGTATAGATGTCTCTATCCAAACCAGATAAAGGATCACTAATGTTGACTACTTTTTTTATTTATTTCACGTTTTTTTACTATTACGATCCTTCTTTAAGGGCAGAGAAGAAGCCTTGATGTGATAAAGAAACGAGATTTCTTTCTTGATATTCTTTTATCCAACAATGAAATGCTTTATTGAGATTATTACGTTGTACGTAACCCTACTTTCGGTTATTAAAATCCCTTAATATGGAAATTCCTTGAAGGAATTCTCCTTCCCGTAATCAGGCGCTTTCACGACCAAAAAAGCCTGACTCGACTTTTGTTTCAAAAAATAGCCAGACATTATGATCGATTAATATTAATCTTCTGCTCCTTATCAACCGACTCTTTGATAGCGTTGATCACCTTTAGTGTTTCAAGACCATCTTCTCCCGTTACTAAAGGCTCTGCTGCTCCTCTCAATACATCAATAAAATGCAACAATTCCGCAGTCATTGGATCATTATCTTCTACATCAAATTTTTCCGTTATCAATTCATGTTCCCATCCGTAATTCTCTTTCTCATAAGAATACTTGGTAAATCTCGGGAAAGATAAACTTCCTTTTGTACCAAAGAAATAATAGCAGTTATCTGTATAGTAAGGGTATTTAGGATTTTCTTTAACAGTCATTTCATAAGACCACGGCGACGGTATTCCATCGGATATGAAATAATTGATTGTCGCTCCTTCACACGTTTCTAAGATGACCGAAGCGGAGTCCTCGACCGGATTGTTTCGAATGCTATTGCGTGCGACAGCATAGACACTTTTTATGTTTAGACTGGTTGCAAATCGAAGATTGTCGACATCGTGAATGCCGTTAATAAGTAGTGGTCCGCCCCCTTCGGATACCCTCCAGCTCTCTGAATAGTATTTGCGGTCTTTGGCGAGTACCCACAACATATTAACTCCTACAATATCTCCAATTTCGCCTGAAGAAATAATCTCTTTGAGCATTTGCATTTTACTGGAAAAACGCCGATGATGTCCCACTATTAATTTGACATTATTTTGTGCACATACCTGGATTATCGCTTCCCCGTCCTCAACCGTATCAGCAATTGGTTTCTCGACCAGAACATGTAGCCCTTTATTTGCACATAGCTCAACTGCTTCTCTGTGTAAACGATTCGGCAGAGTAATAATCACCCCATCTAAATCACATTCATGAATGAGATCTTTATAGTTGGTGTATAGAGGCACATTCAATTTCTTTGCTCTTTGCATCTCTAACTCATTATTACCTGCCACAGCCACAAGCTCGACCCCATCTATTTTTAATGCATCACTGGCAAATTTATACCCATGATTCATACCAAACAGCTATCCTCACATTTTTCATTAAATACCCTCCTCATATATCTTTTAGACCCTATATTGATCCTTCAATTTAAAATTCTATCTAGAGGAAGTAGAGAGATAGTGATGTAGCCGAATGGTTCCTCTTTCCCCACTTTATTTAACACAAAAAGAACGAATTTAAATAATATTTTTTCTTTTCAAATCATCTATCTCTTGTTCTGTTAAACCTACCATTTCGTGCAAAATCTCAAATGTGTGCTCACCTAGGTCAGGTGCGATACTACGAACACACCCAGGAGTTTTCTCGAACTTTGGAACAATTCCCGGAACCTTGATTTTATCAAGGCGAGGATGGCTAACCTCAATAATATTTTCCCGTTCTTTATAATGTGGATGTTCGAAAATATCTTTAATACTCAAAATCGGACTTACGGGAACACCATATTCATCTAATCGTTTTAGGAGTTCATCTCTAGGTTTCGATCGAATCCAATCCGCGACGATTTGATTCATTTCATCATTATTTTGTAGCCTCCGTTCATTCGTACAGAACTTTTCGTTAGTCAAAAGATCCTCTCGATTCATAGCTTTTGCCAGTCTGTCAAATGTGGAATCTGTACTTGTGACTAGTACAACCCAGTGTCCATCCTTCGTCATAAATGTCCCTGCCGGACTTGAATGACCACTCAAACCAGGCGATCTTTCCCGAACTTTACCTAGTTTATCATATTCAGCGATCAAAAACTCCATCATTCGAAAGACAGACTCATATAAACCAATATCCACCATCTGCCCAGTTCCCTCTAGATTCACATCCCGATAATATAGAGCTGTAACAGCAGCAAAAGCAACATAAATACCAGTAATATAGTCAGTTAAGGAAAATGAAGGACTTACTGGAGGCCTGTCGGGATAACCTTGCAAATAAGTAAACCCGCTGAAAGCCGTAGCAGGAGTTCCAAAACCAGCCTTTTCCCTATACGGACCCGTCTGCCCATATCCAGACACTCTGATCATCACTAAATTTGGATTTATTTCTTTCAGGGTATCGTATCCAAGTCCCCATTTTTCCATTGTCCCAGGGCGAAAATTTTCGATCAATACATCGACTTTTCCAATCAATTTCTTAAAAATTTCGGCTGCTTCTGGTTGATGTAAATCAAGAGTCACAGATTTTTTATTCCTAGATAGCCCAGGCCAGCGTAGTGGTTCTCCATCTAAAAAAGGACCCACATGACGCAAAGTATCTCCTACACCTGGTAATTCGACTTTGATGACTTCTGCTCCAAAATCACCTAACAATACAGCCCCAAACGGTGCAGCAATCATAGTAGATACATCTAGCACCTTGACTCCTTCTAATGGTAATCTACTCATAGTCCTCCCTCTTTCTGTGAAATTGATAGACAAATTTTGATGAAGGTGGGGGAAGAGTACCCCCCCTTTTTTAATAGGTTGGTATGTATCATGAAGTAATACCACCATCCTTGCCAAGGCAGTTCATCACCAAAATTCACATGCCAGTAATGGTTCCCTCTGGAAGGCGACAATTGCTTTGCGATTTGACAAATTCACATGACCGCCTTCATTTCTCCAAAACATAATGGTCTTGACAGAATTAACATTGAGCGTATTATGCTTGTCATCAATTGCCTGTGGAATTTTGAATGATACGAAGGGCGACCTTCAAATCCTCAATTGGAACCTGTCCCGGAGCTGAACTGTTGCGGCCAACCGCAAAAGTAACAGACGAACCAAAAATGCAACCAGCTATACGAGTGAGAGTTCCCAATTCGCCCATGGACATAGTAATGATCGGAATTTGTAGTTGATTTCTTACATCTTGGGTTGCATTAAATAACACAAGCAAATCTTTAGTAGAAGTAGGCATAACAGCAACCTTCCCAATATCAGCCCCATATGATTCCGCTTTCAATAATTTGTCCTTTATCTCTTCACAGCTAGGCGTAAAATGAAAATTATGATAGGACATAATCATATAAATCCCATTTTCCTTTGTTACTTGACGAAGGTACGGTAATTCCTCTTCATAAAGCAGTTCATAATCGATAAGATCTACAATTTTACTTTTACATACCTCTTCAAATAATTGAATTTTCTCCTTCTCTGTTAAAGAGATCGATTGTCCTCCTTCTTTTTCCGAGCGAATCGTAAAAAGCAAAGGGGTCTCGCCAACATATTTACGAATAGCAGCTGCAGTTTCAATAACCTTGCTTGAATCCGCAAGTTCCTGAAAGAAATCGGCACGCCATTCAATAATGTCAGGTTCCTTTTGAATTATATCCTCCATCTCTGACAAAATTTTACTCGTAGTAGTTCCAACTAAAGGTGTACAAATTAAGGGACGGTCACCCCCAATTTGCTTGCCTCTTACAGTTACGATTTTTTTGGACAAATTCATAACAATCCTCCTATCCATATTGCAATTTCCATACTATCCATTCAATTTCCGTATAGACTAGTAACATTTCGAACCTTTCATTTTGTCTGCTAAACCATATAGCCAATGGTTTATATAAATTAATGAAGCGATATCCATACATTGTGAGGCATTTCTCTCCATTCATCCCACTTTCTATATCAAACTATTTTTCTTTAAGCTTAATAAAATTCGTCTTCCATCGTTTCTTATTTTGTCATCTGCTCATGGCATTTTTTCATCCCGATCCCCTCCTACTCCAAATATCCAAGCTTTTGTGAAATCAAATTTGATCCTTCTATTACTAATCGCTTATATTTATCGATAATTTCAGGTGTAAAACGATTAGTTGGACCAGAAATCGATAAGCACGCCTTAACTTCATGATTGATATCGAAAATGGGTGCAGCAACCGCTGCTGAACCAATCTCCCGTTCATCAATGCTTGAAGCGCATTGCTGAATTTTAATCTCCTCTAACTCCTTTTTCAAATATTCGAGTCTTTCTTGGGAAGGAATTTGTTCAAAAATCTGGGATTGAAACACAACCGATTGGTAGGCTAAAAGCACTTTTCCGCCGGCACCTGCCCACAAGGGCAGTTTTTCACCAATTTTCACCATATGTCGAACCGATTGCAATCCTTCACATTGTTCAACGCAAACCCTTGAATCTTTGTCTAAAATATACAAGTTAACTGTTTCTCGAGTTTGATCTCGTATTTGTTCCATAATCGGTTTCGAGATCTCCCTTACTTTAATGGATTTCCCAGCAATGTGTCCGAGATAGTACAGTCCTTGACCAAGACGATATTTCAAAGTATCCGGATCCTTCAAAACGAGATTATTCTGTTCTAAAGTAGATAACAACCGAGTCGTTGTTGATTTCGCAAGAGAAATCTTATTCGCAATCTCTGTTAGAGTAAGCTCCTGCTCTTCTAACGTAAAGCAGTAAAGGATATCGATCGCCCTCTGTACCGTACGCAATCCCGATTCTGATCTTTTACTATCATTTTTTTTATCGGTTCTGGTCATGAAAATCGCACTCCCATAATTAAATAGTCGAAACTAACGTTCCAACAAATGAAATTAAGTTCCTTTATACGGAATATTTTGAATTTATTTTACATTGTTTATTTTTCTTTGGCAAGAGCTCTCAGATTTTTTTAAACTGAACAGTAAAGAAATTGTGCACAAATAGTGAAATACCCTCGAATATTTTTGAAAAATCAAAAAAATTAGATCGTTATATAGACAGCATAAAAAATGTTTGTTATAATCCACTCAAAAGTTCTGAATATTGTAACAATATTACACATAGTGGAACAATTTTCTTGGTGTAAGGGTTTTTAAAAATGTACTTATAGGAGGTGTTTTACTGCTATAAAATTTAGGAAAATTCAAAATTACTATTTTTTAATTTTTTGATCCCCTAAAAATGTATTCGCTTTCAAAGTGAACAAAATAAAATATGTCTGGATGGTGAATATTGTATGAAAAAAAGGCGTTGGATGATGGCTACTGTAATTGCTATTGGAGTTATCATTAACTATTTTGATCGCATTAACATGTCTGTTGCTACTGAACCATTAACCAAAGAATTCCATTTAACGGCAGGCCAAATGGGAATTCTTTTGTCAGCGTTTGCATGGTCCTACGCTATTCTTCAAATTCCTGCCGGTGCCTTGTTAGATAAAATCGGTGTCAAATGGATAGAAAGAATCTGTACGATTATTTGGTCCATTGCCTGTTTTATTACTGCAATAGCTAGTGGTCAAGGACTAATCATTTTATCTCGGATTTTATTAGGTATCGGGGAAGCACCATATCTCCCAGCTGCAACAAAAGCAATTGGATATTGGTTTCCTCGTAATGAACGGGCCCTAGCCATTTCACTTTTTGATTCTCAAACAAAGCTGTCTAATGCGATCGGTACGCCGCTGATCGCTTGGATAGTTACCCAATGGGGATGGCGTACTGGTTTCTATGTAACTGCTATTCTCAGTCTTGCATATGCCATCATATTTTGGGTAACTTATCGAGATCCACAGGAGGATAAACGATTAACAAAAGAAGAACACACATACATTGTAGAAGGAGGTTCACAAACGGAAGGTGAATCCTCAGGTAGTTTTTTAACTAACCTTCGCTACCTGTTGTCAAAAAGAAAAGTCTGGGGAGTACTCATTGGCTTTGCTGCATATGGTTACTCATGGTTTCTATTTCTCACTTGGCTTCCAGGTTACCTCGTTACACAAATGCATATGTCGATATTAAAATCCGGATGGTATTCTGCGATTCCATGGATTGTGGGAACCATTTCAGAATTGTTAATTGGAGGATGGTTAATAGATAAACTAGTCAACAAAGGCTATGATTCCATGCGTGTTCGCAAATCATTCCTCGTAATAGGGATGCTTCTTGGCATGTCAGTCTTAGGGGCAGCTTGGACAAATAACCCAAATGTAGCAATCTTTTGTATTTCTATTGCTCTAGGTGGTCTTGTGATTACTTCATCGATTGCCTACAGTATTCCAACCTTTATTGCCCCAAAAGGAACAGTTGGAACGTTAATGGGGATTTTAACCTTTGGAAATAATGTAATGGCCATCTTAGCTCCAATCACTACCGGATTTATCGTACAAGCAACTGGGTCCTTTATGAACGCCTTTCTATTAGCAGCGATTATTTTAGTGGTCGGAATACTGAGCTACGTATTTTTACTAACCGACCTAGAACCAATCGAACCGATCCTAGATAATTTCATGGAATCGGATGTTAAAAATCGAAATATTCCTTAAAAAGGATAACTAATATGGGGCCTACGTAACATTTCCTTAAATCATGTTACGTAGGCCCCACAGCACATCCCCATCTATTCAATATTTGCTCCTTCGATCATCTTCATGAAACCATCGGCAAAATTCTTTCTTGAGAAAACTACGAAATACTCCACACATTCTTGTATCAGTTTCCTTTCTGGATCACACTCGTTTCCATGACATACCGCTTGATCGTCTGAGAAGCATACTTTGACTCTCGTACAGTATAATAAAAATCCCCGAGGAGAGTGACCCTTCTGAACCATTCCCTGCAATGTTTGTATTACTGATAAGATTTCTTCAACTATTTTGATCCAACCATCCTTTCAGAGAAATGACCTTTATGTTAAAAGCCACTGTACTGCTAGCCAAAAATGTACGTAGCGTCCATCCCCCATAGTCGATTTGATTTGGCAAGAAACCGCAGTTTCAATAAGTTGGGTTAGATATGCAAATGACGAGAAGAAGAACGATTTGTCTTGTGTTTTCTTGGTTTTCGATCAAATTCCTTTTCTTTTACAAACCTGTTACCGTCTTTTAGTTGCGTTACTATCATTATGAAAAGAGTCACTGGGTTCATGCCTAGGTAAAAAGGGAAAATATTTTTATTTTCGTTCCTGAAAGGGGAAAAAGATAGTTATTATCAGTCCAAAATTTTAAGTAGCAATTTCAATTTCATCTCTGGATTATCAGGATATTTATTAATAATATTTTTTATCTCTAATTCAATAAACTCATTTTCTTTTGATAAATTTATTAGCTTAATGAGTTTCCTGATTTCATTCTCTCTTATTAAGTGAGGATTAATCCCTAAAATCACGCTTAAAGCATCATAACCCAAAGTACTAAATAATTCATTATATTCAGAATTCACGATAAATATCAGCTCCTTCATAAATTCATGTAAATTCAATATATAACGTGATAACTGCGGAAAAAATTTAGCTGACATAGATTACAAAAAAACACGCTTAAAGCTATATATAATAGTATTATATTGATTAGATTCTCATCTAATTGATATTTATACAAGTTAAGTCTATATAAGTATGCTCACTTCTTCTCACCTAGCTTTTAATATTTCAGCACACTCTTTTTTGTGCACTAATTCGGCTGCCGCATTTTCCCTTAAAAATTTAAAGTTTCAAGACGTTTTACAGAGGTGCACTACCTTACCGAAAACTCTTAAACAATAATCCTACTTGCCTTTGACCATATAAACCTATCCCCCACTTGTTTTACTCCGATGGACGGTCGAGTCGATTCGCGGAGAAGCATCGCTACTCGTATGGTCTTTTTCACTTCTTGCTGCATAACTAAACTTATACTTCTTCATTGTCGTTTGAGGTGCATATCCGTAAGGCTTGATTTAAGACGCCTTGCTTTACATTTCACTATGACTTCCCCCCTTCATGACTCCAATCGACGCTCCGTTTTTCATTGTTATTTTCCATTGCCCCAAGGCTCTCCTTCCCGTATAGAGGACTTACACTTACTCACTCCAGTCCCCTATTCGATTCTAATGGTATCGTATATACTGACGAATACCTTTGTGTTTTTTAGCCTCTCCTTCAGAATCGCTTTTTCTAAACGAGTAAATCCCCCAAAAACCGAATAAGCACTTTACATACCATTGAAAACACTCTTCCAATTTGATGAGATTAACGGTTTTCTTTATGATTTAAAAAAATGGATATAACATATTCCATTGAAAACCCCTTTTTCTAAATGTTTTTCCCCTCGGTCACCGTACATTTAGGATAGAGCACCTTCTCTATTTTTACTAGAATTTATCCTTGAGAAAATTTTATACAACGTTAAAAAAATGAAAAAACAAGGCGCTCTCCTTGGATAGAAATAATAATCGAAACTCACAACTCGTGCACGACTTATGAGCATATATTTGAAAAAAGAATATAAGGGGTAACCCTAAATGATCGCAATTAAAATCAAAGTATTGCTGTGGTTACCCCGTATTACAAAATTTATTATTTTAATCTTTAGGTAAAAATCCCTGTGGGCTATAACACCATAATAACCAAAGCGGTTCATCCCCTGTGTTTACATGCTGGTGATATTCACCCTCAGGAATGAACATATAGTCGCCTTCTTTAAAAGGTCGTCGATTTCCGTTTGCATCAACTACCTCCCCAGAGCCTTTGATCACAACGTCCATTTCCTCAGATTCTGGGTGATTATGAAGGGAGCTTGCTTCCCCAGGAGAAAAGATTGTTATTCCAGCCATAATATGCTTGGACTCTACAGTTTCAGGTGTGATAAGTTGGAATACTTTACGAATTTGGTTTAGTTCCGGCTGATCTAACCCTAACCATAATGTTTTAGCATCTTTAAAAGGATCAAGAACTTTAATTTTCATTTCCTCTCTAGTATTTGTTTCTTTCATATTCAAATATCCTCCTTTTTTATTAAGAAAAAAAATATATAATTTATATAAAAATTAATTTTCAGATATCAATAGATACGTGGTGAATTTTCTTGCCTGGTGAATAAATATCAACGATATTCCAATGACCTGAGGTTGGTGTTGGTATATTAAGCATATCAACATCAATCACAAACGGTTTATTGGACTCAATGGCACGCTGCAAAACAGGTTTAAATTCTTCAGCTGATTGGATTTTTATTCCATCAATTCCGTACGCTTTTGCAATGCCTGCATAATCAGGTGAATATGGTTTCCCATCTTTCCGGAACACAGTACCGTGAGTCGTTCCGAAGTGGGCTTGTTCCAAGCCTGCGATGGTACCAAAGGCATAGTTGTTCATAATGATCCAAACAACTGGGATATTCTCTTCAGCAGCTGTCGCCAACACAGCTGGATTTTGACCGAATCCCCCATCACCCACCAAGGAAACAACCACTTTATCAGGGTGAGCTATTTTCGCTCCTAGGGCAGCTGGGGCGCCAAATCCCATCGTTGCATAACCACCAGGTGTAAAAATTGTACCAGCCTGAAACACTGGGAATTGTTGTCCTACTCCATTTTTGTTCCATCCTACATCTGTTGTAATATAGGCATCTCTTGGTAAAACATCACGTACTTCTTGAAGAATACGTTCTGGTCTCATAGGATAAGATGGATTTTCGATGTGCTCTCGATTCTGACTTCTAAACTCTTTTTTATAGTGAGCAATTTTTTGCTTAAGTTCAGGATTTTGTTTTCCATTAGGCACCATTTCTTTTGCCACCCGATTGATGACAGTCAAAGCTTGTTTTAAATCAGCTACTACTCCAATTTCTGTTGGATAATTTCGGCCAATTTCATTTGGATCAATGTCAATATGAATCAATTTCGTCTTAGGGATATTAAAGGTATATTCAGATTCCCAAGAACTACTATCTGCTTCAGCAAATCTTGTACCTAATGCTAAAATGAGGTCAGCATTTAAGCACATATCATTCACAAATTTAGTGCCCCAGAACCCCGTCATTCCAAGTGCAAATGGGTGATCATCTGATATCGCTCCTTTGCCCATCAAAGTATAAGCGACTGGGATACTCAAATGATCCACTAGCTCCTGTAATTCTGAAGAAGCATCAGCTAACATGATGCCTCCTCCTACATAAACCAAAGGATTTTCCGCTTGAACCAGCTTTTCAATAATTTGTTTGGCGGTTTCATTATCAATGGAAGATTTCTGCAATTTTTTCGTATGATGGTTCAGCTTTTCAAATAAAGCGATATCCACTTCTTTTGAAAAAATATCCATTGGCACTGATACTAGTACTGGTCCAGGTCTTCCGTTTTCCGCCAATTGAAACGCTTTTTCTATAATTTCCGGAAGCAGTTCTGGACGTTCGACTCGCCATGCTCGTTTGACAAACGGACGATAAATCTCATATTGGGAAGCGTCTGCGTGAAGATTGATTTCTTGGTGCGGATGTTTACCATAGTAGTAGCTTGGGACATCACCCGCTATCACTACCATGGGTATGGAATCGAGAGCTGCATTTGCGACACCTGTTGCAGCATTTGTCAATCCAGGTCCTACATGGCATAAAACAACTGATGTGTTCTTTTTCGCTCTAGCATATCCATCTGCCATATGGGCCGCAATTTGTTCATGTCGTACATTTACGAACTTGATCGAGCTTTTCTCTAATGCGGCCAACATGGCAATATTGGTATGACCACACAGACCAAATATATGTTCCACTCCTCTATTTTCTAAATATTCTACCAATTGATTTGAAACTAGGTCCTTCATAGACATTAAACCTCCTTAAAACTTAAAATAATTTTCCCATAGTTGCCAGATAGTGCAGTTTCGTAAGCAACTTGATATTCTGTAACAGGCATAATCTTAGAAACAATAGGATCTATATAAAATGTAGGATCTTTTAAATATTCTAAAGCTTGTAAGTAATCATTTGGAAAATTGTAAATAATCGATCCGTACAAAGTCAGTTCATTTCGAACAAAATGTACAACTGGAAAATTTGTTTCTTGTGCAAGCCCGATCAAAACTATTGCCCCACCTGAATTGACCAACTGAATTCCTTTTTCTACCGAACTTTTCGTACCTGCCGCTTCAATGACAACATCAAATGTTTCATTTTCCACATCTTCTGGGAAAACCGCTCTAATATCTCCGAGTCTTCTTACTAAATCTAGTTTCAAAGGATTAACGTCAATAGCCGTTACTTGTGCCCCTAAATGAAGGGCTAATGCAGCGGCTAACATCCCTTCATTTCCGCAACCAGAGATCGCAACTGTAGTACCTTTCGTAATCTCGACCTTTTTAAAAGCATGAACCACAACAGCAAAAGGCTCAGTTAAAACTGCTTTTTCATTCGGTAAATCATCGGGAACAGGAAGAACATACTTAGATGAAAGGATAAACTCTTGAGAAAATCCTCCGTCTACATTAATTCCCAATGATTTTTTATTAGAACATATATTGGTATAACCTTTTTTACATCGATCACACTCACCACAATAAGTATTGGGGAGTACTACTACTCGTGTTCCAATTTTGTAATTGGCATCCTTTCCCGCTTCAATCACCTTACCTAGTAATTCATGTCCAGGTCGCAGCGGATATTGTGCATGTGGTAACTGTCCTTTAAAAACACTAAGATCTGAGCCACAAATACCACCATAAATTAATTGAATTTTTACTTCATCATCCTTAGGAGAAGGGAGAGATGGCATTTGTCTTAATTCCATTTCTTTTGGTTTTTTTAAAAATAACTCTAACAAGTAAATCACCACCTTGAGGCTCAATTATCATACCAATATTACGTTTTTTCACTCAGGAATCTGAAAAACGATCATTTTTAATTCTGTCATCTCTTCAATGGCAAAACGAGGACCTTCTCGACCTATACCGCTGTTCTTTACGCCACCATAAGGCCAATGGTCTAATCGAAAATTAGACGTTCCGTTTACAACCACTCCCCCCACTTCTAATTCATGAGCTACCTTGTAAGCTAAATCCACGCGATTAGTGAATAGTCCTGCTTGAAGTCCAAAAGAAGAATCGTTTGTCTCTGTGATCGCTTCCTCAATTGTTTTATAAGGAATAATACTAATCACCGGACCAAATACTTCTTGACAAACGACTTTGCTCTGTTTAGGGGGATTCAGTAAAACAGTAGGTTCGACGGTAGCGCCATGTTTTTCCCCTCCACATATTAGCTTAGCCCCCAACCGGAGTGCTTCTTCGATCCAATCCAAAACGCGCTGGGCAGCCTCTTCATTGACTAAACACCCAACGTCTGTATCTGGCAATAACGGATCTCCTACTTTCAGATTTTCTACTTCATCTTTTAATAGTTGGGTGAATGGCTGAAGAACTGACTCATGAACGTAAATTCTTTGTACCGAAATACAACTTTGTCCCGAATTGCTATATCCTGTTTTGGTGCAAAGATAAGCGGCACGTTTTAAGTCAGCATCTTCATGAACAATGGTCGCTGCATTTCCTCCTAACTCAAGGAGTACTTTTTTCATTCCTGCAAGCTCGCAAATATTTCTGCTTGCTACTACGCCGCCAGTGAAAGAAATGACATTGACACGATCATCCTTGACAATTTGCTGTCCAGCTTCTTTTTCACCAAGAACCAAATTGATACCATGTGGCGGAAAACCGGCTTCTAGTAATAGTTTTAGTAATTCCACTGCAATTAAGGAAGTTTGTGGAGCAGGTTTTAAAATAATGCTGTTACCTGCTGCGAACGCCGGACCAATCTTATGACAAATAAGATTAAGAGGGGCGTTAAAGGGCGTTATGGCTGCCACTACACCGACTGGAACACGAAACGTAGCCGCAATCGCCTTCGTTCCTCTTGTCGAAGCATCACCTGGTATCGTCTCTCCAATTAACCGTTTTGCCTCTTCGGCTGATTGTTCTAATGTTTCAATCGAGCGCGACACTTCATCTAAGGTATTTTTCAATGGCTTACCTAACTCGGTTGTAATAAGCGAAGCTAATTGTTCCTTTCTTTGTTCGAGTAATGTAGACGCTTTCTTTAAAATCTTTGCCCGTTCAACGGAACTCATGCTAGCAATCTCTTTTTTCGCCGCATAGGCTGATCCTAAAGCTTTTTCCACATCATCGAATGTAGCGATTAATTGCTCTCCAATGACTTCACCCGTATAAGGGTTTTTTAAAGAGACCGTTTCGCGTCCATCTGTAATCCATGTTCCATTAATAAAAGGTTGCGCTTTTCTTAGACTCATATTTTCCCACCTACTTTTCAAAATGACGAATAGAAGGTCCTGAATATTGAACTAGCTCATCTCTGTTTGGACATGGTCCTTTAATTAACACACCATTTTGCATTTCTTCAAACGCATGTGCTAAAATTCCCATCCCGCGTGAGAGGGCAAAAATTCCTTTCGCAGCCTCAGCAGGAATAAATAGTTCACATTGAATGGCTGCAGAAACTCCATCTATATTCATGGTGATCTTCTTGTTTTTCCATTTTTCCAACTGTAATCGATATTCCTCAGCGATTTTTAAATAGTTACCAGTGATTTCTCCTTCTTCCACCAAGTCTTGCGCAAGTTGGTACAGTCTTCTGACACGCGGATCATCATCATGCAGTTGATGACCAAATCCAGGTAATTTTTCACCTTTTTCTTTCCATTGCTCAAACTGCTCTATTACAACTGAAGAAACGCTTCGCCCCGTATTTGCTTCCGCTATCGATTGAGTTGAGTAAAACAGTTTCATTGCTTTTTCGGCGGCTCCTCCATGTATGTCACCTAATAAGTTAATTCCCGTCGCCACACACGAATTAAAAGATATGCCACAAGTAGCTGCCATTCTTGCAGCCGCAATAGATGGGGCACGCGGTCCATGATCGGCTCCTGCGACAAGAACACTTTCCAATAATTTGGCCTTTTTATCACTCAAAATTTCTCCACACAGCAGCAGATAAAGCATTTGAGTATACGATAGATTCCCTATTAATTCTTCAATGGGATATCCTCTAATAATAATTTGATTTTTTTTAATATCACTAATCGATGTGTCCCACCAAACCGCCCCATTGGCGTACACATCCAACGCACTTCTAGGACCCATTCATGTTCTCTCCTTATGGATAGAATCTGTTCATCAAAAATCTACAAAGAGGAGTTTTATTAGATCGATCTACTTTCTTTTTTTTAGATCGATCTAATAATTTTAAAGGAATTCAAAAATGCTGCCATCTACCTTTCGATTTCAAATTGGATAAAGTCTCTTTTGAAAATCCCCCCTTTTCAAATGTGCCATTCAAATTGAAATAGCTAAGGAAATTCTGCTATTAGATCGATCTAATTTTTATAATAATATTACTATTCAGAAAAATTATTTCCGTTGGTAAGATTATAGAATGTTTTGAAAACGTTGTCAACCTAAATTATCTTTTCAATTGAAAATGCTACGAAAATACTGAATACATTTAAACATATGGCAAAACCAATGTTCCATAACCCCAAGCGATACGGGTTGGTCTTTAATTCATCCGCTAAAATGGATATAGAGATATTATAAGGACTGTACATGACAGTGGATAAACTGCAACATATTAGTGTAACAGCTAAGGGAATCGCAGGCACTTTTGGCAAAATCGGTTGCAATATTTCTGCAAGCAATGTAAGTCCTACTAATGGATGAAACCCGATTAAAGATGTCACTAAAAAATAGGCTCCGATCATCAAATACAACAATAAAGTTCTTTCTGTTGTTAATTCAAATATAGGTTCTAAAGCGGATAATAATTTCGTTTGAGATAGCATTTCCACAAAGAGACCTGCACTCAAAAACATAAAAAAGTAATTAGCTAACCCATTCGTTCTTTCTTTCCAATGTCGAATAGCAATAACCATATATCGTCTTATTTTACTTATGAGAATAGCCCACAATATCGCAAAAGGAACAATCAATAAAACAACTGAAAAAAGAAATCCATTATTTAGGACATGTTGCACCAACGACACAATCAAAATGAATAAAACTAACACTCCTACCAATTGGGCCACTTTTTGATAAACATTTTTTAAGCGGCCTACCCTTTGGTCGTCAAATGAAATTGGAATATTTTTGTACTTACAAGATGAAAGGAGCCAGTCAAACATCACCGCCATCAATGCAATGAACAGCAATATTGGTAATATCATATAATATTTCACATTGGCTATATCGATGGTGGTACTCACCATTACCTCCATCGGCGACCAAATTAGGCATAAGGCATAAGCACGCAACAAATTTTGTGTATAATATTTGTTCACTGTATTTTTAGGCAGATCACGCAAAGTAGCATTGAGAGATTTTACTAATAACGGAATGGTTGCAATATTGAGAAATAATCCTAGCAAGTAACAAACTCCAAAACTTCGTCTGTATAATTTACTAAGATTCGTAATTTTATTTTGTAATAAAATACTAAGATTTTGATCATAACGACCAACATGTATAAGAGAATTCATAAAAGGTAAAACAAAAAATAGAGAGAGTAGCCCAAGCACTTGTTCGAAATGCAAAATAAATGTGTACCATGGTTGTTTTGTAAATATAAATAATATCGTTCCCAAAATGAAAAAAATAGTGCCTGAAATAGCATATATCCCTCTGGCGTAAAAGGCGGAAACCACTATTGCAATGATTCCCAAAATTCCAACGCTATAGTGTACAATCGATTCAGAGATAAACCGCGAGACGATGTACAATATGATTAGAGTCGTATAAACATATACACGCACTTTTTATCCCATCCTTTCATCGTGAATGTCATTACTATTACATGTTACAACAAATGGTTAAAAAGGGAAATAATCGAGTAGGAGGGAGCGATTAACTCCCGTCCTCTCACACCACCGTACGTACGGTTCCGTATACGGCGGTTCAATTAAGATAATTGACGCAAGTCTTTATAACTTCCGTGAATAGCTGTTCTCTTT
>Ga0207866_1000944_pt1 | contig 33584 bp, 33 predicted proteins | sample HigsolmetaAR203D_FD_184835 | JGI IMG/M metagenome (GOLD analysis project Ga0207866, IMG submission 184835) | Ionic liquid and high solid enriched microbial communities from the Joint BioEnergy Institute, USA - AR20-3-D (SPAdes) (version 2) ...
GGGTCTCCATCGCCCAGAGTAGGATCGCAATCGCGTCGGCCTCGTTGTCGTCGGCGGGTTGGAACCCGCGCTGGCGCATCGCGGCGAGCACTGCATCCTTGCTGGCGTTGCCCTTGCCCGTGGCGAAACGCTTGATCGTGCCGACAGGAACGCCGGCATAGGGCACGCCCCGCAGTTCCGCCCATGCGGTCAGCGTGGCCAGGAAACCGCCGTAGAGATGTGCGGCATCCGTGCCGACATGTCGCCGGACCTCCTCGAACCAGATCGCCGCGATGGGCCCGGACAGCCGATCGATTTCGGTCAGCCAGTTGGTGAAGCGCAGGTAGCGCATGCCGCCCCCGTCGTAGCGGCCCGGACGCAGCGAGATGGTGCCGCTGTTGATGAGACCGTCGGGGCCGCGGATCGCCCAGCCTGTCGTGGTGCCGAGGTCGAGGGCGAGAATGGCGCCGCCCGCAGATGTGGCGATGACCGGGGCCGAAGGGCGCGCGCTCCTAGGGATGGGTGACGGGCATTGGCTCATGGTATGGGTCCTTTTCGTCTGATGTCGGTGAGGGGACGCGGGGCGCGGCGACCGCGCGCGCAAAGCCCCTGGGGGTGGGAGTGGGAGAACCCGCTCGGCGCGGTTCTCCCCCACCCCCGAAGGGGGTGGCTTTCACCCCCACAACTTCGAGAGCGCATCAACATGCTGAAACTGTTGAGGAAATCGAAGTTGGGACGACCCATGGCGTCGGTCGCGTTCCCAACTTGAATCTGCGAAAGGCCGCGCAGCGGGGCGCGCGGGAGCCAAGGTAGTTGGGACGAGCTTTCCCAACTTGAATGTGCGCGGGATGGCTGGGCGGACCGCGGCGGCGCGAAGAGCAGCGAAAGTAGTTGGGAAGCTGGCCGCCCAGCTCGCCGCAACTTGCCACAACTTGATCCTGCGTAAGTCCGCGTAATCGGGATGAGCTGGCGCATCACGAGGTCACCTCCGTCTGATAGACCCAGACCAGAGGGTTCTCGACCGGCAGCGCCGCGCCGCTCTGCGGGCATTTGTAGGTGCTGGGAAGGACAGGGATCCGGACGGGCACGATCTCGCCGGTGTCGGGGTCTGCCGTCTCTTCTCCGGTCGGGAACGTCATGCCCTCGACGCAGAGATAGCCGAACTTCGAGCGCGAGATTGGCAGACCGAACGGCGCGCCATCGCGAACGAACTTGATGAAACCCTTCGTGGCCAGCACGCTGATCCGTTCGCGGATCGTGTCCTTGCCGCCGAGCCCGGCCTGGTTCTCGAAGCTCTCGGCGAATTGCAGAGCGGTGTAGAGCCGGCCGGCCTCGGCCTCATCGAAGAGCAGTTGAAGGATCACGTCGTGTTTGCGCGCGCGCTCAGCGTCGAGCTTCTCGCCGAACTCGCGACGCACGAGCCTTGTCTCCGAGCGGTCGATCGCGATCCAGCGTCCGTCCGCCTTGTCGACGATCATCGGCTCGATGCCGGGGCCGTTGCGGAGCTCGAAATGCAGCATCCGCTCCGGTCGGTCCTCGTCGGGCCGGTGCATGATCACGCCGGAGGTGTAGAAGCTGCGGAGGCTGCCCGCGCCCGAGAGCGCCATGAACGGGTCCTCGACGAGCTGCTTCTTGGTGATCTTGCGGGTGTGATGGCAGAGGATCAGGCCGGCATCCGGGGCTACGCCGTCCCGCAGCGCTTCGACCCGCTCCTGCAGGAAGAAGAGCATCGCGGTGTTGTCGTTCTCCCCGCCGCCGTCCGGACCCCCATCGAAGAGATTGCGGATCGGGTCGATGCAGAGGATGTCGGGCGCGCCATGCCCGTAGTGGGCGCGAACCGCGGCGATGGTCAGGCCTACGCCGCCGGCGTCGAGCAGCATGCGGACCTTCGGCGTGACGACGAGATTATCGCGCGCCGCGGCCAGGAGCGTCGGCTCGATCCGGATGGCCTGGAGGCGCTCCCGGAGGTAATGGTACTGAATCTCCGCCTGCAGATAGAAGATCCGCAAGGGCCGGCTCGGCGCAAAGCCGAGGAAGGGCACGCCCGCCGCCATGTGGACAAGCAGACTGATCAGGAAGTCGCTCTTGCCGACCTTGGGGGCGCCGCCGAGCACCAGCATCCCGCCAGGCGTCAGCAAGCGCGGCGCGATGATGTCGTCGGGCATCGGGCTCACGTCGTCGAGCAGTGCGCCGAGCGTGAAAACCGGCAGCGCGGACATCGGCGGCACGGCGATCCGTTCGAGGGCCGGTCCGTGGCGCTCTTCATGCAGCCGCCAGAGGCGCTGTGCTTCCGAGGCGAGACGTTCGAGCGGCCAGCTCGGACGGAGCTGGGCGGCGTTGTACTGGCAGATCGCCTCCCACGCGTCGTCGCGGCTCATGCGGCCCTCGTGCGCCATGCGGACGTAGTGGCCGATCGCGGCGCTCGCCCCCTGGAAGCGGGTCCAATCGTCCGATCCGCCTTCACGGACCGGCGTCGTCAGGACATCGGTGATCGACGGTTTGTCCGTAGAGGGGCCTGGCTCGGACCCAACGCCGGCAAGCGGCGGCATGTCGGCGACAAGCTCGGCGAAGTCGCGTAAGTGGACCTCGACCCGCGGGCTGTGGCGGCGGATATTGACCAGCCGCTTGAAGCCGCCCTTGTGATAGACGGAGCCGGCCAGACGGATCGGCTGGTGGGCCGATCGGAAATGCGTGTCGCCGCCGACCTTGACCGCGATGTCGCCGCGCAGCCGACAGAGAAGCGCGATGTCCTCGCCCTCGGCCGGTTCGCTCAAGCGCCACCAGACATGCAGCTTGTCGAGACCGTCCGGCGTCCGGCCGCCACTTTCGACGAGCAGTGTCGGCTCGCCGAGATGCCGGATGAGGTGGTCGAGCTTGGCCGCAATGTCTCCGGCGTCGAGGTCGACCAGGACCGTCTGCATCTGCTGGACATCGGCGGCCTTGGCCTTGCCGGTCTCGGCGACCGTTCCCGGCACCACATAGAAGGCCGCCCCTTCGCGTGCTGCCCAACCGGCGAAGGAAACCGCCTTCTCCAGCAAACTGTCGTCGATCTCGATCCAGGCGTTGTGGGGTCGCCCGTCGATGCCTTGGCCCTTGTCCACGAACCCGCGCAGGGGCACCCAGCCCTCGCAGTAACCGAAAACGACGTCGAGAAAGACGGCGATCTGCTCTGGATCCGGCTCGATGTCGAACGGATCGGCCTGCGGCGCGGCGTCGTTGAAGTCGCGCCACGCATCGAGGGAGACGACCTTGTTCCCGCTCATGCCGGCAGCCCCCAGCAGCGTTCCGCCCACCGGCACATCCGGCACTCGTGGAAATCACGGGTCGTGGCGATGCGCGGCAGCAGATCCCCTGCATCCGTCGCCTGGAGGATCCGCACGGCGCGATCGCTCATGCGTTGGGCGAGCCCCGCGTCGAACGGCACCAGTTCGTGGTGCAATTCGGCGGTGTCCTTGTTGATGGCGGTGAAGAGCGCGGGATTGTCGGAGATGCCGGGGACCTGCGCCTCCATGTAGGCCTGGTAGAGAGCGATCTGGGACGCGTAGACGGGCTTCGCGACAACCACGCCCTTGGCCACGGTCTCGCGCCAGTTCCTGGCATTCATCGTCTTGCATTCCCAGAGCGCGGGAACGCCGATGCCCAGCAGCTGGGGTGCGGCGGCGATGATCCCATCGACATGACCGCGGATGCGGCCACCAGCGACCGAGAAGCCGAATTGCTCGCCGTCCGCACGGTTGCCCTTGCGGGTATAGAGATCGAACCCGGCACCGCGCAGCCAGCCGATGGCAAGATCTTCGAGCGCGTGTCCGATCTCGAAGATCCGCAGCGTTTGGCCGGAGAACTCTTGCCCCTCATCCTTCGGCGCGCCCGCGAACTCGAATTGCAGAGCGCGCTCACAGCCGTGTCCAAGACGGGAGCCGCCCAGATAGTCGCGGGCCGGCCGCGTCGCCTGATCGGTGGTGAGCGCCCGATCGACGGTGGCGTTGACCCGGTCGGCAAAGCTGGGACGGCGGTTATAGTCCAGCATGCTGACCTCCCTCGCAGCTGCGGTGGGCGAGCCCGTGGCAGGTCGAGCAGAGCCATTCGACCGCGAGCGGCTCGGAATAGTCGTGATGATGGGCTTCGAGTTCGGTCACGCAGCCGCAGCGCTGACACCAGACCGGCACAATGATCCGGCACGCCTTGACGGCGCTCCTGACGATGCTGTGTGCCTTGTTCTTTTCAGCATGACGCAGCCGATAGCGGCGCTGCGCCTCACGATGCCTTTCGAGATCTCGGAAATTCTGCGCGTAGGCACGCTGATATTCCCGGCGGCAATCCCGGCACCAAGCCTGTAGACCATCGGGGCTCCGGCGCCGCACGCCAAACTCTACCGCCGGCTTCTCTTCACCGCATTTGCTGCACGTTTTCATCAGAACGGCACCTCCGCGTCGGCGTCGGCTGCCATGGCGTGCATGGCGTCCTGGAAGCCGCCGACGGCGACCTCGATGAGCGTGAGCACCTGCGCCTCCGTGAGGTCGGAGAAGCGCGCCTGCCAGCCGATCTCCTCCATGATCTCGGCGACCGGCTTCATGGCGGCGCGGATCGCCGCCTTCTCCTGTTCGGTGAGATCAACCATGGCCCAGCGCTCCCGCGCCAAGCGCGTCCAGAAGCCTTGGCAGGCCATCGAGCAGAACCAGACCGAGGGGCGCGGTTGCTTCGACCGCACCGGGTCGAACCAGCCAAAGCCTCGGGTGGATCGCCGGCAGACAGCACAGAGCGTTCCACGCGGATGCCAGAGCCGCCGCCGGTCCTCGGCCGTGATGGGGGAAACAGATGCCATGGCTCATGCCGCCCTCCCTATGGCTGCTTCGGGCGCGGCATCGGCCGCGCCGAAGACGAGGGAGCGGATAGCGTCGCGGTTGAAGCGAAAGGCCAGCAGCGCTGATGCCTGATAGCGGGTGAGCCCGAAATCCTGCCGGTACTCCGGCGGCAGGAAGGCAAGCTGCCGGTCGGTGGGCGGCTGGTTCAGCCAGCGGCGCGTCTTATGCGCGCTCTCATCGCTCTCATGCTCGTTGAGCCAGTCGTCCGCCGCCGCGAGGCAAACGGTGCGTTCGCCCACGGCCAACAGATGGGGGCGCTGCTTCTGGAGGCCTCCGATGCCGTACCACCGGCCGTTCAGGCAGAAGACACCGCCCCAGGCATTGAAGCCGTTGGCGATAAGCGCAGCATCGTCGCCGAAGAGGTCGCACCAGCGGAAACTCGACCGCTTCAGGAGGTCGATCTCGGACATCACGAAGTCCCCGAGCGGCGCTGCTTCGCCGCCTTCGGGACGCTCCCAGACATGACCGCACAGCGGGCATTCGATAGTGGCGAGCGGCACGATGGCGCCGCAGTCCGGGCAATCCTTAGTGGGCGCTTCGCCGGAGGGCTCACGACCGTCCAAGTCGACGTCCTGCTCCAGCGATCCGTGCAGCAGGGTCGACGTGCCGAAGTCGAGCACGATGCAGTCGGTCTTGACGACGCCTGGATGTTCCTCGGGCGAGACCGTGCGCAGGCCGCGGCCGACCATCTGGATCATGGTCGACTTGTAGGAGCTCGGCCGCAGCAGCACGACGCAGCCCGTCGGCGGATGATCCCAGCCCTCGGTCAGGACGGCGACATTGACAACGACCCGCAGCTCTCCGGCGGCGTAGGCGTCGAGGGTCGTCTTGCGGTCGGTATCGGCCATGTCGCCGTGGATCAGCCCGGCGGCGACACCGGCCGCGTTGAAAGCGGCGGTCACGTTGCGCGCATGGTCCACGGTCGAGCAGAACACCACCGTCTGGCGCTCGCCCGCCTTTTCCCGCCAGTGGCGGATGACGGCGTCAGTGACCGGCGACCGGTTCATGATCGCGTCAACCTCGGTCATGTCGAAATCGTCGGCCGTGCGGCGCACCTTGGTGAGCTGGTCCTGGACGCCGACATCGATCACGAAGGTTCGCGGCGGCACGAGATGGCCGGACGCGATCAGCTCCCCGATCCGGATCTGATCGGCGACGTTCGAGAACACCGGGCGCAGGCCGCGCTTGTCGCCCCGATTGGGCGTCGCCGTGACGCCGTAGACCCGGCACTCGGGATTGCGCTGCAGCGCGGCGTCGATGATGCGGCGATAGCTGTCGGCGGCCGCGTGGTGCGCCTCGTCGATCACCAGGAGGTCGAGCGCGGGCAGCTGGTCGAGATTACCGGCGCGCGCCAGCGTCGGCACCATGGCGAAGGTGACCTGGCCAGCCCAGGACTTCTCCTTCGCGTCGACGACCGAGGTCGTAATCCGAGGATTTACCCGGCCAAACTTGCTGCGGTTTTGCGCGGTCAGTTCGTCGCGGTGGGCGAGCACACAGGCCTTGGCGCCTGTGCTCTTCGGGGTTTCGCCGATCATGCGCCCGACGACGCCCGAGAGCATGATCGTCTTACCGGCTCCGGTCGGAGCGACGCCGAGGGTGTTTCCGTGCAGCCCAAGCGCGCGGACGCTGCGCTCGACGAACTGCTTCTGACGGGGACGCAGCAGCATGGCCGCCTCACTGCGCCCAGGACGGGCGCGTGCCCGCCTTCGGTGTTGAAGATTGGGGCATGGAGGACTGAGAAGGCTGGACCTGCGGCTGCGGCGCCGCGCCAGCCACGCCCATGAGGGCGGCATAGTCCTTGTGATCCGGCGTCACGGCCGCGCGGATCTCGTTCTTCTCTTCGCCGTTGGTGTCGGTGCCGATGTCGATCCGCGCCACGAACTCGAGCCCATCGAGATCGGCAAAGCCGCTGATGCGACGGGCGGCCTGTGCCTGGGCCGAGTTGTCCTTGTCGGAGATTCCTCGCGCAGAGTTGAGCATGCCGCGAATGAAGCTGCGGCCCATGTTCGCCCAGTCCGGCCCCTTGGGGCTGTAGAGCCCGATTAGGGTGAAGATCTTGCGCCGGGCGTAGGGTCCTTCGAGAACCGTGAACTCGCCCGAGAGATAGACCGAGCCGGTGGTTCCCCGCGTGGCGTATCCGCCGGTCCAGCCCTGCGCCGGATCGTCGAATCCGCCCGGACGGATCGTCAGGCGCACCTTGGCCAGCGTGCCCTTGGGGATGATGTTGCTGTTCTGCTTGGCGTCGTTGAAATCGTTCCAGGATCCAGTCATGGCTGGGGTCTCCTCGTTCAGGCATTTTCGGAATGGGTGGGGGCGTCGGAGGTCGGTGCCGACGCGGCCGGGGGCGGGCTGCGATAGGCCAGCCGCTCGGAGGCGGGCTTCACGGGCCCGCGGATCTTCGCCATCAGGCGGCCGAGATGCGGCTCCTCGATCAGGTCGAGACGGCCGGATCGATCCTTCGCCGGGAAGTTCCAGGGGTTGATCGTCTGGTAGACGAAGGCACGGTACGGCGCGCCGGACTCGTCCTTGATCTCCGCCATCGTCAGGACTTCATCCACGATGCCCGGCAGCTCGAGGCCGGTCTTCGAGCCGTCGATCTGCGGCTGGAAGATGCGCCGATTGAAGTCGTCGAGCTTCTCGTCGAGGATCCCGACGAACCAGACGTTCTTCGCCCGCGTGTGCTGGAGATGCGTGAGCCACGCGATCATCTCGCGGCCGTGCAGGCCATAGGCGCCGCGGACATCGGGCTTGCCGGTCCTCTCCGAAAACGCCTCGGGCTGCCCCTTGCACCATTGGAAGCAGAGCCGCCCGGCGACGGTGATCGAGTCGATGAAGACCGTGTGGTAGCGGTCGAGCGAAGCCGGATCGCCGAAGCGCTCGCACACCGCGGCGAAGTGAGCCTCGCTGTAGACCTGATCGTCCCGAAGCGCCGGGTTGGGGCCGCCGATGAAGACCGCGAAATCGCGGCACTCGGCCCATGTGCGCGGCCGGACGCTGTCGCCGGACCATCCCTCGATGGCGAGGTCGCCCGCCTCCAGGTCGATGAACAATGTAGTGGCGGGGTCGAGCGTCCAGAGAAGCGAGGTCTTGCCGATCCCGGACTTGCCGAAGATCGTGCCCTTGATGCCGCGCGGCTCGGCGAGACGCTGATCGGCGGAGATGATCGGGAGGGCCATCACTTGCCTCCCTTCGCCGCGATCAGGGCGTCGATCGCGACGTCCGCTCCGAGCGCGCCGGCCTTGCGAGCCTCGTCGTGGAGGGTGCGCACCGTATCGATCTCGCGGTAGAGCGCCGATGCCCGCTCGATCAGCCCGATGAGGGCGAAGGCCAGGTCGTCGATCGAGGCCGCCCCGACCGGCTTGACGGTCTCGTCGCGACGCTCGCCAAGGGCCGGCACCCGGATGGTCTCGGGCAGCTTGTCCAGCCCGTAATGGTGCTTGGCCAGCACCGCGAGCTTCTTCGTGATGCTCATGACGTCACCTCGGTGTTCAAGGAAAGACGGAAGCTGGGCTTGCCGGTGCGGACGGTGCGCGCGTCCTCAAAGGCGGCGCGGATGTGGCTCGGCCAGGCCGCAAACTTGCGCTCGGGCACCTTGATCGTGACATCGACGTATTCGGCGGGATCGTCGCCCTCCGCCCGGATGCGTTCGACGAGAGCGGCGAGCTTGTCCTGGTCCCAGTCGACGCGCTTCGGCAGGTCGGCGATCACGGTGACCGCGCCGTCATCGAAGCGGACCGTGCCGGCGTCCTTGCCGGCGGCTTGGCGCGTTGCGCGGGCACGATCGCCGTACTTGAGCGCGACGGCCCCATCGAGCCAGTCGCAGACGGTCTTGGCGCGGCGCAGGGCGTCGGCGGCCTCGTCCTGCAGGAGGGCGAGCTGTTCGGCAGGCAGAGCGGCGATGTCGCCGACGGCCATGCGCCGGAGCTCATCGAGAGAGATGCGGTTTGAGATCGTCATCACCGCCCCCTCACGCCGCAGGCTTGGCTCCGGTGGTCGGCAGTGCTCGCGCGGATCTGCTCGCGCTCGTACTCCTCGACGTCTTCGAGGCGATACACGACGCGACCGCCGAGCTTGACGAAGCGCGGCCCTTCGCCCGTCCAGCGCCAGCGCTCAAGCGTGCGGTGGCTGATGTTCCAGCGCGCAGCCAGGTCGATCTGGTTGAGGTGTTTCGTAGCCATCTGTCTCTCCTTCGGTTTTGGTCGAAAACCTGCGGAGACGATGGCTGGCCGGGAGGGAGAAAACCGACCCGGTCAGAGGGAGAAGAACAGAGAGAATTTCGTCAGAGCGCGAAGCCCCAGAGACCGTTCTCGGACTTCAGATAAGGTTCGAGGTCTGCCCATCGCTGCGCACCAAATGCTTGACGCAGCGTCTTCGCGCTGGAGTGGGCATGATCAAGGAGTTCCCGAGCGCTGAAGCGTCGGCCGTCCTGGTGTCCCTCAACCAGCTTGCGAATGATGGCGATATGGATGTCCGACTTGAGATCGATCGTGACGTTGCCATGGATGGTGAGTCGCTGCCCGCTCGGTGAGAGGGACAGGGGCGTATGAGGGCTGACGGCGGGTGTGCCATCGAGAAGTGCCGATAGGATTTCAGGGCTGACCGCCATTCCGTCATCGAAATCGATGGCATCGCCGATGGACACGACGAGGTGCCCCGGCAGCCCCGGTTCATGGAGCCGACCACTGGGCGTGCTGGTCAAGAGAATGCGGACATGGGGTGTTGGTCGCCTTCGGGCCGCATCAGCCACATCTGCCCAAATCTTCCGGTCCGAAAGGCGGCGCGCGAACCATATCGGGACTCGCTGAGGGCGACGGCCGATGCGTGCGTTGCCAAGCTCCCACAAAGCTCGTGGAACGAGCACTCTGGCGCCGTCGCGGGACGCAATGTCCAGCCCGACCAGCAAGCGGGCGAAGAGGACCGGGAAGTCGACCCCGTAGACTCCCATCCGCTCTTTCGGGACACCGACCCAGCCAGCAGACGGGCTGAAGTATCCGTAGCCGTTCCGTTCCGAGGACCAGATCAGGGAGACCGGCTCGTCTTCGAAATCAGCCAGCGAGGCGGCCGCCGCGTTATGGCCATCGGGACGCAGCACATTCGCCGCCAGCAATTTCCCCGCGCTGTTGGCGTGATAGTCGGAGAGCACGGCGCCGGCGACTTTGGCATCCGTGCTCTCCACAATTGAGAGGAGCAGATCAACCGCCCTCCGATCAATCGACGACGACACCGCCGTCTCCGGAAAGGATGCCCCAGCGCCGGAGATACTTTTCGCCGATCAGTTGCTCCTCTTCGGTCTGGTCCTTGAGATTGCAGCCATGCGGCATCGTGATCGTCAACGGCAGCGTCCGACCGCGTTTGGCATCGCCCTTGGGATGGAATTTGATCGAGAGTTTGGCCTGTGTCGCCACCCAACCGCCAGCCAGCGGATCGTTGGCGCCGAACCGCTCCGCCGACATGCTCCAGATAGTGCGGTCGGCCTTCCGAAGACATTCCAGCGTGACGCGCTCGCCCACATTGTCGATGGGCATCAGACGCAGCTGCTTGACCTCGACGGACTCGATCCCATCCTCCGGGTCGGTCGGAAAATCGAAAGGATGAAGCAGAACCGCGAGGTCGTAGGTGCGGAAGGGCACCTTCTCGCTCTGGAACTCGATCCCCAGCAGGTCGCGCGCCATGAAGCGAACCATCTCTTCCCGGCTCTCGCGGTCGTTGGCGACGACTTCGATGACGCCGGTCGCCGGTTCATAGGTCATGGCCGCCTCGAACACGGGACGGCGGGCGCGGCGGACGAGCGTTCCCGCGTCATCGAACGCCAGGAAATCGTCGAGGAGGCCTTCGCGGTAAATCGCGATTTGGACAAGCTCGCAATCCTCGCCGTCGAAGGTCGGCCGGTAGCGCCCGAAGATGTCGATGTGGATGTTGTTGGAAGCGAACCGTTCGCGCAGTGCCGTCTTGAAGGCATCGATGGATGCCTCGTCCCGCCGCAGATCGAGGTTCGGCTCGCCGATGAACCCGTCCCAGCTCCGACCACGGCGCCGCTCATCGGTGTAACGGACCTCCTCGGCATGGCGGAACCGAACCGGTTCGTTCAGGAACATCCAGAGCGAACGCGCATGGCCATTTGCCAGATCATCGAGCACCGTGCGGTCGTCGATCACGCTGTAGAGTGCGGTCTGCCCCGCATCATCGGCCAGGGCGCTCACACGCTCGGCGTCATTGACGATGCGGGCGCGGGCTTCGTCGTCCAATTCGTCGACGGCCCGCAAGGTGACGCGGGCGACTTCCGGCTCGGGCGCCTCCCAATCGACCTCGGTCGGAAGCTCGATGCCGGTGTGGTGGAAATAGGCCTGCAGCGACGAGGCAGGCACGTTGCGGATGAAACTCGTCACTGAGGCCATGGCCGATCTCCTTAGCCCTTGATGTTGCGGGGGTCGTTCCCGTGGGAATCGGACTGGCCGATCCGGCCATCCTGGTTGTGGATCTTGAATTCCGTCCCGGCGTTGCGGCTGATCTCCCGCCCACGGTCGATCGCCTCCCGCTTCGTGTCGAAGTGCCCGCTGGCGCGCTCGGCGCCGCCGCGGCGGACATCCCATCCGCCATTGGGATTGGGGACCACGTGATGGGTGCCCGAACCGTTACCTGCTTTAGCCATGACGGCCTCTTGTCTCGTGAAAGCGCGAAAGTGGGTTCGTTACTACGAACTTGTGCGCAAGATAGGTATTGCAGGTACGGCGTGTCAAGGACTAGATGTATCGTGATAACGAACCCGGCGGACAAACAGGAGAACACCCGGTGCCAACACCCTTGGGAGAGCGCGTTCGCGAGCTCAGACTGAAGCGAGGATTGACCCTGGAGGCGCTGGCCGAAAGGGTCGGATCCAGCAAGAGCTACATGTGGGAGATCGAGAACAAGGACGTCGCGCGCCCTTCGGCCGAGAAGCTGGCCCTGATCGCCACCGCACTCGACACCACGGTCGAGTACCTGCTGGCCGGCGACGGTGAGAAAGAAGAAGACGCCGAGGACATCGCATTTTTCCGAAAGTACAAGAAGATGGACGCTCCTGCAAAGGAGCGCCTCCGTCGGATACTGGATGCCTTGGACGACGATTGATGAGTAATGGAAAGAGGAAATCCCCTCAACAGGAGGCGAACCGTCTCTCGATCCTGCTTCGTCATGTTCTGGGAGAGGACCGTTTTCCAGTGGACGTCGAAGCTCTTGCCCGTGAGGTGTCTAGGAACAACGACGACCCGATTGGCAAGATTGTGGGCGGTGATCTGCCTGGGTTCGAGGGTATGCTCAGGCCCCATAAGAAGAGGCCGGAATGGCATATCGTCTACAACGACGATCGGCGCTATCGAGGCCGGGTCCGATTCACCATCGCGCATGAATTCGGTCATTATCAACTTCATCGCCCGGCCTTGACCAGCCGCGACTACGCGACTGGCTTCCTTGATCGCGACTCCGATTTCCAGTGCAAACCCTTGCGGCCCAGTGCGTGGCATGAAGCGGAAAGGCAGCGGGAGGAAGAAGCCGACACCTTCGCGTCATTCCTGCTGATGCCGTTCGATGATTATCGGGCACAGGTCGATGGTCAGGAGATGACCGTCGATCTCCTGAACCATGTCACGAATCGCTACGGAGTCTCGCTGATCGCCGCCTGCCGGAGGTGGATAGATTTCACGGATAAGCGGGCGGCGATGGTCGTTGCGCGGGACGGCTACGCGAAATGGGGACGTGCAAGCAAGCCCGCCCTCAAAAGCGGGATCTTCGTTCGATCGGGGATGCCGATCCCAGACGACGCGCTGGCAGCCATCGGCGCTGACGAAAGGGGTTTTGTTTCGGACAGGCCGGTCGCGCGGCCGCCCGGCGTCTGGAGCTTCAGCCGCGGATCGGAGCCGGTGCGGGAATTGGCGATGGTCTCCGAGTTCCTCGACATGTCCCTCACTATTCTGCAGTTCGACGACGCCGTCGATGTCAGGGAGATCAAGGAGGAAGAGCCCTGGGACGCCTACGACCAGTTTAGGGCAGGGCGCGGATCATGAGGTGGATATCCCGGCAAAGTTTCATGGTCCAACACGGTTCTGCCGCACCCAGTCTCAAACAACCCCCAAGAAATCAAGATCTGTGAATGACAAAAGGACACGAATTCAAGATTTGGCTCGTACAGGGCGGTGCTCAAACGGAAGCAGGGCGCAATTCACGTGCATATGCGATCCGAACCATCGAACGGAATCTGGCCGCGCTCGGCATGCCGTATCAGGACCTCGAAGAAGCGTGGGAAGCTGACAGGTTCGAAGCGCTTCGCGAGCGTCTGCGGAAAATGCGGGAGGACGCTCGCGACGGCGGGCAGGATTACCGAATCCTGATGCCTGACTCCGAGAATCCACATAACAGGCTCTCCAACTGGGGGAGCTGGTTGGGTCAATATGGGCGGTTTCTGGCAGGTGACCCTCCGGGAGCCGCGAAGGATGCTGATCGGATACGGCAATACGTCCTCGAGCACTACATCGAGCCCGCGCGGGAAGAAGGTCGCGACCACGTCGAAGTACTCGTCCGCGACGTAAACGATGCGCTCGGCCTAAAAGACGCATGGCCAAATATTTGTCAGGCGCTCGCCGGTCGGAAATTTCGGGACATGGCGCAGATCCCCGAACCCGAACGAATTGGAGCGGACCAAAGTCCGGCAACCAGGTTCCGCTTTGATCTTCGGGAGCGACGGATCAACCGATCGGCGCTTGAGAAATTTCGCCAGAGATTTCTCGCCCTTTGCCCTGACTTCCAGAGCTTCGTGGAACCTGGCACAGGCCGGGCCAGGGAGGAGAAAGCCTACAAGGTCGCTGCAATCGAGCGGGTCCGCTCGGCACTTGCCGAGGATGAGACTGACGAAATTCTCGGCAAGAAAGTCTTTGAGATCCTGAAGACGGCCGCGAAGGACGGGCCTCTGGTCAGGTGGCAAACCGAGGACGCAATCGCCAAGAATGCTCCGGAGCTGCTAGCAGAGTTCTACGCGATCATTGGTCGGCTGGTCCGATCCGAGGAGCCGCCGGAGATTGCCTTGGCGACAGCGCATGACGCTCTGGCGGCGCTGCACGCGCGTGGTGCTCGGTCGCTCAAGTACGGTGAGCGGATCAACATCCTATCTTCGGCAATGGCCATGGTGCGACCGAGCGCGATGGCCCCGCTGAAAATCACCCGGATCAACGAGGCGTGGGAAGCGCTGACCGGTGAGAAATTGTTCGTTGAAGCCAAGGCAGACATGGCGACGGATTATCGGCGCCTCGCCGACGGCTTCACAGAAATCTTCGAAATCATGCGCGACGAGTGGCGTTCGGAACCGCAGGACTGGCTGGATATCCAAGTATTCCTTTGGGTCGCCAACGACGGGCCCGTCCCAGCACCGGTGGAGCCCGACAGAGCCGGCGGCAGAAGCGAACTCCCGGAGAAACCGATGTCGATTTCGTCCGTTAACCTTATCCTCTATGGCCCGCCCGGGACGGGGAAAACCTTCGCCACCGCAGCCGAGGCGGTGCGGTTGTGCGGCGAACCGGTCCCGGACGACCGTAACGAGCTCATGGCAGTCTATCAGAGGCTGCTGGCGGCCGGGCGCATAGAGTTCGTCACCTTCCACCAGTCGATGAGCTACGAGGAGTTCGTCGAGGGCCTGCGACCGGAGACCCAGGGCCCGGAGGGCCAGGAACTGGACACTGACGACCTAGAGACAGCCGGTTTCCGCCTCAAGGTCGAGGACGGGATTTTCAAGCGGATCTGCGAACGGGCCCGCTTGGACGCAGGCGAAGATTCGGCCGATCGCCGGCTCGATCGCACGCGGCCAATTTTCAAGGTTGCCCTCGGAAGACGGTTTCAGGAAGAGGAGCAAATCAAGGACGCTCTTGATGCCAACGAAATCCGCCATGGCTGGGGTGGAAAGATCGACTGGTCGGATGAGCGGTTTGAAGACTGGGCGGAAATAAAGACCGAGCTGGAACGCCGAACTGGCGAGGAGGTCAGCGGCCATTCTGGTGAGCTCGTCTGCACCTTTTCATTCCGGTCGGATATGCAGGTGGGTGACTACGTCGTAGTTTCCGATGGACGTGACAGAATGCGTGCCTTTGGCACGATCGCGAGCGACTACTTCTTTGAGGCTGATGCCGAACACCATCCCCACCGTCGGAAGGTCAAATGGCTCTGGCGCGATGACCAAGGAACGGAGCGCGCGAGGTTTTATCCCAATGGTTTCCGGCAGCACACCGTCTACAAACTGAAGGGCGCTTTGGTCGACTGGGATGTATTGGAGGAAATTGTTCTTGGCGTGGACAGATCGATCCCTGCGGAAAGCGCACGTCCCTATGTCCTCATCATCGACGAGATCAACCGGGCCAACATCTCCAAGGTCTTCGGCGAGCTCATTACGCTTCTAGAGCCCGACAAGAGGCTTGGGGCTGAAAACGAGATCCGGCTTACGCTTCCCTACTCAAAGCGGCCTTTCGGCGTGCCGGCGAACCTGCATGTCATTGGCACCATGAACACTGCCGACCGTTCGATTGCGCTGCTCGACACCGCTCTCAGGCGTCGGTTCACCTTCCGCGAGATGATGCCGGATGCATCCGTCCTGGAGGAGGCGGCCCAGAAATGCGGGATCGACCTGCCTCGACTTCTCTCCACAATCAACGAGCGAATCGAGTACCTCTACGATCGCGAGCATCAGATTGGTCACGCCTACTTCACTCGGTGCAGATGCCGAGCTGATGTTGATGAGGTCATGCGCCACAAGGTCATTCCGCTTCTGGCGGAATACTTCTTCGAAGATTGGGCCAAGATCGCGGCAGTGCTCGGCGATCTGGAATCTCACGAGGGCCCGATCACCGGAGGCTTTCTCAAGCGCTCGATCCTGAAAGCACCTCCGGGATTCGAGGATGGTGACGGGGTTCCCAGGTTCCGTTGGGAAGTGCGCTCGGAGGGTGACGGCTTCGACTACGGGAAGCTGGTCGGAACATGATCCGCCGCACGATCCGCGAATGGGAGCGCATCGGCTACGGGTCTCACGACGACGAGATCCCTGAGGCGCAGGCAGACCGACTCGCAGCGGTCGCGCGGGCCTCGGTCTTTTCCGGTCGCGGGGGTGAGGGTGTGCTGGAGCACGGGCGCAAAGGGCTCCGCGCACGTGGCGTCGTGGGTGTCATTGCCACCCCAGATTGCCAGCTCGAGATTCTCCCGAAGATCGAGGGAGGAGGAGAGACCGAAGTCTCCGATGCGACACTTCGCGCTCGACTCATTCACATGCTCGCGGTGGCCTACGATCTGCCAATCGAAGCCGGTGCCGTGACTCAGCTCGGCTGGCAGCGCGAGACAGTGCTCGAACTACTGATCCGTCTGTTCTGCGCCAAGCTCACGGACGTGGTCCGCCAAGGGATGCCGCGCCACTACCTCGAACACGAAGATGACCTGCCCGCCCTTGGGGGACGCCTGGATGTAAAACGGCAATTCTCCACGCTTGCGCTCTCTCCGCAGAAGCTTGCGTGCCGTTTCGATGCCCTGTCGCCGGACATCGCGCTGAACCAGGTCATGCGTGCAGCGGTCAGCAAGCTGTCGCGCCTGACGGCCGCGCCGGACAACCAGCGCGCGCTGCGCGAATTGGCTTTCGTGTACGCCGATGTCGCCGACGTTCCTCCGAGTGCGCTTCGGTGGGATCGGATTGTCCTCGATCGCACGAACCGGCGTTGGCAGGATCTTCTCTCGCTTGCCCATCTGTTTCTTTCGGATCGGCACCAGCAGACGAGTGCCGGGACAATCGACGGCCATGCGCTGCTCTTCGAGATGAACGTCCTGTTCGAGAAGTATGTCGGACGAATCCTGTCGCGGGCGCTTGCTGGCACGGGCTTCCGCGTGTCGTTGCAAGGAGGGCACCGGGATTGTCTCTACGAGGGCGACATGGGCCGGTTCCGGACCCGCCCGGACCTCATCATCCGGCAAGGCGAGCAGATCGCGCTGATCATCGACACGAAATGGAAACGCATGACCCCGCGCATCGACGATCCCAAGCAAGGTGTTAGCCAGGCGGACGTGTACCAGCTGATGGCCTACGGGAGGCTTTACGACTGTCCGAATGTCATGCTGCTCTATCCGCACCACGCCGACTTGCCCAACGACCCCATCCACCAAACATATTCGATCGCAGCCAAGGATTCGGATGAGAAGTTGATCGTGGCAACGCTGAGTCTCACTGGCTCGCAGCGGGACCACAAAGGTGCCCTTCAGCAATTAATCGGCCAATGCTTGGGGGTCGCTTCCATGTTTGAGGTACGCGGTGACGGTCACGAGGTCGTTTCTACCCCTACCTCTGCTTTCTCCTTCTCCTAATCCTGAGAATGGGATGTTGGTTGTTGAGATGCTGCACATCCCGCCTTCCAGGATCAAGCGATCTACGCCACGCTTCTAATGATTCCGCAGAAAAGCGATAAGTCATTGAATATGCTTGCGTATCGTCGTTTTGCGGCTACCGTTTCGCCAGTCATCTTCTGTTGCGAACGGTCTCATGCAAAACGCCCGATCCGGTCCAAACCCTCTTTTGTCCGCCCGTCTATCGGCGGACGAACGCCTCGATGAACTCGCGCAGATTCTTGCCGCGGGGCTGAGGCGTATCCTGTCGGAACAGTCCAGCTCTTTATCTGCACCTGGCCAAGACAGTTCATTCGACATTCTCGCCCTCAAACGCCGTGTTGGTCGTCGCAAACCGAGCAACCGAGTTGGAGGGCAATGATGCCAGAAACAAAGAGAAAGACTGACGCCGCGCCATGGCGGGCGGGCGAACGCGACGCGGCGGACGCGAGCGTGGTCACGCAGCTTGCAGCGCTGAAGCGAATGACGGTGGTCGAGCTGAAGGCGAAGTGGGAAAGCCTCTTCGGCACCCCCGCTCCGAACAACAGCCGCAGTTACCTCGAGCTGAGGCTCAGCTACCGGGTCCAGGAACTGACCCTCGGCGGCCTGTCCCGCGAGACGCGGCGGACGCTGGACCTGCTGGCCGACGAAATCGACGGTCGGGTCGGGCGCAAGACGATCATCGCCGATTCCCGCAACCCGGTGGTCGGCACCCGCCTCGTGCGTGAATGGGACGGGGTGGAGCACACCGTCACGGTGATGAAGGACGGCTTCGACTGGCAGGGGCGCAAGTTCAAGTCGCTGTCGGCGGTGGCGCGGGCGATCACCGGCACGCAGTGGAACGGCTATCGCTTCTTCGGCCTACGCGAGGCACGGAGGGACGACCGATGAGCCGTCATCAGGAAGCCGTCGCGGTCGTTCCGCGCCGCCAGCGCTGCGCCATCTATACCCGAAAGTCGAGCGAGGAAGGGCTCGACATGGAGTTCAACAGCCTCGACGCCCAGCGCGAGGCTTGCGAGGCCTTCGTGACGAGCCAGAAGGCGGAAGGCTGGGCCACCATTCGCGAACGCTACGACGATGGCGGCTTCTCCGGTGGCACGCTGGAGCGCCCGGGCCTCAAGCGTCTCATCGAGGATGTCGAGGCCGGCCTGATCGATGTGATCGTGGTCTACAAGATCGACCGGCTGTCGCGCTCGCTGATGGATTTCGCCAAGCTGGTCGAGATCTTCGACCGCAATCAGGTGACCTTCGTTTCGGTCACGCAGTCGTTCAACACCACGACCTCGATGGGCCGCCTGACCCTGAACATCCTTCTCAGCTTCGCGCAGTTCGAGCGGGAGGTGATCGGCGAGCGCATCCGCGACAAGGTCGCGGCATCCCGCAAGCGCGGCATGTGGATGGGCGGTCACGTCCCGCTGGGCTACGACGTGCGCGACCGCAAGCTGGTCGTCAACGAAGCGGAAGCCGCGACGGTCCGGATGATCTTCGAGCGCTTCGTCGCCATCGGCTCCGCCACGACGCTGGCGAAAGCGCTCGCGGCCGAGGGCGTTCTGAACAAGCGCGGCAAGCCGATCGACAAGGGCTTCCTCTACAAACTGATCAACAACCGGGTCTACCTCGGGGAGGCCGTGCACAAGGGCACGGCCTATCCCGGCGAGCACGAGGCCATCATCGATCAGGCCCTCTGGGACAAGGTTCACAGCATCCTGCAGGAGAGCCCGCGCCTGCGGGCGAAGAACACCCGCCGCCAGACGCCGGCCCTGCTGAAAGGGATCATCTTCACCGAGACGGGCACAGCGATGACGCCGACGGCGACGAAGAAGGGCACGCGCCTCTACCGCTACTACGCGTCGATGGACCTGATCCGAAACCGCCCGACCGGCGACGCCTCGGGTCCGCTGCGCTTGCCCGCCGGCATGGTCGAGGATGCCGTCGTCGGCGAAATCCGCCGCATGATCCGCGCACCCGAAGTCGCGGCGCGAACCATAAAGGCTCTTCGCGACGAGAGCTCGACCGTCGATGAGAAGGCGGTCGTCCAGGCGCTCGGCGAGTTCGACCAGCTCTGGGCGGCGCTCTATCCGGCGGAGCAGACCCGCATCGTCCAGCTTCTGGTCGAGCGGGTGACCGTCGGCGAAGACGGCATCGCCGTCGATTTACGCCATGAGGGGCTGGGCTCGATCCTGCGGGACATGATGGCCCCCCGCCAGACGGAGGCTCACGCATGACAGACTCGACGAACACCATCCGGGTCGTCATCCCCCTGACGATCCGCAAACGCAATGGGCGGCCGAAGATCCTACCGCCCGACGAGGTGACGATCCGGGACGGCCGGTCGCAAGACCCGCATGTGCTGCGCGCCATCGCCCGCGCCTGGAACTGGCGGCGGCAGTTGGAATCCGGTGCCGCTTCCACCATTCAGGATATCGCCGCGGCCGAGAAGGTCTCCGACCGGTTCGTGAGCCGAATGATGCGGCTCGCCTATCTTTCGCCCGAGGTGCTCGAACACCTCGTCATCAGGCGCGTGCCACCGGCACTCTCGCTCAACGACCTTGTAGCGCTCGCAGATCGGCCGTGGGCGGAGCAGATGGAGGCAGTGTTCGGTTCAGCCTGATCTCGCGTGGATTAGTTCCGGGCCCGGCGCCAGCCAGCAGCCTGCGCTTCGTCCTCGGTGCAGAACCAGCGTTCACCCTTGCTCTCGGTGATCCTGGACTTGTTATGTCACCGTCTTTTGCGAAATCGGCCAAAATAATGCGCATTCACGCTTAACAGTGGTACTAGGGCGAGCATGAGTAGCTTGACGATCATCCCTTATCGCTCCGAGTTTCGGGACAATGTTGTTGACCTTACGGTCGCGGCTTGGGCCCCGGTTTTTGCGGAAACTCAGAAGGAAGTGCCTCGCTTCGTCTATGAAGCCTTTTACCCGCAAGGATGGCAAGCGCGCCAAACGGCCGACGTGGTTCGGCTGCTGGAAGATGAATCGAAGAATATTTTCCTGGCTCTACAAGGTGGCGAATTAGTGGGCTTCATTGGCCTTCGATTGCACCCAGAGGACCAGATGGGCGAAATCTACATCATGGCCGTGTCACCCATTCGCCAGCGTCAGGGCATAGGCAAGGCGTTGATGAGCTTTGCCGCTCAGGAGATTCGCAAAGCCGGAATGACGATGGTGATGGTTGAAACTGGCGGCGACACAGGACACGCGCCCGCTCGCCATGCCTACGAATCTTTTGGATTCAAACGCTGGCCGGTCGCCCGATATTTCAAGCGCCTATAGGCGCGACCTAGGAGAAAGCCGCTCAAGCTGATCTAAAGACAGGTCGAACTCGTCGCTGTTCTCAATCTTGTCGATCTCCACCCGCGGCCAATCGAGAGGATCCGCTCGTTCGCGAGCGGTCATCCGGCGTTGCTCCCGCCATCACATCTTGCCAGCTACGATCCAATGCGGGCGGTTGCCCCCATGTTCGCCATGGAACGCCTACCGCGCGTTCTTTAGCGCGCGATGCCAGCGGGAAGGACTGCTATTGAATGCATCGTCGGGTAACCCGCGCAACCCATTGGAAAAGCTGGCCACTGCGAAGCCGAACCGCTCGGTGCGAGGTTCGCTCGGTTAGAGACGAAGGGCCGTTCAGAGACGGAAATTGGACACGGCGCCAGTCTCCAAGGTTCGGGCGCCTCGGCTAAACACCTTTGAAACAAAAAGAAATTTTGGCCCTGATTTCCCGTTGCGGCGAGTTCGTTACATGATAGTGGCGGAGAGAGAGGGATTCGAACCCTCGATACGGTTTCCCGTATACACGCGTTCCAGGCGTGCGCCTTCAACCACTCGGCCACCTCTCCGGGACAGCGATGCTGCGAACGAACACCACCGTGCATTTGCAATACAGGGCTCATCTATTCGATCTGATCGAAAATGCCAAGATGGCATTGGGGGCTTTTTGAACAGGAGTCCACTTTTTCTTTGCACGGCGTTTCAGCCGGGTTGCCCCCGTGTCCGTTCCGGTGGAGAAACGGCGAGTCTCCTCCGTATGCTCTGTCGGTGTGGCGGAGCTGGCAGTGGAGATGGCGATCACAAGGATTTGTTTAACTCGTTCTCAGGGGATCTGCCCGTAACATTGTACAGAGCCCAGCGGAGATCTATATCTTTTAAGTGCTTAGGGTGGGAGATCCGCGCGGGAAGGCCGACGGGCCAGCGCGGACGCGAGGGCTTGTAACGGTCATGCGATTTATCTGTACGATCCTGTCGTTTTTCCTGCTCGCAATCGGCGTGGTTCTGGCCGTCGTGGATGCAACCCGCAGCATCGCCGCACACGAATGGGTCTTCACGCCGCTCTCCGACAGCTGGCAATCCGTTGCGCCGGGCCTGCTTGCAAGCGTCGAAGCCGCGCTGCGGTCGAGTTCGGCCACCGGCCTGTGGGACGCCGTCAATGCCTTCGTGCTGCAGGCTCCCGGGTGGGCCGTCTTCTTCGTCCTCGGTCTTCTGTTCATGCTTGCGGCAGGGCGCCGGAAGAAGCCGCACGAGTTCGCGCACGGCTTCCATTGATCTTGGGTCTCCCTGCTACCGGGGAGTATTTTCGCGAGTCAGGGGAGCATGATCACACTTGCGCCCGGAAGCGGAGTGATTCTGGCGGTGGTCTCGGATCGCGCCACCTGAAGGAGTGCGCGAGGCGTAGGGTCCAGGCCGGGACGTGAGGGGCGAACGAAAGGCTCGTGCAGGGACTCTTCCTGCAACCGCCCATGGGTGCGGGTCGGCTTTCCAGGAACTCCGGGTCGCTCCGGTCGTTGGTTTTTCGCGGTTCCGGACAGGAAACCGGTTCCGTTTCCTGTCATCAAACCGCTGTGGGAGATGGGTCAATGCTGTACTACGTTCCGGAACAGAAACTCAGGATGCCGAGGCCGGAAGAGGCGCTGCCGGGCAGGGCGGAGCCGATTCCGACGGCCCAATACCATTTCGTCAACGGCAGACCGCTGAAGGGGCCGTACCCAGAGGGCGCCGAAAAGGTGCTGTTCGGGATGGGATGCTTCTGGGGCGTGGAGCGACTCTACTGGCAGATCGAGGGAGTCTGGGTGACCGCCGCAGGCTATGCGGGCGGACTCACGCCCAATCCGACCTACGGGGAGACGGTGACCGGGCTTACGGGCCATGCCGAGGTGGTGCTGGTCGTCTATGACCCGAAGGCCGTCAGCTTCGAGACGCTTCTCCAGACGTTCTGGGAAGAGCACGATCCGACCCAGGGCATGCGGCAGGGCAATGACATCGGCACGACCTACCGCTCGGCCATTTTCTGCACGACGGAAGAGCAGCTGAAGGCCGCTGAAGCCTCGCGGGAGATCTACCAGAAGGCGCTGACTGCGGCAGGCAAGGGAGCGATTACGACCGAAATTGCCATGGCGCCCGAGTTTTACTTTGCCGAGGCGGAACATCAGCAGTATCTTGCCAAGAATCCCGGCGGATATTGCGGGCTTCAGGGCACGGGTGTTTCTTGTCCAGCGCCATGGCGCGCTGCCTGAAGTGCGATTCCGCTGCAACCGAGGGGCCTTCCAGGCCCCTTTTCACATCCGTAATGCCATCAGTCCAACCCTGCGCAGGGGCGCGCAAAGCACTTGAACGCATTTCCTTCTGCCGTCAGGATGGGATAAAGCTCACCACTTGCGAGCGACATTCAAGGAATAGCAAATGGCCGACGTCGAACCAGTTCTGGAACATCTCGATAGCAACCTGGAGGCTAGCCTGAAGAGGCTGTTTGGTCTTCTCGAAATCCCCTCCATCTCCACCGACCCGGCTTACAAGATCGATGTCCGCCGCGCAGCCGAGTGGCTCGCCGAAGATCTCCGCAGCATCGGTTTCGATGCGAGCGTCCGTCCGACGGACGGCCATCCAATGGTGGTTGCCCACCATGACGGTGAAGGTCCGCACGTGCTTTTCTACGGCCACTATGACGTGCAGCCGGTCGACCCGCTGGAGCTGTGGGAGGACGATCCGTTCAAGCCGGCCATCAAGGAGGTCGAGCCCGGGCACAAGGTGATCACCGGTCGCGGCACGTCCGACGACAAGGGCCAGCTGATGACCTTCGTGGAAGCCTGCCGCGCCTACAAGGCGGTGCACGGCAAGCTGCCCTGCAAGATCACCATCCTGCTGGAGGGCGAGGAGGAATCCGGTTCGCCGTCGCTCGTTCCCTTCCTCAAGGCCAATGCCGAGGAACTGAAGGCCGATTTCGCGCTCGTCTGTGACACGTCCATGTGGGACCGCGAGACGCCCGCGATCTGCGTCGGCCTGCGCGGACTGGTGGGCGAAGAAGTGATCGTCAAGGCGGCCAATCGCGACCTGCATTCGGGCTATTACGGCGGCGCGGCTGCCAATCCAATCAGGATCCTGGCGCGCATTCTCGCCGACCTGCACGACGAGAACGGCGGCGTGACGATCCCCGGCTTCTATGACGGCGTGGAGGAGACTCCCACGGAAGTGCTACGCAGCTGGGAGCAGCTCGGCGAGGACGCCGAATCGTTCCTTGGCCCGATCGGGCTCAGCGATCTTGCCGGCGAGCGCGGCCGCTCGGTGCTGGAGCTGGTGTGGGCGCGGCCGACCTGCGAGTTCAACGGCATTTCCGGTGGCTACACCAGCGAGGGCTTCAAGACCGTCATTCCGGCGCAGGCCAAGGCCAAGGTTTCGTTCCGCCTCGTGCACAAGCAGGATCCGGCGAAGATCCGCGAGGCATTCCGCCAGTTCGTGCGCGAGCGCATTCCGGCCGACTGCTCGGTGGAGTTCCATCCGCATGGCGGCTCGCCGGCCATTCAGCTCTCCTACGACTCGCCGCTCGTGACGACGGCGCAGGCGGCGCTCACCGAGGAGTGGGGCAAGCCCGCGGTGGCGATCGCGATGGGCGGCTCGATTCCGATCGTCGGCGATTTCCAGCGCCTGCTCGGCATGGAGTCGCTGCTGGTGGGCTTCGGCCTTGCTGACGACCGCATCCATTCGCCCAACGAGAAGTACGAACTCAGCTCGTTCCACAAGGGACAGCGTTCGTGGGCGCGCATCCTTGCAGCACTGGCCAACAGGTGAACTCCGAATGATCCGCTTCCACAAGAACGACCTGCCGGACCTTCGCCATTACGAGAATGTCGAGGCGGTCGCGATTGATACGGAAACCCTCGGGCTCAACCCGCACCGGGATCGCCTGTGCGTCGTCCAGCTCTCGCCGGGCGACGGCACGGCCGATGTGGTGCAGATCGAGGCGGGGCAGAAGAAGGCGCCCAACCTGGTGGCGCTGCTGCGGAGCCGGAAGATCACAAAGATCTTCCATTATGGCCGGTTTGACATTGCCGTTCTGTATCACACGTTCGGCGTGACGACCGAACCGGTGTTCTGTACGAAGATTGCCTCGCGTCTGACCCGCACCTACACTGACCGGCACGGGCTCAAGGATCTGGTCCACGAGCTGCTCGGTGTGAACCTGTCCAAACAGCAGCAATCGTCCGACTGGGCCGCGGAGACGCTGACGAAGGAGCAGTTGGAATATGCTGCTTCCGACGTTCTGTACCTGCACAAGCTGCGCGAGATCCTTATTCAGCGGCTGAAACGCGAGAAGCGGACGGAACTGGCGGAAGCCTGCTTCCGCTTCCTGCCGACCCGTGCCAAGCTGGACCTCGCCGGCTGGGAGGAAGAGGACATTTTCTCGCACAGCTAGAGCAATTCAGATTTTCACGGCAACTCTGAAAAGCTCCAAGTCATTGTCTCGCCGCAGTCCGGGCGGAAGTCCGGTTCCCGCTTTTCCCGGAACTGCTCTAGACAGTCCAGCCGTGGGCAGGCGCGGGCCGCGCGATTTTTCGCGGGCGCGGGTGCAATCCCGGCGCCCGATTCCTCGGCCGTGTTCCCGCTCGTCGGCTGTTGCCGCCTCAGCAAGGACCGATGAAGCGGCCGCTGGTCCGCACCAGAGGGTGACGGCGCTCCAGGGTCGGAATGCAGTAATAGCGGCAGAATTCCGCTATGTTGTCGGCATTTCGGACCGCCATCTCCGGCGGCATCGGGGTGCAATAGACAACATCGCGGGTGAACTTCAGATAGTCATAGTCCTGAGCGGCGGCGTAACGGTGCGCCGCCTCATGGATGATGGTAGAGGCGATCTCGTTTAGCCGGTAGGAAGGCTCGAGATACTCGTCCGAAATGTGAATGTTGCCGAAAGCCTTCTTCCGGCCGTTGACGGTCAGCAGCACATCCGTGTCCTTGGCCTTATATGGGTTCCGGCGTTGCAGAGACCGCACCTTCACATAGCCGAGGGTGTGGCGGAACTCGCCCTCGGGCTTGAAGACCTTCAGCGTCAGGGCACTGTTGAGACCTCTCTCGATCTCATCAAGCGTTCTCAGAAGGTGTCTGAAGCTCTTCCTGTCCTTGTCGACAAAATCCGAGGAGAAAAACTGGCGAAGCAGCCGGCGAACACGCTCGGGGCGACCGTCGCGATAGGCCTGCAGGGCGGCTTTGGTCTTCTCGACCATGTGAATGGCGAGATAAATGCTGTCTACCAGCCTTTGGGATTGCCAGGCATCCAACGGACGTGACTCCTTGGACTTCAGCCGAATGGAACCCTTGCGTGTCGGTCGCGCGAAATGAAACTGCATCACCCACGGAGATTTCGGGCGGAATGTAACCGTCATGGCATTATCAACCCTAGATTGTTCATGAGCCGTCACGGTTATAGGCATGAATAGATTGTATGCTGTTTCGTTTGGCACACTCTCAAAAAGGGGCGGTACCCACGCATTTGGCGGGCTTAACCTCCCTTAAATCGCCATGATCTATCCTATAGGCGAGGGCGCGTGGATCTGTTGCTGCGCTTTGCGAGAGTGGTTGGATGGGCAAGAGTAAGAGTAGCAGGCGCGTGGAGCCGCGGTTCGACGCGCCTGAGGGCAGGGGCCGGACCTCGGCGCTGTCGCTGACGCCGGAAGATCGCGTTCTGCCCAGCAGCGGCAGCAAGAAACGCCGCAAAGCCTCCCGCAAATCCGCAAATCCTCGTCGCAAGAGGCGCGGGCTGTTGCGCGGTCTCGTCTACTGGTCGCTGGTTCTCTGCCTGTGGGCAGGCATCATTGGTGTGGGGATCATTGCCTATTACGGTGCGCAACTGCCGAGCGCCTCGACCTGGGCGATCCCGGACCGCCCGCCCAACGTGAAGATTTTGGCAGTCGATGGCAGCCTGCTCGCCAATCGCGGCGCGACGGGCGGCGAGGCGCTCACGCTGCGCGAAATGTCTCCGTACATCCCAAGGGCAGTCATCGCCATCGAGGACCGGCGGTTCTATTCGCATTGGGGCGTGGATCCGATCGGCCTGGCGCGGGCCGCTTTCCGCAACCTGGTCTCCGGCGACGTTTCGCAGGGCGGCTCGACGATCACGCAGCAGCTGGTCAAGAATCTCTATCTGCAGCCGGATCGCACCATCAAGCGCAAGGTGCAGGAGGCGCTGCTCGCCCTCTGGATCGAACGGAAGTACACGAAAGACCAGATCCTCGAGATGTATCTCAACCGCGTCTACTTCGGCTCCGGCGCCTACGGCGTGGAAGCGGCGGCGCGGCGCTATTTCGGCAAGTCGGCGCGGGACGTGAGCCTGGCGGAAGCCGCCCTTCTGGCGGGCCTGCTGAAAGCGCCCTCGCGGCTGTCGCCCGCGCGCGACCCGCAGGCAGCGGAAGCGCGTGCGCAGATCGTGCTAACCGCCATGCGCGAGCAGGGCATGATCAACGACAGCCAGCTCGCGGCGGCCATGAGCGCGCCGGCGGCCCGGGCTGCGGCCTACTGGACGGGATCGGAGCATTACGTGGCCGACCGGGTCATGGAGGAACTGCCGGGGCTCATCGGACCGATCGAACGCGATGTAGTGGTGGAGACCACGATCGACCTGCATCTGCAGAAGGTCGCCGAGAGGTCGATACAGAAGGCGATCGATGAGAAGGGCAAGGCGATGGCCGTATCGCAAGCCGCTCTCGTTTCAATCGACCGGGCTGGGGCCGTACGGGCCATGGTGGGCGGCTACGATTACGCCCACAGCCAGTTCGACCGAGCCTCCGAGGCGAAGCGCCAGCCGGGATCCGCCTTCAAGCCGTTCGTCTACATGGCCGCGCTGGAGCAGGGCCGGACGCCCATGAGCATGCGCAACGATGCGCCGGTACAGATTGGAAAGTGGAAGCCGTCCAATTTCCAGCAGAAGTATCTGGGTCAGATCACGCTGGCTGAGGCGCTGGCGCGGTCTTCCAACTCGGTGGCCGCGCAGTTGACCATGGAGGTGGGGCCGAAGTCCGTCATCGAGGTGGCGAGCCGGATGGGTATCGAGTCCAAGCTGCGCGCCGACGCTTCCATCGCGCTCGGTACGTCGGAGGTGACCCTGCTGGAGCTGACGGCGGCTTACGTGCCTTTCGCCAATGGCGGTTACAGGCCGGACATTTATTTCATCGAGCGGGTCCTGGATACGTCCGGCAAGGTTCTCTACCAGCGGCGGGATACGAGCCCGCCGCGCGTGGCCTCCGCCGAAATCATCGGCATGATGAACTACATGCTGGCCGGGACGATTTCTTACGGCAGCGGGCGCTCGGCGGCAATCGACTGGCCGGCTGCCGGCAAGACCGGCACGACGCAGGAGTCGCGCGATGCCTGGTTCGTCGGGTACACAGCCAATCTCGTCACCGGCGTGTGGGTCGGAAACGACGACAGCAAACCGACCAAGGCCACGGGATCGTCGCTGCCGGCCGGGATCTGGAAGGATTTCATGAGCGAGGCCCATCGTGGCCTGAAGCCCAGGCCGCTGCCCGGAGACTGGCAGCCGACGCCGGAAATCGCGCGATCCCCGTCATATCCCGCACAGGGATATCCCGATGCGCCGGGCGATCCCACCGCAGCCGGGCGGCCGGCGCAGACGGTGCCCCAAGAGGAACACCGCGGGCCGCTATCCATCATCGAGGCCATTCTGGGGCACTAGGCTGGTTCAAGGTTCCGCGGAGATCCTGCCGGGGTGGAAAACCACTCGCCCGTCGCAAAGCCACTTGGGGAAAGCGGTTAGGCGTTGCCTTGTCCAGCCAGAATGAACATTGCGCATAACTTGTCGGTCGGGAGGACGCAGGGTGCGAAGTTTTGCTTTTATTGATTGAGGTCTTTTGCTAGAGAGTGGCTCATAATACAAAGTAATGACTTGAGAATATTCAATAAGAGCAGGAGTAATGTAAGAATTAAAAGATAATACTTATAAAGATAATTGCTCCTGATTTTAATGATTTTTTTACGGAGATTTTCGGGGTATGAATGAAGCCATTTCATTCGTAAATAATATCGTTTGGAACTACGTCCTCGTATACATTCTCCTGGGTGTTGGTATCTTTTTCACTTTCCGTCTGCGGTTCATACAGATCCTCTATTTTTGGGAGATGTGGCGCGGCCTCCGCGCAAAGACCGGTGACCCAAAGGGCATTTCTCCCTTTCAGGCGCTCGCCATCAGTCTCGCGTCGCGGGTTGGTACCGGAAACATTGCCGGTGTCGCCCTGGCGCTCTACCTCGGCGGGCCGGGTACCGTATTCTGGATGTGGATCGTGGCGCTTCTGGGAATGGCCACAGCCCATGCCGAAAACACTCTCGCGCAGCTTTACAAGGTGCATGGGACCGACGGGCGCTACAGAGGCGGGCCTGCGTTCTATATCGCCAGGGGGCTGAATGCGCCGCGCGCCGCGATCCTGTTCTCCCTCTGCCTCGTCCTCAATTTCGGCCTCATTTTCAATGCAGTGCAGGCCAACTCCATCGCCGACGTCATGAAAGGCGCCCTCGACATTCCCAAGGTCACCACAGCCGTGGTGGTGGTCGTGCTGGTCGCGCTGTCCGTTTTCGGCGGGCTGCGGAACATCGTTAAGGTCGTGCAGGTCGTCATGCCGATGATGTCACTGGCCTATTTCGGACTGGCGGTGGGCATCATCGTGGCCAACTACGCGATCTTGCCCGACCTTGTCAGCGACATCGTTTCCAGTGCGTTCGGTTTGCGAGAGGTCGCAGGAGGCGTTGCCGGCAGCATGGCAGCGGCGGTGATGAACGGCGTCAAACGCGGTTTCTTTTCCAATGAAGCTGGCATGGGGTCGGCCCCCAACATCGCGGCCGTCGCGCGTCCGGTTCCGCATCATCCTGCTTTCAGGGGTGTTGCAAACGGATACAGGCGTCAATGGCGTGCAGCTGACGCAGAAGGCACTGTCGGTCCACCTAGGCTGGGGCGGAACCTATTTTATGGCGGTTGCCGTATTCTGTTTTGCCTTTGCGGCCATACTCGGAAACTATACCTACGCCGAGAACGCCATGAATTATCTCGGGGCGAAATCGCGCTTTTCCCGGACGCTCCTGCGATGCCTGGTGTTGGTCGCCACCCTGTGGGGAGCAACATCCAGCGTGGAAATGGTGTTTGCCGTAGCAGACATCACAATGGGCATGATGAGCGTCATCAATCTCGGCGCGTTGATCCTGCTTTCTGACGCCGTCATCAAGGTGACCTACGACTACTTTCACCAGCGGAAGGTCAGCGCGGCGCCGGAGTTCCACCTCGAGCGCCTGCCGGAGATCCGGGGCACGGTTGACCACACCATCTGGTCGCCGCAACGGGCCTGAGGCCAACCAGCGGGTGCGGCATATCCGCATTTTGATCGAAAGCATGAGTGCAAAGATCAGGTTTCTATTGACAGCGCCGCATCCACGCTGTTTTGTGCTGGCGTCGCTTGACGTTCTTGATGTCTGGGCCTTGACCCCATTCCATCAAAGACGCGTGAGCCATTGTGTCCCCCCAATGGTTTCGCCAGCAAAGACAGGCCTGACACCGAGTGCGCTTGCGGCAGCATGGAACGTTCCTGAATGGCCTGGGAAATGCTCGTCTGCTCCTGCAACATCATCACTCAGCGAGAGATCGAAGACACCATCCGTCAAATGCTTGACGAGGATCCGTGGCAGCTGATCGTGCCTGCAAAGGTGCTGCATGCCATGAAGAGCAGGGGGCGTTGTTGCGGGTGCTTCCCGAACCTTGTCGAGACGATCATCCGGATCACGGAAGCGTATCATCGCGAGTCTGGCGCGACAGGCGCGGATGTCATAGCATACCTGGACAGGGTGCGAGAGCTACGCAACAAGTTCGGGAGCAAGTTTCATGAAAGGCGATACAAAGGTCATCGAGCGGCTTAACCAGGCACTCTTTCTCGAGCTGGGCGCTGTAAACCAGTACTGGCTCCACTATCGCCTGCTGGAAGACTGGGGCTACACGCTGCTTGCAAAGAAGGAGCGTGAGGAGTCCATCGAGGAAATGCACCACGCCGACCGGCTGGTCCAGCGCATCATCTTCCTCGAAGGCCATCCCAATCTGCAGACGCTTGCGCCGCTGCGCATCGGGCAGAATGTCCGGGAGGTGCTCGAGGCGGATCTCGCCGGCGAATACGATGCCCGCACGGCCTACAAGGAGTCCCGCGACATCTGCCATGCCGCCGGCGATTATGTTTCCATGAAGCTTTTCGAGGAACTGCTCCAGGACGAGGAAGGGCACATCGACTTCCTGGAGACGCAGCTGCAGCTTCTCGACTCGATCGGCGAAGAGAAGTACGGCCAGCTCAATGCCGCGCCGGCCAACGAGGCCGAGTAAGCTAATCCGCGGTGGATTGACGGAAGGGGGGCGCAAAGGCTGCCCTCCCTTTCAAAAGTCCTTTCCCGATACCTATCTGTCGGCGGTAACCAACAGGGCTCGAGCAGAGCGGGTGTTGCGGAAAAGGCTATCGCCGGTTGAATCCCTTCGACAGGCGGGCTTGTGCGCTTGCGGGGTTTCTTCTTTTCCCCGAACCTTCAAAGCGTTCGCCCGCTTGCCGGAAACCTGCTCTGCTGCTACACGCGCGGTATGACAAACACGCCTCTTTCACGCATCCGCAATTTTTCCATCGTCGCGCATATCGACCATGGGAAGTCCACGCTCGCCGACCGGCTGATCCAGATGACCGGATCGATCTCCGATCGCGAGATGAAGGATCAGATCCTCGACTCGATGGACATCGAGCGCGAGCGCGGCATCACGATCAAGGCGAACACCGTCCGGCTCGAATATGACGCCAAGGACGGGCAGCACTATGTGCTCAACCTGATCGACACGCCCGGCCACGTGGACTTTGCCTATGAGGTCTCCCGCTCGCTTGCGGCCTGCGAAGGCTCGTTGCTGGTGGTGGACGCGAGCCAGGGCGTGGAAGCGCAGACGCTCGCTAACGTCTACCAGGCGCTCGACAACAACCACGAGATCGTGCCGGTGCTGAACAAGGTCGACCTGCCGGCGGCCGATCCGGAGCGCGTGAAGGCACAGATCGAGGACGTGATCGGCCTCGATGCGTCCGATGCCATCATGATCTCGGCCAAGACGGGACTTGGCGTGGACGAGGTGCTGGAGGCGATCGTGCACCGCCTCCCGCCGCCGCGCGAGGGCGACATCAACAAGCCGCTCAAGGCGCTGCTGGTGGACAGCTGGTACGACCCCTACCTCGGCGTGGTGGTGCTGGTGCGTGTGATCGACGGCGAGCTCAAGAAGGGCCAGACCATCCGCATGATGGGCACCGGGGCGAAGTACCCCGTCGAGCGTGTCGGCGTCATGACGCCCAACATGGTGCTGGTGGACTCCCTCGGGCCGGGCGAGATCGGCTTCATCACGGCGTCGATCAAGGAGGTGGCGGACACACGTGTCGGCGACACGATCACCGACGACAAGCGGCCGGCCGCCGAACCGCTGCCGGGCTTCAAACCGGCCCAGCCAGTGGTGTTCTGCGGCCTGTTCCCGATGGATGCGGCCGATTTCGACGACCTGCGCGCAGCGGTCGCGAAGCTGCGCCTCAACGACGCGAGCTTCACCTACGAGATGGAGACTTCCGCTGCGCTGGGCTTCGGTTTCCGCTGCGGCTTCCTGGGGCTGCTCCACCTCGAGATCATCCAGGAGCGCCTGGCGCGCGAGTTCAACCTCGACCTGATCGCCACGGCGCCGTCGGTCGTCTACAAGATGAACCTGACGGACGGCACCACGATCGACCTGCACAACCCGGCGGACATGCCGGATCCCGTGCGGATCGCCTCGATCGAGGAACCGTGGATCCGCGCGACAATTCTCACGCCGGACGAATATCTCGGCAACATCCTCAAGCTCTGCCAGGACCGCCGGGGCATCCAGGTGGACCTGTCCTATGCCGGCTCGCGGGCCATGCTGGTCTATGATCTGCCGCTTAACGAGGTGGTGTTCGACTTCTACGACCGGCTGAAGTCACTGTCGCGCGGCTATGCCTCGTTCGACTACAACCTGACCGGCTACCGTGAGGGCGACCTCGTGAAGATGTCGATCCTGGTCAACGGTGAGCCGGTGGATGCGCTGTCGATGCTGGTGCACCGCTCGCAGGCGGAGCGCCGCGGCCGCGCCATGTGCGAGAAGCTCAAGGAGCTGATCCCGCAGCACATGTTCCAGATTCCGATCCAGGCTGCGATCGGCGGACGCATCATCGCCCGCGAGACGATCCGCGCGCTGCGCAAGGACGTGACGGCCAAGTGCTACGGCGGCGACGTGACCCGCAAGCGCAAGCTGCTGGAAAAGCAGAAGGAAGGCAAGAAGCGCATGCGGCAGTTCGGCAAGGTCGAAATCCCGCAGGAGGCCTTCATCCAGGCGCTCAAAATGGAGGATTGAGGCGGACGCTGCACTCCGTCGTCTTGCACTCCGGAGCGGCTGATGTATATTTTCACTTAAATGGAATGGGGATTCTCGTTCGGCGTTTGGCCTCGGTTTATCCGAGGCCTTTCGCTTTCTTAGGGGAACGTCTTAAGAGAACCGGCAAGCAGTTTCTTCTTAATGATGTCAAAGGAACGGTTTGTTTGACGCGGTCGAATGCACCTAATGCCAATAGGTCGCGCAACCAAGTCTGCCAACTGGAGCCCAATAGAATTGCTGGTCTTGGGAATGATCTTCAAATCCAACCCTGTGAACCCTGAACGAGCTAGATAGTGTTGGCCGGCCATAATCCGGCGGAATTCCAACTCTAGGATTCGATCTTCATGCCCCCCACCGGCTTTACCCCCTCGCTGCTCAAACAATATATGTGTCAGCGTACCACTCTGACCCTTCTGGGCAAGAAAAGCAGAAAGTCGTTCGATACAAAACAACAGGGCCAGGTGATATGAACCGCGCCGGGTTTGCCGGAGGCTCCAACTCCTGAGTAGGATGGAGCATCATGAGCAAGACGACGAACAAGTTTTCCCCTGAAGTGCGCGAGCGCGCGGTGCGGCTGGTTCTCGACAACGAGGGTCAACACGCGTCGCGCTGGCAGGCGGTCATGTCGATTGCGGCGAAGATCGGCTGCACCCCGCAGACGCTGAAC
>Ga0207866_1000948_pt1 | contig 33555 bp, 23 predicted proteins | sample HigsolmetaAR203D_FD_184835 | JGI IMG/M metagenome (GOLD analysis project Ga0207866, IMG submission 184835) | Ionic liquid and high solid enriched microbial communities from the Joint BioEnergy Institute, USA - AR20-3-D (SPAdes) (version 2) ...
CCATCCAGGATCTTTTCGACAACGAGTACCTTTTTCAATTCTGCTCTGGTCAATGTCACTCTCTCCTGTCCCATAGTGACATTATCTCAGAACAGTTATACCGTGACATTATCACAGCACAATAACAGCAGGTCCTTTGCAATGTTGAAAACCATTGAATGAATTGTTACAATCAATAAGATATGGAATGCTGAAATGGTACGCGGATCTGGACAATGCTGCATCACTCGGAAAGGGGATCACCCATGTTTGGACTGGTGAAAAAAATATTCGGCGACCCCAACGAGCGCGAGCTCAAGCGCATGTACAAGATCGTCGAGAAGATCAACGCGCTGGAGCCGGAGTACGAGAAGCTGTCGGACGATGAACTACGGGGCAAAACCGTGGAGTTCAGGCAACGGTTCCAGAACGGGGAAACCCTGGACAGCCTGCTGCCGGAGGCGTTTGCCGCCGTCCGGGAAGCGTCCAAGCGGACGCTGGGCATGCGCCATTTTGACGTGCAGCTGATCGGGGGCATCACTCTGCACGAGGGGCGTATCGCGGAAATGAAAACCGGCGAGGGCAAGACGCTGGTCGCCACCCTGCCGGCCTACCTGAATGCCCTGACGGGCGAGGGCGTCCACGTCGTCACCGTCAACGAGTACCTGGCAACGACGCAAAGCGCCCTGATGGCGAATATCTACAATTTCCTCGGGATGACCGTCGGCGTCAACAAGGTCGGACTTTCCCCCGAGGAGAAAAGGGCAGCGTACAACTGCGACATCACCTACGGCACCAACAACGAGTTCGGCTTCGACTACCTGCGGGATAACATGGTGCTGTACAAGGAGCATATGGTGCAGCGCAAGCTGGCGTACGCGATCATCGACGAGGTCGACTCGATCCTGATCGACGAGGCGCGGACGCCGCTGATCATTTCCGGCCAGGCCACCAAGTCGACGGAGCTGTATTACAGCGCGGACCGGTTTGTCAAGAAACTGGCGCCGGAAGAGGACTACACCGTGGATGTGAAGCTTCGCAGCGTCACTCTGACGGAAACCGGCGTCTCCAAGGCGGAGCGCGCTTTCGGCATCGACAACCTGTTCGATCACAGCAACGTGCTTCTGAACCATCATATCTCCCAGGCGCTCAAGGCCAACGTCATCATGAAGCGGGACGTGGACTACGTCGTGCAGGAAGGCGAGGTCATCATCGTCGACGAGTTCACCGGCCGCCTCATGCCGGGCCGCCGTTACAGCGACGGGCTGCACCAGGCGATCGAGGCCAAGGAAGGGCTGAAGGTGCAGAACGAGAGCATGACGCTGGCGACGATCACGTTCCAGAACTTCTTCCGCATGTACCGGAAGCTGGCCGGCATGACCGGTACGGCCAAGACCGAGGAAGAGGAATTCAAGAACATTTACGGGCTGGACGTCATCGTCATTCCGACGAACAAGCCGATGATCCGGGTGGACATGCCCGACATCGTGTTCAAGACGGAAGCGATGAAGTACAAGATGGTGGCCGAGGAGATCGCCCGCCGCCACGCCAATGGCCAGCCGGTGCTCGTCGGTACGACGTCGATTGAAAATTCCGAGCGGCTGTCGGACATTCTGAAGCGCAAGGGCATTCCGCACAAGGTGCTGAACGCGAAGCATCACGCCCAGGAGGCGGAGATCGTCGCCAAGGCCGGGCAGCGGGGCGCCGTGACGATCGCCACGAACATGGCCGGCCGCGGGACGGACATCGTGCTCGGCGAAGGCGTGGCGGAGCTGGGCGGCCTGCACATCATCGGCACGGAGCGCCACGAGAGCCGGCGCATCGACAACCAGCTGCGCGGCCGCGCCGGCCGTCAGGGGGACCCGGGATCTTCGCAGTTTTTCCTTTCGCTGGAAGACGATCTGATGCGGAGATTCGGTTCCGACAACATCAAGGCGATGATGGACAGGCTCGGTCTCGAGGAAGACCAGCCGATCGAGAGCCGCATGATCACCCGGGCGATCGAATCGGCCCAGAAGCGGGTCGAGGGACACAACTTCGACATCCGCAAGGTCGTGCTGCAGTACGACGATGTCATGAATCATCAGCGGCAGATCATTTATGCCCAGCGGCGGGAAGTGCTGGAGCAGGAACGCATCCGCGACATCGTCATCGGCATGCTGCTGCCGGTGGTCGAACGCATCGTCCATGCGCACTGCCCGAAGGAACTCGTCCCGGAAGAATGGGATCTGCAGGCGATTGCGGATTACATGAACGCCACCTTCGTGCAGGAAGGGCAGCTGTTTACGGTCGATGAACTGAAGGGCAAGGAAGCCGAGGAAATCGAAGAGCTGCTCAAGGAACGGGTTGTCAGCCTGTACGAAGAACGCGAACGGGAACTGGGCGAAGAGATCATGCGCGAGTTCGAAAAGGTCGTCGTGCTGCGCGCGGTGGACAGCAAATGGATGGATCATATCGACGCCATGGACCAGCTGCGCCAGGGCATCCATCTGCGCGCCTACGGCGGAACCGACCCGCTTCGCGAGTATCAGAGCGAAGGCAAGGACATGTTTGACGAGATGATCGCCAGCATCCAGGAGGAAGTGGCGAAGTACATCATGAAGGCCAAGGTGGAGTCCAATTTGCAGCGCCAGGCGGTGGCCGAAGGGCACGCGGTCAATCCGGGCGAGGAGCGGCCGGCCCGCAAGCCGGTGCGCCGGGAGGTCAAGATCGGCCGCAACGAACCGTGCCCCTGCGGCAGCGGCAAGAAGTACAAACACTGCCACGGCGCCGGCGCTTGACGTTTCGACGCCGCGACGGTTTCGGGGCGCACGACGGTTTCGGGGCGGAAACAAATTTCAACAATGTCAGTAAAATGCATACGGTGAAATCCATTAAGCAAACTTTCAAAGAGGTGTCAGCCATGATCATTGATCCGGAAGTGAAGAACAGCCTTCGCGATGCGGCGAAGCGAATCCAGACCCTTAGGGGGTCTCTTTGACTTAGATCTCAAGCTGGAACTCATTGCCGATTATGAGCAAAAAATGAGCGAGCCCGATTTCTGGGACGACAACGAGCGGGCGCAGAAGATCATCTCCGAAGCCAACGCCGTCAAATCGGTCGTCGAGGAATTCCGGGAACTGGAGTCGGAGCTGGAGGACCTGCAGACGATGCTGGAACTCATCGAGGAGGAAGAGGACGACTCGCTGCTGGAGGATCTGCAGGCGGGCTCGCAGGAACTGGCCGGCAAGCTGGAGAAGTTCGAGCTGCAGCTTTTGCTCAACCAGCCCTATGACCGGCTCAACGCGATCCTCGAACTGCATCCCGGCGCGGGCGGCACCGAATCCCAGGACTGGGCGGAGATGCTCTTGCGCATGTATCGCCGCTGGGCGGAAAACAAGGGCTACAAGGTGGAAGTGCTCGATTTTCTTCCCGGCGACGAGGCCGGCATCAAGAGCGTCACGCTGCTCATCAAGGGGCACAACGCCTACGGCTATCTGAAGGCGGAAAAGGGCGTGCACCGGCTCGTGCGCATCTCGCCCTTCGACGCCTCCGGCCGTCGCCACACATCTTTCGTGTCCTGCGACGTTGTGCCGGAAATCGAGGATGACGCCGATGATATTGAGATCCGCCAGGAGGATCTGCGGATCGACGTCTACCGTTCGAGCGGCGCCGGCGGGCAGCACGTCAACACGACGGATTCGGCGGTGCGCATCACCCACATCCCGACCGGAATCGTCGTCACCTGCCAGTCGGAGCGTTCGCAGATTTCCAACCGGGAGCGGGCGATGAAAATGCTCCGTTCCAAGCTGTACGAGCGGAAGCTGGAAGAGCAGCGGAAGGAGCTGGCGGAAATCCGCGGCGAGCAGACGGACATCGCCTGGGGCAACCAGATTCGTTCCTATGTGTTCCATCCGTACAGCCTCGTCAAGGATCACCGGACGCAAGCCGAGACGGGCAACGTGGAAGCGGTGATGGACGGGGAGATCGACATGTTCATCGACGCGTATTTGCGCAAAACGGCCCTCAAGTAGCGAAGGAAAGTGGCGGGCGCCAGAGGGCTTCGTTTGCCTGGCAGCGAGCCGATCCGGAATGCATCGGTCGGTTCGCTGCTGTTGCCTTTTTCCGGTGCAAAATTCAGGATTGAATCTTTATTCAATGATACGTATAATAATACATATTGATTTTTGGAGGGAATGCGCTATGGCTGCCCAAATTCGCGCGGCGATCGTCGGCTCAACCGGTTACGGCGGTGTGGAACTGCTTCGCCTGCTGCGCCATCATCCGCATGTGCAGGTCACTTCGGTCATCTCTTCCTCCGCGGCGGGGCAGGACATTGCCGAGGGGTATCCGCATCTGGCGGAAATCTATGAAGGTCCGCTGGATCCGGTGGACGTTTCCCTGATCCGGCAAAAGGCGGACGTCGTGTTCACCGCCACCCCGTCGGGGGTGAGTTCCGAGTTGGCTCCCGCCTTTCTTGACGCCGGACTCCGGGTGATCGATCTGGCGGGCGATTTTCGCCTCAAGTCGGGGGCGCTCTATGAGCAGTGGTACAAGAAGAAGCCGGCGGACGAGAAGTATTTGCGGCGGGCGGTATACGGCCTGTGCGAGGTGTTCGGCGACGAGGTGAAGGGAAGCGACTTCATCTCCAACCCCGGATGCTATCCGACGGCCACGCTGCTCGGTCTGATCCCGGCTGTGTCCGCCGGATGGGTGGACCCGTCCACGATCATCGTCGACGCGAAATCGGGGGTGTCCGGCGCCGGGCGGGGGCTGAGCCTCACGGTCCATTATTCGGAGATCAACGAAAACTTCAAGGCATACAAGGTGAACAGGCACCAGCATACGCCGGAAATCGAAATGGCTTTGGAAAAGGCGACCGGCGCGGCCGTGCCGATCACTTTCACCACCCACCTCGTCCCGATGACGAGGGGGATCCTGTGCACGATGTACGCGCAGCTCAAGGAAAGACGTTCGGAACAGGAACTCATGGATTTGTACCGTGAATACTACCGCGGGCGGCGGTTCGTGCGCATTCGCGGGCGCGGCGTGTGGCCGGCGACGAAAGAAGTGTGGGGAACGAATTATTGCGATATCGGCTTTTCTGTGGATGAGCGGACCGGCAGGGTCACGATCATTTCCGTCATCGACAATCTGGTCAAGGGCGCGGCCGGCCAGGCGGTGCAAAACCTGAACCTGATGATGGGCTGGGACGAAGGCGCCGGTCTCGAATTTGTACCCGTTTATCCGTAACCGAGGTGAGACTTGAACATGTCCACGATATCCAGGGAATCCTATGAAATTGTGGAAGGCGGTTCCGTCACCAGCCCGCTTGGATTCAAGGCCTGCGGACTGTATTGCGGACTGAAGAAATCGAAATTTCCCGATCTCGGGGCGGTCTATTGCGAGGTGCCCGCCGCGGCGGCCGGCGTCTATACGACCAACCTGTTCCAGGCGGCGCCGATCCGGGTGACCCGCGACAGCCTGAGCCAGGAAGGCCGGCTGCAGGCCGTCGTGGTCAACAGCGGCAACGCCAACGCCTGCACGGGCCAGCAGGGAGTGGAGGATGCCTACTCCATGCGCAACCGGGCGGCGGAGGCGCTCGGCATTCCCGCCCATTATGTCGCGGTGGCGTCCACCGGCGTCATTGGCGAGCTGCTGCCGATGGACAAGGTCCTGTCCGGCATCGGGCAGATCCCCGAAAGGCTCAGCCGGGAGGGCAGCGGCGACTTCTGCCAGGCGATCCTGACAACCGACCTCGTCCGGAAGGAGCGCTGCGTCCGTCTGGAAGTGGACGGGAAGACGGTACACATCGCCGGAGCGGCGAAGGGATCGGGCATGATCCATCCGAACATGGCCACGATGCTCGGATTCATCACCACCGACGCGAAGATTGAACCGGAACATCTGCAGCGGCTGCTGTCGCAGGCGACCGACATCACCTTCAACATGATCACCGTCGACGGCGACACGAGCACCAATGACATGGTGGTGGCCATGGCCAGCGGCCTGGCGGGCAACTCGCCGCTTCATCCGGACCATCCCGATTGGCGGGCGTTCGCCGAAGCGTTCACCCATGTGGCGGAGCATCTGGCGAAGGCGATTGCGCGGGACGGGGAAGGAGCCACCAAGCTGGTGGAGGTGCGGGTGAAGGGCGCTTCGTCCGAGGAAGCCGCGCGCGGCATCGTGAAGACGGTCATCGGCTCCAGTCTGGTGAAGACGGCGATTTTCGGCGCCGATGCCAACTGGGGACGGATCATCGCGGCGGTCGGACGGGCCGGTTATCCGTTGAATATCGATACCGTCGACATCCGCATCGGCGACATCGTCATGATGGTGCAATCCCGGCCGGTGCCCTTTGACGAGGAGAAGGCCGCGGAATACCTGAAAACAGACACGATCACCATCGATATCGACCTGCACGACGGAGATGGCCAGGCGGTCGGCTGGGGATGCGACCTCACCTACGAATATGTGCGCATCAACGCTGCCTACCGGACGTAGCGCATGACGCCGGCATGTTTTCATGATTGGGAGAGTGTGAACCGATGAGCCAACGATTTGTGATGAAATGCGGCGGCAGCACGCTGGCGGCTTTGCCGGACGGATTTTTCCGCGATCTGGTCCGCCTGCAGGAGCGGGGAATGCAGCCGGTCATCGTCCATGGCGGAGGGCCGGCCATTTCCGACACCCTGGGCAAGCTGGGCATCGAGAGCGAGTTCGTCAACGGGCTGCGCAAGACGAGCGAAGCGGTGCTGGAAGTCGTGGAAATGGTGCTCGCCGGAAAAATCAACAAGGAAATCGTCCGCCGCCTGCAGCAGGCGGGCGCCCGCGCCATCGGCCTGTCCGGCACCGACGGGCGGCTGATCATGGCGGAGCCGGTGGCAAACAGCGCGGAGATCGGTTTTGTCGGCGAGGTGACCGATGTCAACCGGGAACTGATCGACGGCATCATCTCCCTTGGGTACATGCCGGTCATCGCGCCCGTCGGCATCGACGCTTCCGGCCAGCGATACAACATCAACGCGGATACGGCGGCGGGAGCGGTGGCGTCGCATATCGGCGCGGACCGGCTCATCGTCGTCACCGACGTCCCGGGCATCATGCGGGACATCGACGGCCGCAAAACTGTGCTGCCGGCCGTCACAGTGGCCGAGATCGAAGAGATGATCGCTAGCGGCGTCATCTACGGCGGCATGATTCCCAAGGTGCGGGCCGCCGTGCAGTGCATCCAGGGGATTGTTCAGGAGGTCGTCATCGTGGACGGCGCGGAGCCGGACATTTTGTCCCGGGTGATGAGCGGCCAGCAGGTCGGCACCAGAATTCAACGTTAACGCGAGAGGGGCGGGAACATGCGGGGAGAACAGGCTTTGTTTTCCACCTACGCGCGCTTTCCGGTCACCATTGTCAGGGGCGAGGGCAGCCGGCTTTGGGATGATCGGGGCAAGGAATATGTCGATTTCATGACCGGCATCGCGGTCACCGGACTGGGCCATGCCCATCCGAAGCTGAATGCCCGGCTCAGGGAGCAGATGGAGAAGCTGTGGCACGTGTCCAACCTGTTCCATCATCCGAACGGAACGAGGCTGGCGGAGTTGCTCACGGAAAACAGCTGCCTGGACCACGCCTTTTTTTGCAACAGCGGAGCCGAGGCGAACGAAGCGGCGATCAAGGCGGCCAGGCGGTATCACAACCTGGTGGAGAAAACCGGACGCTACGAGATCATCACCTTCCTGAAGTCGTTCCACGGACGCACCCTGGCGACGCTTACGGCCACCGGCCAGGACAAGGTCAAGGAAGGATTCGCGCCTCTGCCGGAAGGATTTGTCCATGTGCCGTACAATGACCTGGAGGCGGTCCGGGCGGCGGTGAACGGCCGCACCGCGGCCATCATGCTGGAGCTGGTGCAGGGCGAGGGAGGCGTCAATCCGGCGGATCCGGAGTTTGTGCGCGGGATCGATCAGCTGTGCAAGGAGCACGGGCTGCTGCTCATCGTCGACGAAATCCAGACGGGCATGGGGCGCACCGGATCGCTGTTCGCCTATGAGCAGTACGGCATCGAGCCGGACATCATCACGCTGGCGAAGGGCCTTGGCAACGGCATTCCGATCGGAGCCATGCTGGGCAAGGAGAAGCTGTACGCGGCGCTGCCCGCCGGCAGCCACGGCACGACCTACGGGGCGAACCCGCTGGCGACCGCGGCCGCCATCGGCGTTCTGGAAACCCTTCTGGAGGAGCGCCTGCCGGAGCGGGCCCGGGAGATGGGCGGATGGATGCAGGAGAAGCTTCGGCAGGAACTGGCCGGCAACCCCTTCGTGCGCGAGGTGCGCGGCAGGGGCCTCATCATCGGCATTGAGTGTGTTGCGCCCGTGGATCAAGTGATCGCGCAGGCGCGGGAGAATGGCCTTCTGGTCATCACCGCCGGGCCCAATGTCATCCGCATATTGCCGGCGCTGACGATCCCGCGGGAGGACGCGGAGCGGGGCATCGGCATCCTGTGCGATGTGCTGGCGCAAGCGGCGAAACAGGCGTAACAGGCGGCTTCCGCCGGATCGGTGAACGGACCGGTCCTCGAACGGCTCGCCGGCAATTGACTTGCCCGCGAACGATTTGTCCGCAAACGATTTGTCCGCAAACGATTTGTCCGCAAACGACGATCCGATATGTTGTCCGCAATACAATCGGGTTCGAATTGTTGCAGTTGAATGGATCTCAAACGAATTTTCCTCGGAATCGAAAGGAGTGTACGGGGATGAGCTTGAACATATTGAAGGAAAACGAGGAGCTGGCGGCGCAGCTGAAGGGCCGGGATTTTCTCGTGCTGGCCGACTACACTTCGGAAGAAATCCGCTTTCTGATCGACCTGGCGATCGAGCTCAAAGCGAAGCAAAAGGCGGGCGAACTGTATCAGCCGCTCAAGGGCAAGACGCTGGGCATGATTTTTGAAAAATCGTCGACCCGAACCCGCGTTTCCTTCGAGGTCGGCATGTTCCAGCTGGGCGGCCACGCGCTGTTTCTGAGCCGCAACGACCTGCAGCTCGGACGCGGCGAAACGATCTGGGACACGGGCCAGGTCATGTCCCGCTACCTGGACGTCATCATGATTCGCACCTTCGCTCACCGCAATGTGGTGGAACTGGCGCGGGGCGCGACCGTTCCCGTCATCAACGGACTGACCGATTTCGCTCATCCGTGCCAGGCGCTGTGCGACTACCAGACGATTCTGGAGCACAAGGGGAGGCTGCAGGGGCTGAAGGTGGCCTACGTCGGGGACGGCAACAACATGGCCCATTCGCTCATCATGGGCGCGGCCAAGCTGGGTGTCGACTTTGCCATCGCCACGCCGAAGGGCTATGAGCTTTCCGAAGAGGTGGTGCAGATCGCCCGGGAGAATGCCGCCCTGACCGGGTCCAGCATCACGGTCACCCATGATCCGAAGGAAGCTGTGTCCGGGGCGGATGTCGTATACACCGACGTATGGGCCAGCATGGGCCAGGAGGCGGAGCAGGAGGAGCGCAAGAAAGCTTTTGCCGCTTACCAGGTGAACGAGGAACTGGTGAAGTACGCGAAGCCGGACTATTTGTTCATGCACTGCCTGCCGGCGCACCGCGGCGAGGAAGTGAGCGAGGGCGTCATGGACGGCAAGCATTCGATCGTGTTTGACCAGGCGGAAAACCGGCTGCACGCGCAAAAGGCGATTCTGGTGGCGATCGTTTGACCTTTGGCCGGCCGGCGGCTGCCGCGGCTTTGACCGCTGCGGCTTCGGCCGCTTTCGGCTCGGCTGCATGCGGCGTTTTTTACCAAAGTATGTGGGGGAGTTGAGCAAGTTGGCGAACAGAAAAATCGTCCTGGCCTATTCGGGCGGGCTGGATACGTCCGTCATCCTGGCCTGGCTGAAGGAAACGTACCAGGCGGACATCATCACCTTCACCGCGGATATCGGGCAGAAGGAAGAGCTGGAAGGGCTCGAGGAAAAGGCGCTGAAAACCGGCGCCTCCAAGGTGTACATCGACGATTTGCGGGAGGAGTTCGCGCGCGACTTCATTTTCCCGATGTTCCAGGCGGGCGCGCTGTACGAGGGGCAGTATTTGCTCGGGACGAGCATCGCCCGGCCTTTGATCGCCAAGCGCATGGTGGAAATCGCCCGCGCGGAGGGCGCCTTCGCCATCGCCCACGGCGCCACGGGCAAGGGCAACGACCAGGTCCGCTTTGAGCTGACGGCGGCGGCGCTGGCGCCGGAGCTGGAGGTCATCGCTCCGTGGCGGCTGGAACAGTTCCGCGAGCGGTTCCCGGGCCGTGCGGAAATGATCGCCTATGCGGAACAGCACGGAATCAAGGTGCAGGCCACGGCTGCCAAACCGTACTCCACCGACCGCAACCTGCTGCACATCAGCTACGAGAGCGGCGTGCTGGAAGATCCGTGGTACGACGCGAGCGCGCCGGAGGCGAGGGACATGTACGTGCTCACCGTGTCGCCGGAGGAGGCGCCGGATGAGCCGGAGTATGTGGAGCTTGAGTTCGAGCGGGGCAACTGCGTGGCCGTCAACGGCGAACGGCTGTCGCCGCTCGGCGTGATGGAAAAGCTGAACGAGCTCGGAGGCAAGCACGGCATCGGCCGCGTCGACCTGGTGGAAAACCGCTTTGTCGGCATGAAGAGCCGCGGCGTCTACGAGACCCCCGGGGGCACGATCCTGTTCGTCGCCCACCGGAAGATGGAATCGCTGACGATGGACCGCGAGGTGATGCACCTGCGCGACTCCCTCATTCCGAAGTACAGCGCCCTTGTGTACAACGGCTTCTGGTACTCTCCCGAACGGCTGGCTCTGCAGGCGCTCGTCACGGAAAGCCAGCGCAACGTGACCGGCACCGTGCGGCTGAAGTTGTACAAGGGCAATGTCATCGCCGCCGGGGTGAAAAGCCCGGTCAGCCTGTACAACCCGAACATCGCCACGATGGAAGCCGACCCGACCCAGGCTTATAACCAGAACGACGCGACCGGCTTCATCCGCCTGCAGGCGCTGCGCCTGAAGGTGTCCGCCGGCGTGGGCGGTCCGGAAGCCTTTGGCGTGACCGGTCTTGGCGCGGCATCCGGCGCGGAAAGTTCGGGCATCGAGCGAAGTTCCGGAGGAGGAGAATAACCGTGTCCAAATTGTGGGGCGGACGCTTTACCAAAAACACAGATCAGCTGGTCGAGGAATTCACCGCGTCGATTCATTTTGACAAGGAGCTGGCGGAGGAGGACATCCAGGGGAGTCTCGCGCATGTGACGATGCTGGCCAAATGCGGCATCATTCCGGAGGAAGACGCCGACAGGATCAAGGATGGCCTTCTGCAAATCCTCGGCATGGTGCGCCGCGGCGAGATGGAGTATTCCGTCAGCGATGAGGACATCCACATGAACATCGAAAAACAGCTGATCGAGATGATCGGGCCGGTGGGCGGCAAGCTGCATACCGGGCGCAGCCGCAACGACCAGGTGGCGCTGGATATGCATCTGTACCTGCGCAACCGCGTGGTGGAAACGGTCGATCTGCTGGCGAAGCTGCAGCGGGCGCTGATCCAGCAGGCGCGCGGCAATCTGGATACGATCCTGCCCGGCTACACCCACCTGCAGCGCGCCCAGCCGGTGCTGTTCGCCCATCATCTGATGGCCTATGTGTCCATGCTGCAGAGGGACATCGAGCGCTTCCAGGACAGCTACAAGCGGATCAATATGCTGCCGCTTGGCGCGGGCGCGCTGGCGGGCACGACGTTCCCGATCGACCGCCATTTTGTCGCCGAGCAGCTCGGCTTCGACGGCGTGTACGAAAACAGCATGGATGCGGTGAGCGACCGCGATTTCATCGTGGAGTTCCTGTCCAACGCGTCGCTGGTCATGATGCACCTGTCCCGTTTTTGCGAGGAAATCATCCTCTGGTCCAGCACAGAGTTCCAGTTTGTCGAACTGGATGACGCCTTTTGCACCGGTTCGAGCATCATGCCGCAGAAGAAAAATCCCGACGTCGCCGAACTGATCCGGGGCAAAACCGGCCGCGTGTACGGCCATCTCGTCGGCCTGCTCACCCTGCTGAAGTCGCTGCCTCTGGCCTACAACAAGGACATGCAGGAAGACAAGGAAGGCATGTTCGATACGGTCAAAACCTTGCATGGCGCGCTTCGGCTGTTTGCCCCGATGATCGAGACGATGAAGGTGAACAAGCAGCGCATGCGCGAGGCGGTCAGCCAGGATTTTTCCAACGCCACCGACATCGCGGATTATCTGGTGAAAAAAGGGCTTCCCTTCCGCCAGGCCCACGAAGTGATCGGCAAAACGGTGCTGTACTGCATCCAGCAGGGCAAATTTTTGCTGGATCTGACGCTGGAGGAATTTAAACAGTTTTCCGCCCTGTTTGATTCGGATATTTATGAGGTGCTGCAGCCCGAAACGGTGGTGAACGCCCGCAACGTGTACGGCGGGACCGCCACGCCGCAGGTGCAGGCCGCCATCGCCAGGGCCGAATCGATTCTGTCGGCCGTGGAGCAGTGGGTGGAGCAGCACCAGAAAAAGTGACGTCATCGCCCATCTCCGGCATTGCCCACCTCCGGCATTGCCCATCCCTGCAGTAACCGCCCATCCCGCGGTTGGTCATCACTCCAGTGACGGCCTTCCGCCGGATGGGCGTTTTTTCGAAAGAGGGAGTTGTAGTCGAAATTTCTACTATCACGTGCGTTGCGCAGCTTCAACATGGGGCTTTGTAGTCGAAATATCTACTTATATTTGCTTTATTCCGCTTCAAAACAGGGCTTTGTAGTCGAAATTTCAACTATATTTGTTTTGTGCAGACTCAAAACGGGGAACTGAAGTCGATTTTTCAACGATAAATTTTTTTCTATAAATCCTTTCCGAAGGCCGCCATCAGAACAAGGGCGCAAACACGCCGTCCTCGATCAGCGGCTTCTTCGGCGCATGCGGCGCCGGCCGTTCCTGCTCCGCTCCGGCGCCGGGGCGGTTGACCGCCACCACATGCGGCTGCGGCTGGTAACGGTCCAGGGACAGACGTTCGGTCCGCACGGGTTTGCCGTTTTCGTAGCGAATGCGCACCGTTTCCACCACATATCCTGCTCTTCCCTTCACGACGGTCACCTGTTCGCCCGGCTTCAGCTTCGGATTGTGGACGTATTTGACAGGAGGATTCACGGTTTCCTTGACGGTGGACTGGATCCGGTAGGAGACGCCCGGCTCGGCGGTGCCGAACAGCTTGACGGTCATGCGGCTTCCGGTCGTTTCCGTACGGATGAGCAGGTGGCTGGACAGGCTGTTGCGGAAGCGGAAATTGATCGAGCCGCTGGAAAAAGTGGCATCCTGCCCGAGCGGGGCGTAACTGATGGGCAGCGAATGGTTGCGACGCTCGACGATTTCCAGACCGATGCGGATGGCGGCGTTGTACAGTGTCGTTGAAACCTGGCAGATGCCGCCGCCGATGCCCGGCACCAGACGGCCGTTCAGGATGACCGGCGCTTCCCGGAACCCGTGGATGCGCGCGGTTTTGTTCACGACTTCGGCGAAATCAAACACCTCTCCCGGCGCGAGCAGCATGTCATGGACAACGGCGGCGGTGGCTCGGATGTTGTGCAGGCGTCCGGCGCTGCCGGGCAATATCGGGGTGGAAAATTCCATGATTTTGCCGCGGATGCCCTGCTCCTCCAGCTGCTCCACCGTGACGTCGGCCGGCAGCAGCCTGAGCGGCAGCTCGATCCGCACTTCCGCGGGCATTTTGGAAGGGCCGGGAAGGCCGGGTGCAGCCGATTCGGAAGCGGAGTCTACGGCGGCGTAAAAAATCGACAGCACGTGCCGGTCCACCTCGCTTTGCAGCCGCGCGGCGTCGATCCGGAAGGCGGGCCGGTCCGGCGTCAGGATGACCTCGTCCCGCGGTCCGATGGTGCGGACGGCGTTGACCGGCTCCCGCTGCAGCATCTCCCGCCAGCGGTTTTCCACCATGCGCATCAGCCTCTCGTGATCCGTCATGAGCTCCAGCTCGATCCGCCGGCCGCGCATCAGCCACCGGTTCACGGCGCGGGTGAGCAGCGGGCCTTCATGGAGAGCGGAGGTTTTGGCGATGATCGCATCGACGTTGGCGTGGATGCCGATGTCGCCCAGGGTCGTCGCCAGCGGCGGGGAAGACGCTGACGGCGGAGACGGAGCTTTTGCCGGCGCGGTCGGTGCGATCGGAGCGGTCTGCCCGGCCTGCGCGACCCGCCCGGTCGGAGCGGTCCGCTCTGCCTGCCGAGCCTGCCCAACCTGCGCGGCCAGCCCTGCCTGCCCGGTGCCGCCGCCGGCCCCTGCGGGAATGTCGCTGTATATGACGACACGCTGGCTCTCCAGACGTTTCAGCCCGCTCTGCAAAGCGTCATAAAACTCGCGATAGGACAGGCCGGACACATCCCAATCCCCGATGCTGAGCCCCGCCGGCATCGTCTGCTGCCGGGCATACCAGGCAACCGACAGCATGAGGATGAGCAGTCCGGCCAGACTGACCGTGATCTGCAAATGAATGCCCGGCTTCAACAATTGCTTGATCCGCTCACGCATGAACTCACCGCCCGCCCAATGGGAAGTTTTTTGCCAACTCGCTCGTCTGTTTCCACGTCTATTTCCATATGTATGCCTGTACTCCTCAGGGCTTGACTTGCCAGCGGCGAAGAAGCTGCCGGTGTGCCCCGCGGCTTTTCCATTCGTTTTTTTTCGAAGATTTGCCCGCTCTTTCACCCGCATTCCACCGCATCCACCCGCATTCCACCGCATTCACCTTCATTCCACCGCAGTCCGCCGCATTCACCCTCCTCCCGCCTCCCGCACGCCCTGCCATTTTTTCTGCCGAAATTTATCTTTTTTTCAGGTTTTCGAGCGCCAAAACATGGTACAATGAAAGAGCATGCCATCGCCATGCTGATTTTCAGCATTTTTCAAGAGGAATTGGGGCATTCCTGTCGAATGGTTCTATAGTACAGCTCTCTGCGCCTCTTTTGTTTTTTCAAACCTGGAAACCGGGGAGTGTCAATCGTGATCGAAATGCAGGACGTTTGGAAGACATATCCGAACGGGACACACGCGTTAAGAGGCATCAACGTCAAAATCAACCGCAACGAATTCGTATATATCGTGGGACCCTCCGGCGCGGGGAAATCCACCTTCATGAAGCTCATATACCGCGAGGAACGGCCGAGCAAGGGACATGTATTTGTGAACGGGTTCAATCTCGAGCGTCTCCGGCAGCGGAAAATCCCTTACGTCCGCCGGAACATCGGGGTTGTGTTCCAGGATTACCGGCTGCTTCCGAAACTGACCGTATACGAAAACGTCGCCTTCGCCCTGGAAGTGATCGAGGCGCCCCGCAAAATGATCAGGCGCCGCGTCATGGAGGTGCTGGAACTCGTCCGCCTCGGGCAGAAGGCGAACGCCTATCCGAACCAGCTGTCCGGCGGCGAGCAGCAGCGCGTGTCGATCGCGCGGGCCATCGTCAACAATCCGTCCGTCATCATCGCGGACGAGCCGACGGGCAACCTGGACCCGGACACGTCCATGGGGATCATGCATTTGCTGGAGGAGATCAACTTCCGCGGCACCACCATCGTGATGGCCACGCACAACCGGGAAATCGTCAATACGATGCGGAAACGGGTCATCGCCATCGAGGGCGGCACCATCGTGCGCGACGAGGAACGGGGAGAGTACGGCTATGAAGATTAGCACCATGGGGCGCCATTTGCGGGAAGGAGCGAAAAATGTCGTCCGCAACGGGTGGATGTCCTTTGCCTCCATCAGTTCCATCGCCATTTCTCTTTTCATTTTGGGAGCCTTTCTTCTGCTCGCCCTCAATGTGGACAAGCTGGCCGGCGACGCGGAAAGCCAGGTGGAAATCCAGGTGTTTCTCGATGTCGGCCTGACCGAAACGCAGGTAAGGCAAATCCAGAACGAAATCGCCTCCTTGCCGGAAGTGAACCAGATCCGTTTCGTTTCCAAGGAAGAGGGGCTGGAGTTGGTCAAGGAGAACTTCGGCGAGGAGTTTGCCGATGTGCTGGCCGGACTGGAAGGGGATGAAAACCCGCTGCCCGATTCGCTGGTCGTCAAGGTGCACGATCCGCAGCAGGTCGGCGACGTCGCCCGGCAGATCCGCGAGCGGTTCAAATCCCGCGATCCGCGGCCGATTCTGGATGTGGAATACGGCGAAGGCACGGTGGAGACGCTGTTCAAATTCACCAACGCGATCCGGACGGTCGGACTCGTGCTGGTGGCGGGTCTTGCGTTCACGGCCATCTTTCTCATCTCCAACACGATCAAGCTCACGATCCTGGCGCGCCGCCGGGAAATCGCGATCATGAAGCTGGTGGGTGCGACCAACAGCTTCATTCGCTGGCCGTTTTTTGTGGAAGGAGCGCTTCTCGGCATCATCGGCTCCGCCATTCCGGTGGCTGTGCTGCTGTACGGGTACGATTCGCTCGTCAAACAGACCCAGCTGGAGCTCGGCCTCCTGATGATGCGGCTTCTGACGCTGGAGGAAATCGGCTGGAAGATCGCCGGGCTGCTGTTTGGCATCGGGATCGTGATCGGCATTTGGGGAAGCGTCATCTCCGTGCGGAAATTTTTGAAAGTGTAATTTTGCGAATGAGTCCTGGTTTGCTCTGATCAGCAGGGGAGGAGGATCGAGTTGAAGAAGCGGACCATTTGGAAAAAAATACTGATGACCGCTGCGCTCGTCGCGCTCGTCATTTCGGGCGTCACGCTTCCCGAACCGGAAACGGGCCGCGCGGTGACGGAAATATCCAAGCTGCAGGCCGAGCTGAACAAGCTGCGCCAGCAGAAAGCCCAGGCGCAGAAAGCGATGAAAGAGGCGGAAAACACCATCAAGGCCCTGAACCAGCAGAAAAAACGGACGCAGGAAGAGCTGAACGCCCTGATGGACCGCATCGGGGAACTGTCCATGCAAATCACCGAGAAGGAAGCGGGAATCGACCAGAAGGAGCGGGAGCTGGACGCCGCCGAGCAGCAGCTGCAGGAGGCGATCGACCGGGTTGAGGCGCGCGATCAGCTGCTTCGCTCGCGCATCAAGCTCGCCTACATGAAGGGCAACGTGACCTATCTGGAAGTGCTGATGAAGTCGACGAGCTTTTCCGATTTTCTGAACCGGTTCAAGGCTCTGCGTTCTCTGGTCGGGCAGGACAAGGAGCTGCTGGAGCAGAACAGGCGCGACAAGGAACGGATCGAGGCGACGGTCGCCAGCATTGAGTCGATGCTCGCTTCTCTCATCCAGGAATACAACGAAATGGAAGAAATGAAGCGGGAACTGGTCGCTCAGCAAAAGGAAAAAGAGGTCATGATCGCGCAGTTCACCCAGGAGATGGAAGAGCATGAGCATGTGACCGAGGAACAGGAGAAGCTCCTCCTGCAGATCGCGAGCCAGGAAAACAAGCTGATCAAGGAACTGCAGCAGCTGGAGCTGAAATACAAGGGCAGCGGCAAGCTCGGCTATCCGCTGCCGAAGGTGTACCCCGTCACTTCCGGCTACGGCTCGCGGGTGGACCCGATCACGGGCAAGAAGGGCGCGTTCCACGCCGGCATTGACATCGGCGCGCCCGGCGGTACGGATATTCTGGCTGCGGAAGACGGGATCGTCATCCAGGCCGGCATGTACGGCGGGTACGGAAACACCGTCATCATCAACCACGGCGTGGACTCGAGCGGCAAGGAACTGTGGACGCTGTACGCCCACGCCAGCAAGGTGCTGGTGAAAAAGGGAGACTCCGTCAAGAAGGGCGACGTCATCGCCAAGGTCGGCACAACGGGACGCTCGACGGGCAACCACCTGCATTTCGGCGTTTACCTGAACGAGGAAGCGGTCGATCCAAAAAAATACGTCAATTTCTGATCCGAAAAGAACTGATCCGTGAAAGAAATGGATACATTGGATAATAACGGGGGTCGAGAGGACATATACTATGGAGACCCTCCCGCCAGGTAGACATTTCTCATACGGTTAGGATGGTGTCAAATGAAATCAGTGCAAGTCCGAACTGTCGTCCTGTACCTTCTGGCCGGCGTGCTGCTCGGAGCCGTGATCACCTGGACGCTGTCCGGACATTGGGAAACGCTCACGGCCGGCGCGGGGACAGCAGATCCCGGCCGGTTCGCTTCTTCGCAGACGCCTCATGGGTCGGGCGGGGACGGCATGACAGCGGAGCAGCTCCTGCAGAGCAGCGGATTGTCCCGCGAGCAGTTCATGAAAATCACGACCACCCTGAAGCTGATCGAGACGAAGTTTTATCAGGAAGTGGATCGCGATGTGGTGGTGGACGGGGCCGTCAAGGGGATGCTCGAGGCGCTGAACGATCCGTACACCGTCTACATGAACGCCGAGGAGACGAAGCACTTCAACAGCGCGGTCATCGAATCGACCTTCACCGGCATCGGAGCGGAGGTCACGCTGGAGAAGGGCAAGGTGACCGTGGTCGCGCCGATCAAGGGCTCGCCGGCGGATCGCGCCGGCATCCGCGCGAAGGATGTCATCCTTTCCGTCAACGGGGAGTCGCTGGAAGGATTGTCGCTCAACGAAGCGGTGATGAAAATCAGGGGGCCGAAGGGCACCCAGGCGAGATTGCTCATCTCCAGGGAATCCGTCAGCCAGCCGTTTGAAATCATCGTCGTCCGGGACGAAATTGATTTTGAGACGGTGTATTCCCGCATGACCGATGACGGCATCGGCATCATCGAGGTGCGCCAGTTCGCGCAAAACACGGCGGACCGGTTTCTCGAGGAATTGTCCGGGCTGGAGAAACAGGGCATGAAAGGGCTGATCATCGACCTGCGCAACAATCCGGGCGGCGTGCTCATGTCCGCCATCACGATGGCGGAGCCCTTTGTCCGCAAGGACGGGGTGATCGTGCAGGTGGAAGATCGCGACGGGAACCGGGAGATCGAGGTGTCCCGCGCCGGCGGGGGCAAGGACTATCCGGTGGCGGTGCTCGTCAACAAGGGAAGCGCCAGCGCCTCCGAAATTCTGGCTGCGGCCATTCGCGAATCCGGCGAAGGCACCATCGTCGGCGAAACGACCTTCGGGAAGGGGCTCGTCCAGTCGACCTTTGACAGCGGCGGCGGGGACGGCAGCAACGTCAAGATGACCATCGCCCGGTGGCTGACGCCGAAGGGGAACGACATCAACGGCAAGGGAATCGTGCCGGACATCCAGGTGGAACTGCCGTACTATTATAATGTGATGCCGCTGTCCAAGAGCGAGGATCTCGCCTACAACGATCTGAACAACGATGTGAAAAACCTCCAGATCATGCTGAAGGGACTTGGCTACGAGCCGGATCGGGAGGACGGATACTTCAGCGAAAAGACGGAGGAGGAAGTCCGGCGGTTCCAGGAAGAGCACGGACTGCCGGTCACCGGCGTGGTGGACAATGAAACCGCGGAGCAGATCGAGCAGGCGCTGATCGAGAAAATGATGAACCCGGACAACGACACCCAACTGAACCGGGCGCTGCGCTGGGTGAAGTCGCGGTTGGATATGTAAATTTATGAAAATGGGGCCCAGGGCAGGATTTGCGCCGGACATCGTCGAATGGATAAAAGAAGGTTGGCTGAAGCTGACCTTCTTTTTTCCGTTTTTTGCGGCAGCCGCGAAAGAGGGAACCCTAAGGCAAGGGGAATCGGGAAGATGGAGTTGTTCATGGAATGGATGCGGTCGGCGGGGCAGGCGCTTTTCCACATGCTGACCCAGCCGTTTTATTATCTCGCGATCCTGTTCGTGTTGTTGCAATATCGAAGGCAGATTTTTCTGGAACGGAAGCTGTACCATGTCAAGCTGCACTCCCTGCTGGCCGGTTCGCTGAAGGCGGTCGGGCTCGGGCTGGCCGCGGGCGCCGCGGCCTCGGCGGCCATGGCCGGTCTCGGCTCGCGGGTGCAGGCGGAAACGATCTTTTGGCTGTGGGGCATTGCCTTCGCGCTCATGCTCATCCGCGTGCGGTTTTTATGCTTCGCGTACTCGGCCGGCATTCTCGGGCTGCTTCACGCCGCGGCGGCGCTGTGGCACGACTGGACGGAGCGGGGGCAGACCGGATGGGATCCGTCCGCGCAGGGCGGGTGGCTGGAAGCGGCGTACCGCTCCCTGCTGGAGGTGCACATGCCGTCGGTGTTCGTTCTGGTCGCGCTCATGCATCTGATCGAGGCGGCCCTGGTGCGGATCGACGGGGCGCGGATGGCGATGCCGCTGTTTTTGAAGGGCAAGCGCGGAAAGCTGGTGGGCGGCTACCAGATCCAGGGCTTCTGGCCGGTTCCGCTGCTTCTGTTGGTGCCGGCGTCTTCGGCGCCGGGCGCCGCCGGCGGCCCGGGCCTTCCCTGGACGCCGCTGTTCGGCGCCGGGGAAGAGGGATGGGGCTTGATCGCCTTTCCGCTCCTGATCGGTTTTTCCGAGCTGACCATGTCGATGACGCCGGAACGAAAGGCTCGCAGGAGCGCGGCGGGACTCGCCGGCTTCAGCGTCCTGCTCCTGGCGGCGGCGTTTGTCGCGCAATGGTCGGTCTGGCTCATCGTGCTGGCGTCGGTCATCAGCGTGGTGATGCATGAGGGGATGCTGCTTGCGAGCCGGCTGATGGAGAAGTCGGCGGCCCCCTTCTTTGCCCACTCCGACAAGGGGCTGAAGGTGCTCGGCGTGCTGCCGGGCAGCCCGGCGGCCCAGCTCGGCATCCTGCCGGGAGAAACGATCCACCGCGTCAACGGGGAGAGGGTGCGCACGCGGGCCGAGCTGCACCGGGCGATGCGCCGCAATCCGGCTTTCATCAAGCTGGAGCTTCTGGACCTGCGGGGGGAAAACCGGTTTTTGCAGCGCGCCGTCTACGACGGGGAGCATCACCAGTTGGGCATCATCCTGGCCCCGGATGAGCAGGCTCTCTACTATATGGAATATGTGCAGCGTCCGATTTTCGGCTACATCTGGATGGCGTTGTCGGGGCTGCTGCGCAGCGGTGCGGCGCCGTCGGGGGATCGCGGGGCTGTGCCGACCGGGGAAAGCGGGGCTGGTCCATCCGTCCGCGGCGGGGAATCGACAACCGGAGAGAGCGCGGTTGCGGCCGGGGGCAACGCCATTTCGTCCGGGGGCAGGGAGCTTCCCTCCTGAAAACGTGCGCCCACATTTGCATGTCAACTGCATCATGGTATAATGAAAAATGGGAACACGTATTCCCGTTTTTCTTGTCTGATGGAGTGCAAACATGCACATGCGCTTTTGCCGCAAGGATGCCCGGGAAGCTTCATTGTGATGTATTTTTGCATGACCTGCAGCCAAGTTCATGAAGGATTGGCTTGATCTAATGCATTTTTACATTACCTACAGCCACTTTCGTGGGAGATTGGCTTGATCTAATGCATTTTTACATTACCTACAGCCACTTTCGTGGGAGATTGGCTTGATTTGATGCATTTTTGCATGACCCGCAGCCACTTTCATGGAGAAACGGCTCCATTTGATGTATTTTTGCACTACATGGGGCAACACCTTGCAACAATCGTCCTCAAGGAATGTAAAAATACAATACATCCTACCTCCATTGGCCATGGAACCCAGTTTGAGGATCGGACTGTTTGAGGATCGGACTGATAGATAAAAATGATAGATGAAAGGAGTGAAGATCGTGGGTCTCGTCATCAGCGACAGAAAATTCGAGCTTGTGTCCGAGTTCAAGCCGCAGGGGGACCAGCCGAAGGCGATTGATCAGCTGGTGGAGGCGGTGCAGCGGGGGCAGAGGCACATCACGCTGCTGGGCGCGACGGGCACGGGCAAGACGTTCACCATCGCCCACACGATCGCCCGGCTGAACCGGCCGACGCTGGTCATCGCCCACAACAAGACGCTGGCGGCCCAACTGTGCAGCGAGTTCAAGGAATTTTTTCCGAACAACGCGGTGGAATATTTCGTCAGCTACTATGACTACTACCAGCCGGAGGCGTACATTCCGTCGACGGACACCTACATTGAAAAGGACTCCAGCATCAACGACGAAATCGACAAGCTGCGGCACTCGGCGACGAGCGCCCTGTTCGAACGCCGGGACGTCATCATCGTGGCCAGCGTTTCCTGCATTTACGGCCTCGGATCCCCGAAGGAATACCGCGATCTCGTCCTTTCTTTGCGCGTCGGCATGGAGCGCCCGCGCAACGAAATCCTGCACAAGCTGGTGGACATCCAGTACCAGCGCAACGACATCAATTTCGTCCGCGGCACGTTCCGCGTGCGCGGCGATGTGATTGAAATTTTTCCGGCGTCGCACGGGGAACACGCCATCCGGGTGGAGCTGTTCGGGGACGAAATCGAGCGCATCACTGAAATCGACGTGCTGACCGGCGAAATTCTCGGCCTGCGCGACCATGTGGCGATCTTTCCGGCCTCCCACTTCGTCACCAGCGATGAAACGATGAAGATCGCCCTGAAAAACATCGAGCGGGAACTGGAGGAGCGTCTGGCGGAGCTGCGCGCGCAGGGGAAACTGCTGGAGGCGCAGCGGCTCGAGCAGCGCACCCGCTACGATCTCGAAATGATGGCGGAGGTCGGCTTCTGCCCCGGCATCGAGAACTATTCCGGCCCGCTCACCTTCCGCAAACGGGGGGAGCCGCCTTACACGCTGCTCGATTATTTCCCCGACGATTTTCTCGTCGTCATCGACGAATCCCATGTGACGCTTCCGCAAATCCGGGGCATGTACAACGGCGACCGGGCGCGCAAGGAAGTGCTCGTGGAGCACGGGTTCCGCCTGCCGTCGGCGCTGGACAACCGGCCGCTCAGGTTCGAAGAGTTTGAGAAGAAGGTGAACCAGGTCATCTATGTGTCGGCCACGCCGGGGCCCTACGAGCTGGAGCACTGCCCGCAGGTGATCGAGCAGATCATCCGCCCGACCGGACTGCTCGATCCGCTGGTGGAAGTGCGGCCGACGGAGGGTCAGATCGACGACCTCATCCACGAGATCCGCATGCGCATCGAGAAGGACGAGCGGGTCCTCGTCACCACCCTGACGAAGAAAATGGCGGAGGATCTGACCGACTACCTGAAAGAAATCGGCATCAAGGTGCGCTATCTCCACTCCGACATCAAGACGCTGGAGCGGATGATGATTTTGCGGGATCTCCGCCTCGGCGTGTTCGATGTGCTCGTCGGCATCAACCTGCTCAGGGAAGGGCTCGATTTGCCCGAGGTGTCGCTGGTGGCGATTCTGGATGCGGACAAGGAAGGGTTCCTGCGCGCGGAGCGCTCGCTCATCCAGACGATCGGCCGGGCGGCGCGGAACGCCGAGGGCAAGGTGATCATGTACGCGGACAAGATCACCGAATCGATGGAGGTGGCCATCCGGGAAACGGAGCGCCGCCGCCGCATCCAGGAGCAGTTCAACAAGGAGCGCGGCATCACCCCGCAGACGGTCAGGAAAAAGGTGCGGGAAGTCATCGAGGCGACAAAGGTGGCGGAGCAGAAAGCAAGCTACCTGTCCCTGACCGTGGAGAACGTGGACAAAATGTCGAAGCGGGAAAAGCTGGAACTGATCGAACGGCTGGAGAAGGAAATGAAAGAGGCCGCCAAGCAGCTGCAGTTTGAACGGGCGGCGGAGCTGCGCGACGCCATGCTGGAGCTGAAGGCCGGCCTGTAGGCGGGCATGCCGGCATGTGGTCGGCCTTGCGTCATATTGACGGACTTGCCGGCTGCGCGGCTTTTGATCTCATGTAAGGAGTGGACGGAGTGGCCAAGGACCATATTGTCGTAAAAGGCGCCAGGGAGCATAATCTGAAAAACATTGATGTGACGATTCCGCGCGACAAATTCGTCGTGCTGACGGGCTTGAGCGGATCCGGCAAATCGTCGCTCGCCTTTGACACCATCTACGCGGAAGGGCAGCGGCGGTATGTGGAGTCGCTGTCCGCGTACGCGCGGCAGTTTCTCGGCCAGATGGACAAGCCGGACGTCGATTCCATCGAAGGATTGTCGCCGGCCATTTCCATCGACCAGAAAACGACGAGCCGCAATCCCCGCTCCACCGTCGGCACGGTGACGGAAATTTACGACTACCTGCGGCTGTTGTACGCGCGCATCGGCAAGCCGCACTGCCCGAAGCACAACATTGAAATCACCTCCCAGACCGTCGAGCAGATGGTGGACCGGCTCATGGAATATCCGGAGAAAACCCGCCTGCAGCTCCTGGCCCCGATCGTCTCCGGGCGCAAGGGGGAGCATGCGAAGCTGCTGGAGGACATCCGCAAGCAGGGGTATGTCCGCGTCCGCATCGACGGGGAAATGCGCGAGCTGAGCGAAAACATCGTTCTGGAAAAAAACAAAAAGCATACGATCGAAGTCGTCGTTGACCGGATCGTCATCCAGGACGGCGTGCAGACCCGGCTGGCCGATTCCATCGAAACCGCCCTCAGCCTGGCGGGCGGGTATCTCGTCGCTGACGTCATCGGCAAGGAGGAGCTGCTGTTCAACTCCAAGCTGGCCTGCCCCGTCTGCGGCTTCAGCATCGAGGAGCTGGCTCCGCGGATGTTTTCCTTCAACAGTCCCTACGGCGCCTGTCCGACCTGCGACGGGCTCGGAGTGCAGATGATCGTTGACCCGGACCTGCTCGTGCCCAATCCGGACCTGACGATCGAGGAGGGAGCCTTCGAGGCGTGGGCCGGCAGCACGTCCAACTACTATCCGCAGTTTCTTGCGGCGGTCTGCGTTCATTACGGCATCCCGATGAATGTGCCCGTGCGCGAGCTCGCGGAGGAACAAATGAACATCCTGCTGTACGGCACCGGCGGGGAGAAAATCCGCTTCCGCTATACGAACGACTTCGGCCACACCCGCGACGCCACGGTGCCCTTCGAGGGCATCGTCCGCAACCTGGAGCGACGTTACCGGGAAACGGCATCCCCCGGCATCCGGGAGTTCATCGAGGAGTTCATGAGCACGAAGCCGTGCCCGGACTGCAAGGGACAGCGGCTGAAGCCGGAAAGCCTGGCCGTCACCGTGGGCGGCCGCAACCTGGCCTATGTGACGGATTTGTCCGTTGCCGAGGCGCTGGAGTTTTTTGAAGGGCTGGAACTGAGCGAGAAGGAGAGGACAATCGCCCATCTCGTGCTGAAGGAAATCCGGGAGCGGCTCGGATTTCTGCACAACGTCGGGCTGGACTACCTGACCTTGAGCCGCGCCGCGGGAACGCTTTCCGGCGGGGAGGCGCAGCGCATCCGCCTGGCCACCCAGATCGGCTCGAGCCTCATGGGCGTTCTGTACATCCTGGACGAACCGAGCATCGGCCTGCATCAACGGGACAACGACCGGCTCATCCGGACGCTGCAGAGGATGCGCGATCTCGGCAACACGCTCATCGTCGTCGAGCACGACGAGGACACGATGCTGGCGGCCGATTACATCATCGACATCGGGCCGGGGGCCGGCATCCACGGCGGGCAGGTGGTGGCGGCCGGCACGCCGGAGGAAGTGATGCGCCATCCCGACTCGCTGACCGGCCAGTACCTGTCCGGCCGCAAGTTCATCCCCGTGCCGGAGCGGCGCCGCGAGCCGAACGGCAAATGGCTGGAGGTCAAAGGCGCGCGGGAAAACAACCTGAAAAACATCAACGTCCGGATCCCGCTCGGGGTGTTCACCTGCGTGACCGGCGTTTCCGGTTCCGGGAAGAGCACGCTCGTCAACGAAATCCTGTACAAGGCGCTGGCCCGCGACCTGAACAAGGCGAAGGCGAGGCCGGGAGAACACGACGGGATTTCCGGTCTGGAGCACCTGGACAAGGTGATCGACATCGACCAGTCGCCGATCGGGCGCACGCCGCGCTCCAATCCGGCGACCTACACCGGCGTGTTCGACGATATCCGCGACGTGTTCGCCGCCACGACGGAGGCGAAGGTGCGCGGGTACAAGAAGGGCCGGTTCAGCTTCAACGTCCGGGGCGGCCGGTGCGAGGCGTGCAAGGGCGACGGCATCATCAAGATCGAGATGCACTTTTTGCCGGACGTTTACGTTCCGTGCGAAATCTGCAAGGGCAAGCGGTACAACCGGGAGACGCTGGAGATCCGGTACAAGGGCAAAAACATCGCCGAAGTGCTGGAGATGACCATCGAGGACGCCTGCGAGTTTTTCAAAAACATTCCGCGCATCCAGCGCAAGCTGCAGACCCTGCTGGACGTCGGCCTCGGATACATGAACCTGGGTCAGCCGGCGACGACCCTGTCCGGCGGCGAGGCGCAGCGGGTGAAGCTCGCCTCGGAACTGTACCGGAGAAGCAACGGCAAGACGCTGTACATTCTGGACGAGCCGACAACCGGCTTGCACATGGACGATGTGAAGCGGCTGCTGCAGGTGCTTCACCGGCTGGTGGACGCGGGGGACTCCGTGCTCGTCATCGAGCACAACCTCGACGTGATCAAAACCGCCGATTACCTGATCGACCTCGGGCCCGAGGGCGGGCACCGAGGCGGCACGGTGGTGGCGGCCGGCACGCCGGAGGAAGTGGTGAAGGCGCCGGAATCCTATACCGGGAAGTACCTGGCGCCGGTGCTGGAGAGGGACCGCGAGCGCACCCGGCAGGCCGCGGAGGGGGAACCGGAAGCGGCTCGCCCCGTGCAGGGTTCGCTGCAAGTATGAGGTTTTGAGGCAGGTATAAGCTGGATGCGGCCGGCCCATGCTAAGGGTGCACCGGCCGGGAAGCCGCGAATTCGTGACAAAGTTGTTACATCTTTGACAAAAAACTTGAAACGCAGCCCAACTATGGATAACATATAGATTGATGTCATGAAAGGGAGGATACCCGATGTTGTTTGCGGCTGTCGAAGAAGGCGCTGAAAAAGCCGGATTTTTGACCACATACGGTTTTGACATATTGCTCCTGCTGTTCACGATCACGATTGCTTGGGGGCTTGTCCGTCTGCTCAGAGCCGAGAAGAAGAACAAGTTCGCCATCGGCTTCAGCCTGATTTCGTTGGCTGTGTTTCTGTTTGTCGACTACCTGATGGTGCTGAACTGGTTCGGCAAGCTGTGAATGGCATCGATCACGAACGAACACTGCAGCGAATGAGCATGTGCAGCAAATGTACACCGCAGCTGGTGTGCGGCTGCCACAAATGAAACGGTTTTTTACGCAGTTGGGGTGACGTTGAGCGCTTCGGCTGCGTTTTTCATTTTGTTCGAGATGCCCTGTAAAGGAAACAGGAGACCTTATTTGCCTTCAGCCGATGGATTTTGAAGGAAAAACAGGGGAAATAACGTCGTGTATTTCCGTTAACATTTGAAGAACGGCCATTTGAAGCAAAATAAGGTCCATGAGTGCCGTTAGAACAAAACATCGCTCCCGGTCATGAAGGCCGGGAGCGATGTTTCGCATGGGTGTTCAGGCGTTCAGGACATTTCCGCCTTTTTCCGGCGCATTTCCAGCGGAACGTTGCGTCCTCCGCGGTTTTGCGCGATCGTGCCGCCGATGGCGATCAGGATGACGCCGGACAGCAGATAGAGCATGTCATACATGAACTCCGCCGGATGGCCGGGGCGCACATGGTGGAGCTGCAGGATCTGGTGGTTGATCAGGCCTTCCACCAGGTTGAAGATTCCGGCTCCGATGAGCATGCCGCAAATGTAGAACGTCCAGCTGGAAGACAGCTCGTCCCTGCGCGCATGCTGAAAAACACGGACGACGCCGTACAGGATGATGATCGTCACCGCCAGGTTGAAGATGCCGTCGGAAATCAGATCCATCCGATGAGAATGCCCATGCACGACGTGATGCCACTCCAGCAGTTGATGAAAGACGATGCCGTCCACAAGTCCCATGATGCCAAGCCCGATGATCCCGCCGGCGATGAGCAGATGTTTGTCCCCGCGTTTCATCGTATTCCTCACCTCCTGTCCCAAAAAGTTTAGGAAAGTTTAGGTTTATATCATCCTGGCAATCATTGTTGCCGGAAATGATAGATTTCAAACGAGGCATGCCGCTGAAATTGACACCATACATTTGTTCGCATAGACTGGACTTGGAATGTTCGTTTGCACTTGTTCAATCGATGGAGGCGTCCGGGACAAAAGTGATGAGGCAGATCAGTGAGTGGAAACATGTATTCAAGCTCGATCCGGAACGGGAAATCGGCGATGGCGATCTGGAACGGCTCTGCGCCTCCGGAACGGACGCCCTGCTGATCGGCGGCTCCAGCGGAGTCACCTTTGACAACACCTCCGGGCTGCTCAGGCGCATCCGCCGGATGAGCCGCATCCCTTGCGCCCTGGAGGTGACCTCGGCCGAGGCGGCGGTGCCCGGGTTCGACCTGTATCTCATCCCGATGGTGCTGAACACCGATGACGCCCGTTGGATCCTGGCGGAGCAGCACCGCGCCGTCAGGCGGTTCGGGGATCTGATCCCGTGGGAGCAAGTCGTCGCGGAGGGGTATGTCATTTTGAACGGGAACTGCACGGCGGCCAGGCTGACAGGGGCGCGGGCGGATCTGGATGAGGAGAGCGTCATCGCCTACGCCCGCATGGCCGAGCGCCTGTTCCGTCTGCCGGTTTTTTACATGGAATACAGCGGCGCCTTTGGCGATATGGAGCTCGTCTCCCGGGTTGCGAAGGAGCTTGCGTCGACCCGGCTGTTTTACGGCGGCGGCATCGACGGGGAGGAAAAGGCGAAGCTTGCGGCAGAGGCGGCGCCGACCATCGTCGTCGGCAACATCATTTATGAGGACATGGAGCGCGCCCTGGAGACGGTTGTGAGCGGAAAGTTCAGGAATCCATAAAGAAAGGTTTGGACGGATCATGAAAGAACCGGTCGATATATTTGCATCCATTGAAACGTTGAATCCCGAGCAGCGCCGGGCGGTGGAGACGACGGAGCCGCCGCTTTTGATCATGGCCGGCGCCGGCAGCGGCAAAACGCGGGTGCTGACCCACCGTATCGCCTACCTGATCGCGACGCGCAAGGCGGCGCCGTGGAACATTCTGGCGATCACCTTTACGAACAAGGCGGCGCGGGAGATGGCGGAGCGGGTCGCCCAGCTCGTCGGCCCCGACGGGAGAGACATCTGGGTGTCGACCTTTCACGCCATGTGCGTGCGCATCCTGCGCCGGGATATTGAAAGGCTCGGATATGGCAGCTCCTTCACGATCCTCGACGCCAGCGACCAGCTGTCCGTCATTCGCCAGGCGATGAAGGAGCTGAACATCGATCCGAAGCGATTCGAGCCCCGCGCCGTGCAGGCGGTCATCAGCAATGCCAAGAACGAGCTGGTGGACGCGGAACAGTTCGCCCGGCGGGCCGGGGATTATTTTCAGCGGGTTGTCGCCGAGGTGTACTCCCTGTACCAGAAAAAGCTGAAAAGCAACAACTCGCTTGATTTCGACGACCTGATCATGAAGACGATCGAGCTGTTCAGGCGGGAGCCGGAGGTGCTCGATTTTTATCAGAAAAAATTCCAGTACATCCACGTGGACGAATACCAGGACACGAACCGGGCGCAGTACCTGCTGTGCCGCATGCTGGCCGATGCCCACCGGCGCATCTGCGTGGTCGGGGACAGCGACCAGTCGATCTACAAATGGCGCGGCGCGGACATCACCAACATTCTGAACTTCGAGCAGGATTACCCGGACGCGGTCACCATCATGCTGGAGCAAAACTACCGGTCCACCTCCACCATCCTGAAGGCGGCCAACAGCGTCATCGCCAACAACCTCGGAAGAAAGCCGAAAAACCTCTGGACCGACCGCGGGGAAGGCGCCAGGGTGAAGGTGTTCATCGGCGATACGGAGCATGAGGAAGCCTATTTCATCGTTGATGAAATTTTGCGCCGCCGGGATCAGGGGGCGCGGCTGTCGGACCACGCCATTCTGTACCGCACCAACGCCCAGTCCCGGGTGCTGGAAGAAGTGTTGGTCAAATCGGACATCCCGTACCAGATCGTGGGCGGCATCCGGTTTTATGAGCGGATGGAAATCAAGGACATGCTGGCGTATTTGAGGCTCATTGCCAACCCGCACGACGATTTGAGCTTTGAGCGCGTCATCAATGTGCCGAGGCGGGGGATCGGAGACGCCACGATGCAGAAGCTGGCGCAGAAGGCGGAGGAAATCGGCGGATCCCTGTTTGCCGCGCTGGATCACGTGCCAGGGCTGGGCATTTCCGGCAAAACGGCGGACGCGCTGGCGGAGTTCAGGGACATGATCACGCAGCTTCATCAAATGATGGACTATTTGTCGGTGAGCGAGCTTGTGGAGCAGATGCTGGAAAGGACCGGATACCGGCTGCACCTGCAGAAGGACACTTCGCTGGAGGGACAGGCCCGGGTGGAAAACGTGGACGAGTTCATGTCGGTGGCGGTGGAATTTGAAAAACGAAGCGAGGACAAATCCCTCGTCGCCTTCCTGACCGACGTCGCGCTCATTTCCGACATCGATTCCCTGGATGAGGATGAAAATCGCAAGAAGGACGCCGTCATTCTGATGACGCTGCACAGCGCCAAGGGGCTGGAGTTTCCCGTCGTGTTCATCGCCGGCATGGAGGAGGGGGTGTTCCCCCATTCCCGGGCGCTCATGGACAGCGGCGAACTGGAGGAGGAGCGGCGGCTCGCCTATGTGGGCATCACCCGGGCGGAGCGGGAGCTGTACCTGACGGGGGCGCGAACCCGCAATCTGTTTGGCCGCACCCAGTACGGAACGCCCTCGCGGTTTCTGGACGAAATTCCCGAGGAACTGAAGGAGGACGTTTCACCGGTGCGCGCGCCCCGGCGCATGTCCTTCTCGGAATATGTCGATTCCGGATATGCATCCGGCTCCAGGTATTCGTCCGGCGGAGGGTATCGCGGCGGATCCGCATCCGCCGGGTCCTATTCGCCCGCGGGCTCGGCCGGCGCCAGGAAGCCGGTGGAGGTGGTGCGGCCAGGCGCCTCGTTCGGCGGATCGGCTGCCGGAGCTGGCGGCGCTTCCGGTGGAGCTGCCGGTGGAACGGCTGGTGGAGCGGCCGGCGGCCGGGGCATCGATCCCGCGAGCCTGCGCCCCGGCGACAAGATTTCCCACGCCAAGTGGGGGATCGGCACCGTTGTCTCCATCAAGGGGAGCGGAACCGATACGGAACTGCAGATCGCGTTTCCGGCCCCGATCGGAATCAAGCGGCTGCTGGCGGCATTTGCCCCGATCACCAAGGCATAGGAGGAATTCCGCATGTCTGACCTGATAAAGAGGGAGCGCATCGAGGCGCTCGTTGCCGAGCTGAACAAGCTGGATTATCATTACTACACCCTGGACGATCCGCTCGTGTCGGACGCGGAGTACGACCGGCTGTACGATGAACTGGCGGCGCTCGAGAGGGAAACCGGCATTGTGCTGCCGAATTCCCCCACCAGGCGGGTCGGAGGAGAGCTTCTGAAGGGGTTTGAGCAGCACCGGCACCTGGCGCGCCTGTGGAGCCTGGACAAGGCGCAGAGCCGCGCCGATCTGGAAAACTGGCACCAGCGGGTGCGGCGGCTCGTGCAGGAATACAACCGGGAGCATCCCGATGATCCGCTGCCGGAGCCGGAATTTGCGCTGGAACTGAAATTCGACGGCCTCACCATCAACCTGACCTATCGGAATGGAGAACTGGTGCAGGCGGCCACCCGCGGCAACGGCGTCGTCGGCGAGGCCATTCTGCCGCAAGTTCGGACGATCCGCTCCGTACCGCTGCGCATCCCGTTTTCCGAAGGGACGATCGAGGTGCAGGGCGAGGGAATCATGTACCTGTCGACGCTGGCCGCCTACAACGAGACGGCCGCCGAGCCGCTCAAGAACGCCCGCAACGCGGCGGCGGGCGCCCTGCGCAACCTGAACCCGCGGGTGACGGCGGAGCGGAAGCTGGATGCGTTTATCTACAATGTGGGGTATGCGGATGGCGTCCGGTTTTCCCATCATGAGGAGATGCTGCGGTTTTTGCGTGAGAACCGGTTCAAGGTGAGCCCGTACGTGCGCTACTTCCACCGGATCGAGGATCTGGCGGAAGAGGTGGAGCGGATCGGGCGGATGCGGCACGAGTTCGATTACCTGATCGACGGCGCGGTCATCAAGGTGACGGACATGCGGACGCGGGAAGTTCTCGGCTATACGGACAAGTTTCCGCGCTGGGCGATCGCCTGGAAGTTCGAAGCGGAAGAAGCGGAGACGATCCTGCGGGAAGTGACCTGGGAGGTGGGCCGGACCGGGAAGCTGACGCCCGTCGCCCGGGTGGAGCCGGTGGAGATTGGCGGGGTGACGGTGCAGAACTGCACGCTGAACAACATGGGAGATATCGAGCGGAAGGGCTTGCGGTTTGCCCTTGGTACGGCCGTGCACATCCGCCGGTCCAACGACGTCATTCCGGAAATTCTCGGCAAGGTGTCGGAGAAGCAGGACGGGGAAGAAATCGTGCCGCCCGACCGGTGCCCGGCCTGCGGCTCTGTTCTGGTGGAGCGGGGCGCGCATCTGTTTTGCGAGAACCGGCTCGGCTGCAAGCCGCAGATTGTGGCGCGAATGACCCATTTTGCCTCGCGTGACGCGATGGATATCGAAACGTTCAGCGTCAAGACGGCGGAGCAGCTGTATGAGGTGCTGGGGGTGCGGGATCCGGCCGACCTGTACGATCTCACCCTGGAACAGTTGCTGAGTCTGGACCGCTTTGGTCAGAAAAAGGCGCAAAACCTGCTGGACGCCCTGGAACGGAGCAAGAAGAAGGATCTCGCATCCTTCCTGTTTGCGCTGGGCATTCCGAATACCGGCCGGACGACGGCGCGCGACCTGGCGGAGCACTACCGCAGCCTGGACAAGGTGATGAACGCCACCCGGGAAGAACTGGTGACGTTGCCGGACATCGGGGAGATTGTGGCGGACAGCATCGTGGCGTTTTTTGCCGATCCACTGGTGCGGCAGTCCATTGAGCGGATGCTGGCGAGCGGCGTCCACCCGGTGATGGAGGAGCCGGCGGCCGCAGGAGCGGACGGGGCGGTCCGGGAAGGGCCGTTCTTTGGCAAAACCGTCGTGTTGACCGGCACATTGCCGACACTGACCCGCAGCGAGGCGACGAAGCTGCTGGAGCAGGCCGGAGCGAAGGTGACGGGCAGCGTTTCGAAGAAGACCGACTTCGTGGTGGCCGGCGCCGAGGCGGGCAGCAAGCTGGCGAAGGCTCGGGAGCTGGGCATCCCGGTCATCGACGATGAAGCCGAGTTTTTGCGCATGCTGAAAGGGGAACAGGTGCACGGAGAATAGCGTCCGCTTCATGCAGCGCAAGGGGGTTGCATTTTGCAGCCCCCGGTTTGCCTGCTGCCCATGTTTTTTCTGACATTGGCTGCAGGAGACCGGGGGTTTTTTATCACTTGGCATAATCGACTCGGGTAGCGTCCCGTCAAGTGGTGTAAAATCGATTTCTACCGCGTGACCCAGATTTATTTCTGCAAGAGTGTGGTGGATGTAAGAGGAACTGGCTCCCCATTGACGATTTTGGCCATGGATTCGAGACTGAAATAACGACGTGCAACGGTCCATTCATCTTGCTGCTCGATTAAGATGGCACCGATCAGTCGGATAACGGATTCCCGATTTGGAAAGA
>Ga0207866_1000949_pt1 | contig 33547 bp, 26 predicted proteins | sample HigsolmetaAR203D_FD_184835 | JGI IMG/M metagenome (GOLD analysis project Ga0207866, IMG submission 184835) | Ionic liquid and high solid enriched microbial communities from the Joint BioEnergy Institute, USA - AR20-3-D (SPAdes) (version 2) ...
AAGCTAATGAATAAAAAAGCGGAAGAATTAGGACTAGAAGGGTATAAATTTGTCAATTCAACAGGATTAAATAATGCTGATTTAATGGGCATGCATCCTGCTGGGACAGGTCCGGAAGATGAAAACGTAATGCCAGCTCGCTCAGTTGCAAAACTTGCCTATCATTTACTGAAAGATTATCCTGAAGTTTTAGAGACTGCTAGCATTCCGAGAAAAACGTTCAGAGAAGGTACAGATGATGCCATTAAGATGGAAAACTGGAACTTCATGTTGCCAGGGTTGGTATATCAATATCAAGGTGTCGATGGATTGAAAACAGGTACAACTAATTTAGCGGGATACTGTTTTACAGGAACTGCTGAACGAAATGGTACACGTTTAATTTCAGTTGTAATGAATGCTGTTGATTCAAACGGTGTTGGTTCATATAAAGCGCGTTTTGATGCAACAGCAAAATTGTTCGATTATGGTTTTAGCCAATTTGCAAAACAAGAAATTATTCCAGCCGACTTTTCTGAAAAAGGAAAAGAATCTATTAAAGTCATTAAAGGAAAAGAAGATAAAGTAAAAATTGCTGTAAAAGAACCTTTATCCATGCTTGTAAAAACATCAGAAAAAGATTTATATCAACCAAAGTTAGTGTTAGATAAAGAGTCCCTTGAAGCGAAAGTTGAAAAAGGGACGGTAGTTGGGAAAGTTGTAATTGAAAGAAAAGAAGGTTCTGATTACGGTTTTATCGATGGTAAAGAAATGGCTGTTGATGTAGTAACAGCAGACGATGTTGAACGAGCAGGATTTATCTCATTATTCTTCCAAGGAATCGGTAATTTCTTCAGTAATCTTTGGGGAGGCATTACTGGTTTTGTAGGAGGCTTATTTTCATAACAAATTAGGCAATTAAAACTTTTCGCTAATAGAATTTATTTCAAGAAAGCTAGGAACCACTAGATGTGGATTCTTAGCTTTTTTCTTTGATATATATTCTAATACTTTTGGAAATTAAATGTAAATTTTATATAAAATGGTATATAATTGGCGTTTGGCGATGGCAACTATCCGTTGCATCATCATGCGCCCATAGCTCTCTTTACTTCATACTACTTTTAATTTATATTGACATAAGAAAGGAGTTGCCGTCGATGACATTTAGTGAACGATTAAAAAATGAAAGGGAAAAACGAGGTTGGACACAAGCAGATCTTGCAGATAAACTTCATGTCAGTCGTCAATCAGTATCAAAATGGGAAACTGGAAAGAACTATCCAAGTATTGAAGTAATTATTGCACTAAGCGATTTATTTGGTATTACAATAGATGAAATGTTAAGGAGTGACAATGATTTGAAGGAAAAAGTAATTCAAGATAGTAAAAAATTAGCTCACCCCAAATTAAAATCGTTTTTTGACAGTTTATTTTTACTAGGGGTATTATTAATACTCATTAAAATCATCATTCTAGGTTCCAATTTATTTTTTTATACGAATATAACAATTCCCGATGGTTTACCTAAAGTAATTTCAAATTTCTTACCATTAGTATTAATGATTATTGGTGGAACTGGTTCAGAACAATTAAAAAAGAAATATGCAGATTAAAGAAAAAATATTGCTTGGGAAATATTTATGGGAAATATATGTATAATATACTAATATAAAAAACTCGCTAAGACATCTATAGTTTAGCGAGTTTTTTATTTTTTTGTACGTTCCAACATTCCATCAATTGGTGGATACTTTCCTCTATTTGATTTAAAGGAATACCTCCGAATCCAAGCAAGAAGGTAGGATGTTTATATTCAATGGGCTTTAACAAATAATTGGTTACAGGAGTAATGTTGATGCCATGATGATTTGCAATTTGCTTCAGTTGGTCAACATTTTTGCCGCTAGGAATCGAGATTAGCACATGCATTCCAGCTTGGTCTCCTGTTATTTTTATATCAGGATAAAAAGTAGTTAGCGTATGTTTTAATTTATCATGTTTTTTTCGATAAATTTTCCTCATGCGATTTAAATGTTTAGAGAAATGACCATCTTTCATAAAATTGGCTAATATGTGTTGAACGAAACGTGGGACCGTTGCTGAGTAATAACTAAATATTTCTTTATATTTCATTAATAAATGATGAGGCAATACCATATAAGCAACCCTAAGTGATGGCATCAATGATTTTGTAAATGTGCTCATATAAATCACTTTATCATTTTGATCTAAACCATGTAGGGCTGGAATGGGTTTGCCAATGTAGCGAAACTCACTATCATAATCATCTTCAATAATATATCGATTAGGTGCTTTGCTTGCCCATTTCAGCAGTTGAGTTCTTCTTGTAGCTGACAGCACTGCCCCTGTCGGGAATTGATGTGATGGAGTAATATAGACGATATTAGCATTTGTTTGTTCAAGTTCATCAACTACTAAACCTTCCTCATCCACAGAAATAGGAATGGCATTATTATTTAAATGAATTCTCGGTATTGCTGAGTAACCAGGGTTTTCAAGGGCTAATATGAAATCATCTTCAAATAAGCGCAAAATCATCGGTAATAAAAGCTCAGTTCCAGAGCTAATAACGATTTGCTCAGGTTTGCAATGGATACCTCTCGATTGAAATAAATAATTGGCGATTTCCTTTCGTAACTCTACTTCTCCTTGGGGTTCACCCATTTGTAACAACTCTTTTGAAGTAATATCAAATATATCTTTTACATACTTTCTCCATACAACAAAAGGGAAGGATTCTTCATCAACTTTACCAGGATGAAAATCATATCGATATTGTTTTTGTTCTTTTTGGGGAATTTCGATTGTCGTTTGTTTTTTTTCTACGTAAGGCAGTTCATCAATTTCTTCAACAAAATAACCTACACGGGGAATAGATGTAATATATCCTTCCGCTAATAATTGAGAATATGCAATTTCAATGGTAGTTTGACTAATATTTAAAAACTCCGCTAATTTTCGCTTAGATGGCAATTTCGTTCCTACTTCAATTTGTTTTTGAATAATTGCATTTTTTATGCCGCTGTAGAGTTGTTCATACAAAGGTTTAGCATTTTCTTTTTCCAATTGGAAGATCAGCATGTCCATCGTATATACCTCCAACTGACCATATAACTTTTTATAATTTTGGAACTTTTTATATTGTCAAAAATCATTATACTAAAAATCAACAAATAATAGGAGGTAATAATATGGAAAATTTTAAAGAAATTAATATCCCCCGAGGCGGCGTAATCATGGATGTTGTGAATGCTGAGCAAGCAAAAATTGCAGAAGCGGCAGGTGCTGTTGCGGTAATGGCATTAGAAAAAGTTCCATCAGATATACGAAAAGAAGGCGGAGTAGCTAGGATGGCTGATCTTCGCATTATTGAGGAAGTAAAGAATGCCATATCCATTCCGGTGATGGCAAAAGTAAGAATTGGCCATATTGTGGAGGCACGTATTTTAGAATCAATAGGTGTAGATATGATTGATGAAAGTGAAGTATTAACACCAGCGGATGATGAATTCCATTTGTTAAAAAAGGAGTTTAACGTACCTTTTGTTTGTGGGTGTCGCGATTTAGGAGAAGCAGCGCGGAGAATTGGAGAAGGGGCAGTCATGTTGCGTACGAAAGGTGAAGCAGGTACAGGAAACATTGTAGAAGCTGTACGTCATATTCGAAAAGTAAATGCCCAAGTACGTCAAATTGTTAACATGAGTCAAGATGAATTAATGGTGGAAGCAAAAAAATTAGGTGCTCCTTATGAGTTGTTGCTACAAATTAAAGAACGAGGACGGTTGCCTGTATTAAATTATGCAGCAGGAGGGGTTGCCACACCAGCCGATGCCGCATTAATGATGGAATTAGGAGCAGATGGAGTGTTTGTTGGTTCCGGTATATTTAAATCGGAAAATCCAGAAAAGTTTGCAAGAGCTATTGTTGAAGCGACAAAAAATTATAATGATTACCCACTTATAGCTGAACTTTCAAAGGATTTAGGTAATCCTATGAAAGGAATTGATATTGCTACTCTTTCCAAAGAAGAACTTTTGCAAGTTAGATGAGATTTGTCAAAATAAAGTTAATAAAGTCTTTTCTTGCAAAATTTAACGGGATATAGTACGCTATGGTTAAAATCGATTAACGATAATGCGATGATTGGAAGTAGTAGCAAGTCAGTTTTTTTAAGAGAGTCAGCGGTTGGTGGAAGCTGATAAAAACCCTTGTGAATCCATCCATGAGTTGCCCAGCTGAAATGTTTAGTAGGATTGGGTCGGTTGTAAAGCCGTTATGAAATAAGAGGATTAAACATTTTGTTTAATCAACTAGGGTGGCAACGCGGGTAGCTCTCGTCCCTTTATGGGATTGAGAGCTTTTTATATGGAATAATTTTTCAAGTTTGGAGGAATAAACATGCTAGATATTAGACGTGTCCGTGAAAACTATGAAGAAGTGAAAAAAATTCTTTTAACACGCAACGAAGATTTAGGAAATTTTGATGAATTTGAAACCCTTGATTCCAAACGTCGTGAACTGATTGCAAAAACGGAAGAATTGAAAGCGGAACGCAACAAAGTATCAGAGCAGATCGCTGTCATGAAACGCAATAAAGAAAATGCCGATGATTTGATTGCCCGCATGCGTGAAGTGGGTGAAGAAATCAAAAAGTTGGATGCGGAACTCGTAGAAATTGAAGAAAAGTTCAAAGATATGATGATGCGTCTTCCAAACCTTCCTCATGAATCTGTTCCGATTGGTGAGAGCGAAGACGACAATGTAGTGGAATACACTTGGGGGGACGTGCCAAAGTTTGATTTTGAAGTGAAACCTCACTGGGATTTGGCAACGGATTTGGGCATTATCGATTTTGAGCGTGCGGCAAAAGTAACAGGAAGCCGTTTTGTATTCTACCGTGGTTTAGGTGCAAAACTCGAACGGGCACTGGCAAATTTCATGCTGGACTTGCATGTGGAAGAACATGGATATGAAGAAATGCTTCCTCCTGTCATTGTCAACCGCGACAGTTTATTGGGAACAGGACAATTGCCAAAATTTGAAGAAGACGTATTTAAATTGGCGGAAACGGATTATTTCATGATTCCAACAGCAGAAGTGCCTGTGACAAACTTCTACCGCGATGAAATTTTGAGTGCCGATATGTTGCCGAAAGCTTTTGCTGCCTATAGTGCATGTTTCCGTTCTGAAGCAGGTTCAGCAGGCCGTGATACGCGCGGATTGATTCGCCAGCACCAATTCAATAAAGTGGAGCTTGTCCGCTTTGTCAAACCGGAAGAATCTTATGAGCAGCTGGAATTGTTGACAAGTCATGCGGAAAAAGTGCTTCAATTATTGGAACTTCCTTATCAACGGGTGAAAATGTGTACAGCTGACTTAGGTTTTACAGCTGCCAAAAAATACGATTTGGAAGTATGGATGCCGGCCCAAAATAAATACCGCGAAATTTCATCTTGCTCTAACTTTGAAGACTTCCAAGCAAGACGCGCCAATATCCGATTCCGCCGCGAACACGGGGCAAAACCGGAATATGTTCATACATTGAACGGTTCAGGGCTAGCCATTGGCCGGACAGTTGCAGCCATTTTGGAAAATTATCAACAAGAAGATGGAAGCGTCGTAATTCCAAAAGCATTAAGACCTTATATGGGTGGAAAAGAAGTTATTACTCCTAACAAATAATGAAAAAGAAGCATACCGGGTATATGGTATGCTTCTTTTTTTTATCAATTCCGAACCTTTCATAAATAGCCAAAGCCTATTGTTTATAAAATTACGACATAATATAATTTCTTAATAACTACTATAAAGTATCAAAAGTTGACTCTCTTTCCATAAAAAGGGGGATTCCTGCTTAATAGTAATTATTTATTAATTATAACTTTTTTCATAAGGGAGGCTATTTTATGATTAAGAGATTGAAAAAGAGGACCATCAAGAAAAAATTGATCACCATCTCTTCTGCTCTGTTATTAATCCCTTTGGTCGTTGTAGGCTCCATCAATTACATGCAAACGGAAGAACATTTGAGTGAACTTGGAAAAACGAATTTGAGCAACAGTGTGGAAATGACCATTGAAATGATTAATGGCTTGGCAGAATATGTGGAAGAGGGGGAACTTTCTTTAGAAGATGCACAGGAAAAAGTAAAAGAAGCGGTTTTAGGCGTGAAGGGCGCGGATGGAACGCGTCCAATCAATGAAAATTTTGATTTGGGGGAACATGGATACATATTTATCGTTGATGAAAAAGGCACTTTGATTGCCCATCCTTCAAGCGAGGGAGAAAATCTTTGGGAGAATGAAGATTCAAACGGTGTTAAATTCATACAAGATATCATCAAAACAGGCCAATCCGGCGGGGGATTTGTCTATTATGATTATCCTTTGATCGGAAATGAAAGCCGGATCGAAGAAAAAGCGGCTTATTCAAAGGCGGATGAACATTGGGGTTGGGTAATTTGTGCCAGTACATATATGATGGATTTTAATAAACCGGCGGAAGAAATTTTCATGTTTAATATGATAACGCTATTGGCTGCGGTGGTTATCGGTTTTATCGTCATTTGGGGATTTGCGAATAGCATTTCAAAACCGATTCAAATGGTTACTGAAAGAATGAATTTGCTTGCGAATGCAGATTTAAGTCATGAACCGTTGAAGCTCAAGTCGCAGGATGAAACGGGGCAATTGGCAACGGCATTGAATAACATGCAAGAGAAACTGAAAGGGATGATCAGACAAATTGCGAAAAACGCTGAACTTTTATCGAGCAGCAGTGAAGAATTGACCCATGCAGCCAGTGAAGTGAAACTTGGTGCGGGCCAGATTGTTACCACGATGGAAGAACTCGCCCAAGGAGCTGAAAAGCAAGCGGATAACGCAAGTGATTTATCATCGATCGCGGCAAACTTTGCGGAAACTTCCCAAGAGGCAAGCGAACATGGAGGACGTGTGCAAAGAAGGGCGGAAAAAATACTATCGTTAACAAACGAAGGAAGCGAGTTAATGGAGTCTTCCTCAAAACAAATGCAAACAATCGACCATATTGTGCGCGAATCCGTAGACAAGGTCAATCAACTGCATAAACAAGTACAGGAAATTTCCCAGTTGGTGATTGTTATTAGGGATATTGCAGAACAAACCAATTTATTGTCTTTGAATGCCGCGATAGAAGCGGCCAGAGCAGGGGAACATGGAAAGGGCTTTGCAATCGTTGCGGAAGAGGTGCGGAAACTTGCCGAACAAGTGGCTTTATCAGTGACGGATATCACTGAGATTGTAAGCAATATTCAAAATGAATTCAGCATGGTAACAGCCTCTTTGACGGAAGGGTATAAAGAGGTTGAAGAAGGCTCAGCCCAAATCCAAACAACCCATGAAACATTTATGAACATTCAGGGGGCATTAAAAGAAATGGTCGACAGCATTGTAGCTGTGGCGGAAAATTTATCAACGATTGCAGCGGACAGTCAAGAAATGAGCGGTTCCATTCAAGAAATTGCGGCCATCTCTGAGGAAGCGGCTGCCGGAATTGAAGAAACGACAGCGGCATCAGAGGAGACAAGCAGTTCCATTGAAGAAATTTCTGCAAGTGCTGAACAACTGTCCATCCTTGCCGAAGAATTGAATCAAATGGTCCAACAATTTAAATTGTGATGAAAAAGCAGCCCGTGCAAGCACAGGGCTGCTTTCTTATGTCAGAAGAATAAAAAGCCGATGCTGATAATCACTCCTGTAAAAATCAGAACAAACACACAGAATCCCATAATGTCTTTCGCTTTTAAGCCGGCAATGGCAAGAGCCGGCAATGCCCAGAAAGGCTGGATCATATTCGTCCAGGCATCTCCCCAGGCGATGGCCATCGCCGTCTTTGCATAATCGGCCCCCATTACTTGGGCCGCTTCCAGCATGATCGGCGCCTGAACTGCCCATTGGCCACCGCCGGAAGGGATAAAGAAGTTGACTAAACCGGCGGAAAAGAATGTAAATAAATAAAACGTCGTTTCGTTGGAAATGGCAATAAACCATTCGGAAAAGACTGCCGCAAGTCCGGAATTTGTCATCATGCCCATAATGCCTGCATAAAACGGAAATTGGAATACGATGCCGCTTGCGGTTTTAATGGCATTTTGGGTGGCGGCAAGGAAACGCTGAGGCGTTCCATGCAAAATGATGCCCAAGATGACAAATATGGTATTTACGATGTTTAAATCAAGGGCAAACCCTTTTGTGGCAAAATGATAAATGAGATAAGCCACACCGATGATGCCGATTAAAATGGTTAAAATATAGCTTCTTTCGGAACGGGAAGCAAACGTGTTTTCAGGCGGCGGGAGTTTTTGCTCTTCCTCAGCCAATAACGCTGGATCCACTTCCACTACATCTTCTTCTTTCGGCATCATCCAACGGTTGAAGAATGGAAGCGTAAAGAGAATCACGAGTACAATAAATAGATTGTATGGAGTGAAAAGGGTTCCGGAAGTCGGAACCACACCCATGATTTCTTCAAAAGGATGTCCTTCCGTTGCAACAGAAAGCGGGATAGATCCTGCAAGTCCACCGTGCCAAATAATAAATCCTGAATAGGCACTGGCAATTAATAACCGGTAATCCACTTTTTTCACATGTCGGGCAATTTCTTTTGCGAAGATGGCACCGATGACTAAACCGAAGCCCCAGTTGATCCAGCAGGCAATTAATGAAATGAATGTGACCAAAATGATGGCCGCCCCGGGGGACTTGATTTTGCTTGCGACAGCGGTCAAAAATTTCTTAAATAAAGGGCTGTTCGCTAAAACGTGGCCGGCCGTCAAAACAATGACCATTTGCATTGTAAAGGCCAACAAACCCCAGAATCCATCTCCCCAGTAGATCACCATCTCAAGGGGGGAAGATGGTGTGAGTCCAATGCCCAGCAGTACAACAAGTACTGTTAATATTGCTACGAAAATATATGGATCCGGTAAATATTTTTCCATTATAGTGTTTGATAGTCTTGTTAAAAATTTCATATGTTCCTGATCCTCCTGATTTTCTGAAAGCTTGTATATTTCATAGATACGAGGAATCAGGTAAAAATATGATTTTTTATTACTATTTTTATTATAAAAATAGTAATAAAATAATAGATTTCCCGTTTTGCAAATAAAATATCAACCTCCAAAAAAGAAAAAGTGATTGATGCTCTCAATCACTATCCTTTTCTTCCATGTCTTTTAGTTTCTCTTTTTCCGCCTTTTTCCGTTCGCGAATTCCTTTAAAGAAATGGGTTAACAGGGAGCCGCATTCATCGGCCAATACACCCTCCGTCACATCGCATTCGTGGTTGAAACGGGAGTCGTTTAATAGGCGGTATAGAGAATCGACACATCCGGCCTTCGGGTCACGGGCACCGTATACAACCCGGGGAATTCTTGATTGTAAGATGGCTCCTGCGCACATGGGACAAGGCTCCAACGTCACATATAATGTGGTTTCTTCCAACCGCCAGCTTCCCAAAACTTTGCAGGCTTCTTGTATGGCCATAAGCTCTGCGTGGGTGACAGCATTTTGAGTCGATTCTCTTAAATTATGGGAACGGGCAATGATTTTGTCCTGATAAACTATCACAGCACCAATGGGAACTTCGCCGAGGGCTTCCGCTTTTTTTGCTTCGATCATCGCTTCTCTCATAAAAAATTGATCTTTTTCGTGTAATGCCACTTTCCTCTCTCCTTCGGTGTAAGTGTAACATGAAACCTCCCAATTTCTCCATATTGGTATTGAATAGCAGGAAAATTTATAATTCTGTTACATGGACTACACATTCATTCGATATAATGAAAGAAAAAGGAGAAGGTGACATATTTGCGTGTAGCAGTTTATTGCGGATCGTCTTCGGGGAAATCACCGATTTATGAGGAAGCGGCCATTGAACTAGGGAAAGCATTGGCAAAGAAAAAATATGGCGTTGTTTATGGCGGTTCCACCCAAGGATTGATGGGGAAAGTGGCGGATGCGGCTCTTTCCGAAGGCGGGGAAGTCATTGGAGTGATGCCAAAACAGTTGATGAATAAAAAAGAAAAATTACATACAGGATTGACGGAACTATATATCGTTGATTCCATGCATACCCGAAAGAAGAAAATGTCGGATCTTTCCCATGCATTTGTCGCGTTGCCGGGTGGTTGCGGAACGTTGGATGAATATTTTGAAGCTTTTACTTGGGCGCAAATCGGCATCCATTCAAAACCGGTCATTTTATACAACGTCAACGGCTTTTATGATGCCCTTATACAACATTTTGAAAAGATGATGGAAGAAGGATTTTTGAGAGAACATCAGCATAGTCTGTTTCAGGCAGTGACAACGGTGGAAGAATTGCTCTTTATTTTGGATGGCTTGAACGAAGCATTGAAGGAAGGCAATTGATATTTTTTAATAGTTATAGAAAAGCGGGCTGTCTGGAAGGTGGGCAGCCTGTTTTTCTTTTCATTCTTATCTTTCCGTTGGAGGGTTGGAAAAGGAAATATTGATTGTACGAAATCGCTCTGAATTGTAAGATATTTTAAATATGGGAAATTGTACGAGGTGAGAGAAGGATGAGCTGGTTATTGCAATGGGTATTGCCGAATGAGGTGAACCAAATTGATGATTTATACCGGGTTGATATTGAAGAATCGATACATCAATTGGAAGCATTTGCATTGGCGCACCAAAATGAAATAAAGAAAGTTTATATTTGGGTACGTCTTCATCGCCCTTTTTCCATCCGGCAACAAATGGAGTTTGAGGAACGATGGGAAAAAGAATTGCGAAAGAAAATCCACCAGAATGTGGAATTGATTGTGCTCGACAGAAAAAAAGGAAAATGGTTTGAGAATGAACTTATTGAAGTCAATCGCGAGATCCATAGGATTTGCATTGAAGAACCCTTTGAGGAAATGGTATTGATTTCAAGAGGAGAACATTCCCAATTGCAACAGGCTGTCCTTATCGGAGGAATCAAGACTTTTGCGAACCGTTTCTGTTTGATGTTGCAAGATCAAGCAACAGGGGAACTGATCAGACAACAATTCCATGATTCCCCATATAAAAAGTCCTGGCTTCAATTATTCCAACATTTAATCCATGATTACAATTACGTTGGAGCTTTAAAATTAATGGAAGGACTTGAAAAAAACGATCGAACGCGGTTTATTAAATATCTTTTGGAAGTCCAGCTGTTACGGCAAAATTTCAATTTTGAAAAAGCCTTGGAAAAATTTATGGAAGCCAAGAAAATACATCCAGCTTCCAATTTACGGTTGTTGGAGACGGAACTAATCCTGCAATGTTTAAACGGCGAGCAGGGGGAACAGAAAAAAGAACTGGAACAGATTCAGGAACTGTATCGCCATATTAAAGCCCTTCTTTTAAAAGGGGATTATCCTGCGTTTTTGGTCCGATTTTATCGTGCAAGGGAAGCGGTATTACGATATATCGTCAAGTATGGTCCTGATGAAAAAATCGACATTCCCAGAGCTTCTTCCATTTATCAGTTCATCAATCAAGTGGAGGAACTGTATGAAGAGGGGAAAATCAATCGGTATTTCGGTGTCTATTTTTACATAAAAAGTTCCAATGTGGCCAATGCGCTGAATGTCCGCAATAAAAGTTTCATCGGACATAATCGCAAATCAATTTCAAAAAATGCCATCTTCCATGAATATTACGGTTCAAAAAATATTAAAATTCCCCAAGCAACAGAGCGGTTTTTGGGAGATACTCGCATCATGCTCCGTGATTTGGGCGGTGCATTGGATGATAATTTGGAAGCAATGAATCTGTATCTGATCGAATTGATGTTCAGTGCGGCACGGGAAGGGGCTGTAAAAGTTGATTAAAACCATATGGATCATCCCTCCGGCAAAAGGAGAAATCAATTTAGAGAAATTTTGGGAGAATGTGATTTCCGATGAGGAAATGATCATGATTCATTCCTCGATGGAAACGGCAAACATACCGGATGTTGAAAACATTCGGCTTCATGGAGAAACGCTTCAAGAAAAATTGGACGATTTGGAAGAATATCTGGAAAACCTGGCAATGCAGGCAAAGAAAATTCGGCTGATCGTGGAACCCCATGGAAATGTGTTGACGGATGCTGCCGTTCATTTTTGCATGACCCATTTTCCGTTAAAAACGGAGATGAGAATGAAGCAGGAGATATGGAGAAACTCCGATATCCATGGGGAAGGTGAGGAAATCTATCAACTGGTCCATCATTTAATTTATTTGAATAAATATCAAATTGCGGAGTTGATTTTAAAGAATTACTCAGGCGACAACGATCTTTTCCATTTGCTCCAGTTTGGCCAACATCTGCTCAACGGCAATGCAACTTTTATCGATTCCCACAATGAATTATTCTATTTCAATTTATTGCAAAGGGTATTAAAAAGCATTGATCATGACAAGGAAGAATTGCAATTCATCCATGTGATGAAGGGACTGGCCAGTGGCAAGCAACGTCCGTTCATTTACTTTTTGCAAAATTATTGCAAGCAAATGTATAAAACAGAAGAGTTGATTGATTTCATTGTGCTTTATTACCGGCTGGCCGAGGAATCGTTATTATTTGCCATGGGATGGGATGTGAATGACAGCAATTATTATTGGGTGCGGAAAAACGCGAAGAGAAGCGTCCCTTTTAAACGGCCGATATCCCGTCACTTTTACAGTTATTTAAAAATCATTTTGGAAAAGGCTAAAGAAAATCCAAGAAATAAATATTATCAAGAGTTGGTGCGGGACTTCACCCAAGATTGGCTGATCGGTTTAATCGATTTGCGCCATGAAGGGATCAGCGGCCATGGATTCAGGCATTTCAGCAAGGAATTGTTTGAGGAGATTGCTTCGGGAGACCCCATTGAAAAGATGAATGAGTTGCTTGGACGCTATGGATTGTATGCAACCCATGATCTGTTCGAATTGCTCCAAAAAGCGATACTTGCCATGGCGAGAAATTCATTGATGGGAACAAGCAGCCGCCAATAAAAGCGGATGAAGAATAGTGGGGATTTTTTTCAGACTTTCCCGGGAGCAATGAGACAAAAAAAGATTTTCTTTTTAAATTTTAACGAAGGAAATTGAAAATTATATGGAAAAAGGAAACTTTATCCTATAATATAGAATTGTTGAAATATTTAGTGAATTCAAAGGGGTTATGTTGAAATGTCAAACTTAGTCGAACGATTTTTAGCGGTGCCAACTACAGCCATTTCTGATGCGACAGGAGGACATACAAATTTAGATGCAAACATTAAGCCGTTGAGCGACCATTATAAAATTGCTGGACGAGCTGTTACAGTCCGATTGCCGGATGGGGAGAATAAAGCGGTGCTTGAAGCCATCAGCATTGCAAAAAAAGGGGATATTCTCGTAATTGATGCGAAAGGAAATACCAACCGGGCCGTGGCAGGAGATTTTGTCGCTTCTCTTGCAAAGGGATTAGGAATCCAAGGGTTTGTTGTGAATGGTGTAATCCGTGATATTGCTGCGATGCGTGAACTGGATTTCCCGATTTTCGCTTTAGGGACAACAGTCGCAAGCGGAAATAAACACGGCGGTGGAAAAGTGAATGTTCCGATTGCCATCGGCGGCGTCAGCGTCCAACCAGGAGACTTTATTGTCGGGGATGTGGACGGGGTCGTTGTCATTCCGCAAGGGGAAGAAGAAGAAATTTTGAAAAAAGCGGAAGAAAAAATGGCGAAAGATGAAGCAAGAGAAAAAGAGGCTTTGGCCAATGGAGAAGAATCCATCCGCAAATATCTTGAGAAAGCTTTGGCAAAATAAAAACTGAATAGAAAGTTTGATCCTTTCCATTCAGCCGATATAAATAAAACCGTTTATATTCCAGGATGGTTATAAAATGATTTGAAGGGAGCCTGTCAAAAGGCTCCTTTTTATGCTTGAAATCAACTTTATTTTGCTAATTCGGTTACATATTCATTCATCTGATTCTCATCAAATCGGCGTTCCCATTTTGACATAACAATCGCCGCCAAAGAGTTACCAACAACGTTTACAGCTGTACGTGCCATGTCGAGGATACGGTCGATACCGGCGATAAAGGCAAGCCCTTCCAATGGAATTCCTACAGAGCCCAAAGTTGCAAGTAGAACGACGAAAGATACGCCCGGCACTCCCGCAATTCCTTTGGAAGTCACCATCAATACAAGCACTAACGTAATTTGTTCAACAATGGACAAATCGATTCCGTACAACTGGGCAATGAAAATCGCGGCAATGGATTGATATAATGTAGAACCGTCCAAATTAAATGAATATCCTGTTGGAATGACGAAGGATGTAATATCCTTTGGACAGCCAAAACGTTCCATTTTTTGCATAATGCGCGGCAATACCGTTTCGGAACTGGATGTGGAGTAAGCCAAGATCAGCTCGTCCTTTAGCACTTTAATTACTTGGAAAATATTCACATTGACAATTTTCGCTGTAACGCCCAATACGACGATGACAAAGAAAATCATCGCTGCATAAACGACAATTACCAATTTTCCAAGCGGAATCAAGGATGCCAATCCAAATTTTGAAACGGTTACAGCCATTAAACCGAATACCCCGAATGGAGCGAATTTCATCACAAGGTTTGTCACCCAGAACATGGCGTCAGCCACACCTTGTGCGACGGCAAGAACCGGTTTTCCCCGTTCTCCAATTGCTGCAACACCTAAACCGAACAATACGGAGAAGAAGATGACGGATAACATGTCACCTTGAGCCATGGAATCAATGAAGTTTGTCGGTACAATTCCTACGATGGTATCGATGAAACCTCCATCATGTTCAACTTGTTCAGTGGTTTCCACATAGGATGAAATATCCGTTTGCTCCAATTGATTCATATCGATGCCTTCGCCCGGTTTAAACACGTTTGTGATCAGTAAACCGAGGATGATGGCAATGGTCGTGATAATTTCAAAATATATCAATGTTTTACCGCCAAGACGGCCGAGTTGTTTCAAATCGCCAGTGCCGGCAACTCCGACAATAAGCGTCGAAACGATGATTGGCACAACAATCATTTTAATCAAGTTCAAAAAGATGGTGCCAAGTGGTTTCAAATATGTTTCGACTGCTGGATTTCCATAAAATACAGCCCCTACAACAATCCCCAATACTAACGCGATCAAAATCTGTGCCGCTAAACTGAGTTTGAATTTTCTTTTCAAAAGATTCCCCCCCTGTTTAAGTAAAAAAATACGAGTTTATAATAATCAGACACTTACAAAATCCGACAAAATCCGAGAAAAATTTTTTTTAATTTGTTTTACTTGTGATATCTGCAAACAACACTTGGATGAATTTTTTTATGTTAATTTTTACTTTTCTTTCTTCATTATTTTTGATTTGACTCATCAATTTCCGTATTTCTGTAAATTCAAAATAGCGGGGGGCATAATATTCAAACTCGGAATTTGTATAATCCACCAAACCTAAATTGGCCAAATTGATCATTGCAGCCAAAATCGTGCGGCGTATACGCTGTTCAATCGATTTGCTTTCTTTTATGATTTCGTCTGGGGTTGTTTTTGTCAGTTTTGCAACCTGTTCATATAATTCTTTTAATGGAGGAAGGGGAGTATTTTTTTGTCTATCCATCATCAACAATTCAATAATTTTAGTGATATCTTCGCTTCCCACTTCCCCGATGATGCCCATATCATTCAGGATGCTTAAAACATGGTCGCGGGTGGATTTTTTTGATTGATGGATATTCGGTGTTTCAATATTTGAAAGGGACTCACGTATAGCGGAAATGGAGTTTTTTAACCGGTATTGTTCCTCCGTTTTTCTCAAAACCATCTCCACTTCCACTTTATTGATGGGTTTATGGATAAAAAATTCAATCCCCTTTTCGTAAGCTTGGGCAACCATATCTTTATTGACCACTTGGGAGATCATGATGAATTTTCCATCGTAATGGTATTCACGGAGCTGTTCGATTGTTGCCAAACCGTCCAATTTCGGCATCAACAGATCAATGATGACAAAGTCCGGCTGCATCACGAGAATTTGGTTTATCGCTTCTTCCCCATTGGAAGCTTCTCCAATAACCGTTCCGAGTTGACTATCTTCAATGATTTGGGAGAGCATGGCACGGCTTGCCCGATCGTCATCCACTATAAAATATCTCATCTTTAGACCCCTTCTTATAAATTGTTAATCGGAATTTTTATTGAAAATACGGTTGTTTCATTGCTTTCCACATGAATGGTTCCGTTGAATTTATCGACGATTGCTTGCACATGGGATAAGCCGATCCCCGTTGAAGGTACTCCTTGGCGGTTAAATTTTGTCGTAAATCCCGGGTCGAAAATGACAGGGATCAAATTTTTTGAAATTCCTGCTCCTGTATCTTCCACGGTGATGGTTGCAAAATCTTTCGAAGTATTGATGGAGATACGGATTGTCCCTTCCTTTTCAATCGCTTCCACGGCATTCGCGACTAGATTATTCATGAGCGCCAGTAATGGAATGTGTTCTTTCGTACGGAAATCATGATTGCAAGAAATGGCAATTTCAATCTTTTTGTTTAGCATTTCACTGTATTTTTCATTTGCTTCTTTTACATATTGAAGCAATTCTGAGATGAAATAAGCATCCAATTGTTCCATATTCAGTATTTTGGCGAGACCTGCATAAATCCGTTGTTCATCTTTTTTTACTTCGTGAATTTCTTGGGCAATGGACAGGGCTTTCATGCTCAACATTGGGTCGATCTTTTTTAATTGGTCATACAAACTGTAACTATCCGCGGTAATTTGTTCGATTTCATTCATCGATTTTTTTAAATATAATGCTTCGACGTATAGAGTGGAGATGAAATTTAATAATTGCTGCACTTGCCTTTTTTGTTCCTTTACCGTAATGGAACTATAAATGCCCACGACAAAGAAACTTCGGATGAAGGCAACAAGAAGCAACAATACAATTTCTTTCATCGTCAATGGAATGTTGGTTATAAATAAAGAAGTTGCCAATTGTTCAACCGAATTGCTCGCAAATTCAATAATGGTGACCAAACTGGCCAACAGGAACGGTTTCGATTTAAGCTGTTCAAGTTTGATCATGTATAAACCGAAAGCAAATAAAATATAAAACAGACCGGCTGGCAAGTGTGTAAGAATGGCATTTGTAAAAGCGCTTTCAAAAAAGGCAACGTCCAAGATTGTGCGGAACAATACAATGACGATTCCGGTAATGAAGCCGGTATGAATCAGCGGTAAAGGAAGAATTAATACCGCCAATAAAAACATGACGGTTCCCAATCCGAAGCGGAATGGAGCTCCCTCATAAGGTATGACTTTCACTTCACTGGCGATGGCGGTTACAATGGCAACAGCGAAGATCAACAAAACATCATGCCGTTTGATGATGGATTTTGATTGTTCCATTTTAGACTCCTTGAATAAATGGTTCTTTCCCTATTCTAATCGAAAATAAAAGGAAAATAAAAAGTAATCATTCATTGCTTGCATGAAAAAAACCACTACTGTTTTCAGTAGTGGTTGAGCTTTCTTCGTATGGTGGAGGAAGAGGGATTCGAACCCCCGCGCGGTTTGACCCGCCTGTCGGTTTTCAAGACCGATCCCTTCAGCCAGACTTGGGTATTCCTCCATTTCGACAAAAAGTAATGTATCATAATTTTTCTTACAAGTCAATATTCAAAATTTATAAAATTGAAGGATGGATAGGATGATAAAGGCAGTTTGTGTTATTAATTGAAGAATCGCCAGAACAAAACATTGCAAATTCTCATTTAAATGAGGTATACTAATTTATGCCGTGCTAGGTGGGGAGGTAGCGGTGCCCTGTAACTCGCAATCCGCTCAAGCGAGACTGAATTCCTTTTTGAGGCTGTGTGCATGTAGGGTTTGCCTCTTGCACGTAGCGTTGAAGGTTGGGTCCCGCGCAATGGGTAGCCATGAACCATGTCAGGTCCGGAAGGAAGCAGCATTAAGTGGTTTCACCCATGTGCCGTGGGGTAGCCTGACCCGAGCTGGCGACAAGAGTAGCACCTATGTGCCTCAGTCGAGAAAAGGTGCACGGCATTATTGATTAAAGAATCGAGTGCCGTACAGGCTTTTTTTATAATAAAATAAAAAAGGTTTTTTGAAATAACTGTAGAAATACAAATTAAATTGGATTTCTACAGTTTTTTTATTTGTTCCAGGGATAATAGCGGTAATAAGAAATCCATAGCGAACAATTTCTTAATAGATTATTAAAAATTTCTTATTTTTTCTAATTTTAGGAACTATACGATTAAATAAACGTACTAATTTATAAAGGAGAAGTAAAGGAGATGTGAACGGGTGTACAGAAATATTTTTGTTTTAATGACGTTGGTCTTTTTAACCTTTTTTATTCATATTGATACAGCTCGCGCTGCGCCCCAATTGGAAGTGAAGGCCGAAATTGGGGTCAATAATACCGTCAAATTATATCAACCATTGCCGTTAAAATTAACCATCACGAATAACGGAAGCGCCTTTTCCGGCGATATGGTCATTGATGCGGCTGTCACTTATTCAGCCGGATCTGCCCAAGTATTTCCGTTAGATTTGGCGGAAGGGGAAACAAAAACATTATCGATTTATTTGGATGGTTTTTCTGACGATTATATTTATCGCACACAAAACGAACCACTCTTCACTTTCTATGAAGGTGGAATCGAAAAGGGGAAAGCAATCGATTTTTCAGGGGATAAAAATCCACGTTTTCGATATTTCCATGACGGGGATACCGCTTTTATTTTCACCTATACAGAAAATAGCGACCGTTTGGCGGCCCTATTGCGTTTAAGCCAATATGTGCCGAACTACAATATTGAAATTTTCAACCTGAACCAAATTTCCGGTTATGAGTTCCCTTCGGATGTAAAAGGGTTTGCAATGGCGGATTTATTCGTTGTGGATGAGATGAACATTGCTGATTTATCGGAAGAGGAACAACGGGCGATTTTTGAATGGGTCAAAAAGGGAGGAATCCTTCTCGTCGGGGCATCGGAGCAAATCGAGCGTTCCATGGGAATATTCGGCGAATATCTTCCTTTACAATTGTCCAATGAAAAAGCCGTTGTTACAAAAGAAGCATTGGGCACATTGTCCAAAGGCGGCCTCTTTACGGAAAATATTGAAGTGTTTCAGGCAACCGAACGGGAAGGGAGCAAAAGAATCCTTGCTGATGGGGATACCGTTCTCGCTTCTTCCGTTGATTTAGGAAAAGGGAAAATTATTCAGACGACTTTTTCGTTGGGGGATCAGCCCCTTTCCACGATGGATGGATACGGGAAATTGTTAAACGAAATTTTGGATGTCCAAACGAGTTTATTAGGTTGGATCAGCGGGGATTATTTGGACTCATTATCTTATGAAGTCAGAAATTTCAACGAATTATTCCCTTACTTCCAAGTGAATACCGTATTGATCATCGTCACAATCATCCTTTATATGTTCATTGTTGGACCGATTTTATATTTCCTATTGAAAAAGATGGACAAAAGGGAACATGCATGGTGGGTGATCCCGGCACTTTCGATTGTGCTCACTTTATTGATGTTCATTGTTGGTGCCAAAGACCGCATCATGCAGTCGCAAATTAATCAGTCCGCTTTTTATAAAGTGGATGGAAACGATCTGTCGGGATATTATGTGGAGTCCATTTTAACGAACCGGGGCGGGGATTTTGTTTTGTCGATGGATGAAAATACCTCCGCTTTTGCAACGGTTGATTATAGTGTGGCCAATACGGGAAGGTTGCATGAGAAAGCTTATACAAAAAATCAGGGGAATGGCTCAAGCATTCATTTGAGAAATTTGAATTATTGGTCTGTGCAATCGGTTATTGGGGAAACAAATATCCCGGATGCCGGAAATTTTGAAATTGATTTAACCGTGAAAGATTCCGGAATTGAAGGAACAGTAAAAAATAATTTCCCATTTGTGATAAAAGATGCAACCATTTGGACCGGTTCCCGGAAAATCGAAATCGGGGATATCGAGCCGAATGAAACCGTGCAAGTCTCAAAACAGCTGAACAGCACCATTTTATTAAAACCGGTTGCCCCTTCAAACTACTGGTTTGAACCGAAAAAAGCGGATGAATTAATTCCGAAAAGGATCGATCAATTAAATTACCAGGCTATCAATCTGATTGATGAAAATCAACCGGCATTGGTCGGCTGGGTGGAAGAATCGCTTGTCGGCATCCAATTGGAAGGCAGTGCCGAAGTGAGTCCAATCGCGGTCATCATTCAAACGTTCCAACCGAAGATGGAAATCAATGGGGAATTTTCAATCAATGACAGCATGATGGAAACATGGGTGTATCCTGTGAATGAGGGCTATGCTGAACTGGTTGATGAGCAAACAAAAGAATGGAGCATAAGCCCTGGAGAGTATGAATATCGAATCCAAGTTCCGGAAGAAATTTATAAACATAATTTCCAATTGACTCAAATAAAGATAAAAAATCATGAGAAGGACAGTATAGCCATGTCCATTTGGAACAATTCGACAAATCAATATGAAGCCATTACCGGTCAGGAACACGAAATAAAAGAAAAGATTGACCAATACATTTCTGAAGGCCGGGAAATTTTGATATTGCTGCAAGTCGGCGCGAATGCCGAAGAATCGCTGATGCATATACCATCTGTTGAAGTTAAGGGGGTGGCAAAAGAATGATTGAAATTCAAAATCTCACAAAAATGTTTGGTAATTTCAAAGCGCTTGATGGTTTGAATATGACGGTTGAAGAAGGAGTTGTTTTCGGTTTTGTCGGTGCCAATGGGGCAGGAAAAACCACAACCTTCTCCATCCTTGCCACCCTTCTTTCGCCGACATCAGGGGATGCGTTCATTAATGGCAAAAGCGTTGTGAAAGAACCTCAGGAAGTGCGGAGATTGATAGGCTACATGCCTGACTTTTTCGGCGTGTACGACCAGTTGAAAACCGATGAATATTTAGATTTTTATGGCGCCTGTTACGGGCTTACGGAAAAAGAGAGAAAAGTGCTCATACCGCAGCTTTTGGAGCTTGTGAATTTGTCGGATAAGCGGTATGAGTATGTGGATTTATTATCCCGGGGGATGAAACAACGGCTATGTTTGGCGCGCTCGCTCATCCATGATCCAAAAGTTTTGATTTTGGATGAACCCGCTTCCGGTTTGGATCCGCGGGCAAGGGTAGAAATGCGGGAAATCATCAAGCAGCTAAAACAAATGGGAAAAACCATCCTGATTTCATCCCATATTCTTCCTGAACTTGCGGAGATGTGTGATGAAATAGGCGTCATCGATCGCGGCAAGTTGATTACCCAAGGCAGTGTTGCAACGATTCAGGCCCAATTGCAAGGCGATAAGCATATATCGGTGAAAGTATTGGACGAAATTGAAAAGACGGTGAAGTTTTTGGAGGAAGATCCGTTTATTTCATCCATTGAAGTCTTGGAAGGAAATAATGAAATCACTTTTGTTTATAAAGGATCTGCAGAGGAACAAATGAAATTATTGAGAAAAGCGGTTTCCGCGGGACTTTCCATCTATGCTTTCATGGAGGAGCAAAAAGATTTGGAAGATGTTTATATGGCGATTACGAAAGGAGCGGATGCGAAATGAAAGGACTGATATTGAATCCCGTATTGCTGAAGGAACTGAAATTGCGTTTCCGCGCCTTTAAAAGCTTTTCCGGTTTGATGTTTTATTTGGCGTCATTGATCATATTTGTGTCCGGCTTCCTGCTTGTATTCACTGAATTTTCGGTGTCCGGCTTTTTTAGACCGAGCGACAGTTTTACGATGTTTGTCGTACTTTCCGTATTGCAAATGGCCCTTGTCATGTTCATTACTCCGGGGCTAACCGCCGGAGCAATCAGTACAGAGCGGGAAAAACAAACATTAAATATTTTGCTGACAACAACCCAAACGTCGTCGCAAATTATTGTCGGAAAGTTGCTGTCGTCCGTGGCATTCCTTATTTTAATGCTGATTGCCGGGCTACCGCTTTATAGCATCGTGTTTCTGTTTGGAGGCGTATCTCCATGGCAATTCGTCACCATGTTTTTCTTTTATTTGGTGACGCTCATTGCCATTGGCAGCATCGGCATCATGTTCTCCACGATTACGAAAAGAACGATTGTTTCCATGATTGCAACCTACGGGTCAATGATCTTTTTGGGGGCTATTACCTTATTCTTCTTTTTCATTGGCTACTCATTGGAGATGATGGTCACAAATCAAAACGCCCAAAATCTGACGCCATTTTCGCCGATTTCCTATTTCTGGGCATGTATCAATCCGGGCGTACTGATTGCCACTTTGCTCTCCCCGGACATAAAGAATGGATTGCAGGAAATGGTGGGAATCAGTTTTCCAAATTGGATTGTATATTTAATCTTTTATGTGCTGATCACTGTGGTATGTTTAACCATCGCCATTCGCAAATTGCGGGCAAATATGAAAACCAATCGCTAAGGAGTGAGAAAGATGGATCGTCAAAAACAGTTGATGAACTATGTAAAGCGGGCACAACGAAGCTTGAATGCCGAAAAACTGCTGCCTATGTTGCAATACGGGATTTTCCTGTCATTAATATCCGGTTTGGCGATCCTCATCGTTTCTCGCTTCTTTGTTTTTGCCTATTACGATGAAACGGCTTTGATGATTGCCTGCGCGGCGTTTGTTGCAACGGTCGGATATATGTGGTTCAAGCGCGTTCGCACAAAAGAAGCGCTGAGAAAGTTGGACGCTTTTTATCCATATAACGAGCTTGTCACGGCTTTTTCTTTTAAACAGGATGAACACCCATTGGCAGATTCCATCTTGAATAAAGCGGCCAATGAGTCGGAAGAAGCCTATGAACGGTTTAAAAAACGCAAGAAACATTATTGGCGGCCAAAAACGTTGGTGGGTATATTAATCGCCGCCATTATAACGGGGACTTTGTTGATTTTTCCTTCAGAAACGCAGCAGGATGCGCAAGTGGCTGAAAAAGAAAAGGAAATCATCCGGGAAATTGAAAAGGAAGTAGCCAAACTGGAGAAAAAAGCCCAATCGGAAGATGCGAAAAAAGAAATGAAAGAGCTGCTTGAAAAGTTGAAAGAAGTGGAAACTTCCGAACAAGCCCTGCGTGAAGTGGTGAAAAAGCAAAAGGAATTGAACCTGCAAGAACAAAAGCTGCAAGATAAGAAACTGGCTGAAAATGGAGAAGGAGCAGGGTTGACGGATGAAGAAGTGCAGAAGCTGAAAGATATTGCGGAAATCAAGAATGCGCTTGCGAAAAGTGCATCCGGCACTCAGACGGCTTTAAGCAAACTGGGAAAGCCGATCAGCATTGATCTGCAAAACACCATCAGCAAAATGGCTGAATCTCAAAACGGCACAACCAGCGGAAAAACTTCCAACAATCCGAGCGGGACAGGAAATAACCAACAGCAAAATAACGGTCAGACAGGTCAAGGAAGTACCGGTTCCGGCAACAATCAGGGCCAAGGAAACAACGGCTCCGGCAACAATCAAGGGCAAGGAAGGACCGGATCCGGAAGTGGTCAAGGACAAGGAAGCGGCAGCGGGACAAGTGGCCAAGGACAGGGCGGCGGTTCCGGATCTGGTGGACAAGGAGGCGGAGCATCAGCTGGGAGCGGTGCCGGAACAGGAATGGGAGGCCGCAGCCTGCTCTCCATCCCTTCTGAACGGGTGGGAGAAAGCGGCGGTCCTACTGTAGACGGCGGTCCATTAGGTGAAGGAGACTCTGCGGGAGAACAAAAAGGAACGGTTCCGGTGACGAAAGGAACGGTACGGCCATATGAAGAAGTGGTCGGACAATATGAAGAGCGGTACATGCAAAGTACAAAACGTCTACAATTGCCGAGGGATTTACAAAATGTCGTGGAGTCGTATTTTTCATCGATTCAGTCTGAGGAGTAGGGGGAATTCGTTTGTTTAGTGAACAACAATATGCGGAAATGGCCGAACAATTGCAGCGGGTAAGGGAAGAAATCGGCAAGTTCATTGTCGGCCAGGAAGAGGCCATCGAATATACGCTGTTTTCCATCTTAGCGGATGGCCACGCCTTATTGGAAGGCTTGCCAGGCATGGGGAAAACGATGTTGATTCGGACGATTTCAAAGGTATTGGATTTATCTTTTTCCCGCATTCAATTTACGCCGGATTTGATGCCTGCCGATATTACAGGGACAAATATCATTCAGCGCACCGAAAGCGGCATGCAGCAATTTGAATTTCAGCCGGGCCCGATTTTCAGCCAAATGGTGTTGGCCGATGAAATCAACCGGGCGACGCCGAAAACCCAGAGCGCCTTATTGGAAGCGATGGGGGAAAAGACGGTGACCATTTTGGGCGATACAAAGCCTATGGCGAAACCGTTTTTCGTATTGGCGACGCAAAACCCGATTGAAATGGAAGGAACCTATCCTTTGCCAGAGGCGCAAATGGACCGATTTTTATGCAAAATATTGGTACCTTATCCTGGCAAAGAAGAGTTGATCGAAATTGTTAAACGGACAACCGGTTCGCAAAATGTGCAGTTGGAAAAAGTGATGGATGCGGAGCGGTTGATTGTTGCGCAGCAAATGGTCAAGGAAGTATTGGTGGCCGATGAAATGCTGGAATATGCAGCTGATTTGGTGGTGGCCACCCATCCGAAAGAGGACGGCGCCCTTCCGTTTGTGAAGCAATACGTCATGTACGGAAGCGGGCCAAGGGGATTCCAAAGCATCATTAAACTTGCGAAAGCGCGGGCAGTGTATAACGGAAGATTCCATGTAGCCATTGCGGATATTAAAGCTGTGGCCAAGCCGGCATTGCGCCATCGGATTCTATTGAATTATGAAGGGGAAGCAACAGGAAAAACGACAGACGCGTTAATTGAAGAAATTTTAAATGAGATTCCTCAAGGAGCTTCATCATGAGTCATTTCATTCTGCCGGATGATTTAATTGCAAAATTGGGGCGCTTATCGGTTGCCACATCTTCCAAATTGAGGGGACACCATAAAGGTTCCCATCGCTCCTCGCGTATCGGTTCATCCCTTGATTTTTCCGACTATCGGGAATATGCCTTGGGGGATGACGTGCGGCAAGTGGACTGGAATGTCTACGCAAGAACGGAAAAATATTTTATTAAGCGTTTTTTGGATGAACAAGAAATGAGGGTCCATATTTTGCTGGATTCTTCCCGCTCGATGGGGGAGGGGAAAAAGTGGCTGTTTGCAAGGCAGATTGCCTGTGCTTTAGGCTTTATGGTCTTGAACCGGGACGACCGGCTTTCCTTTTCCACATTAGAAGAAAATACGTTTTTCAGAAAAAAAGGGGCCGCTTATCGGAAAGCCTACTTGCAAATGGTGACAAACATGCAGGAGGCAAACATTAAAGGCAGTTTTGCCCGAAATGGTATAAAGGCCATTCCAAAAGACTGCACCGTCCTTTTTGTTGTGACGGACGGTTTGGAGCCTCTGGAAGAATGGGAACATTTTTTCCGCAAGCTCCCCCGCTTTTCAGGGGATGTCCGGTGCATTCAAATTGTGACGGAAGAAGAATTGCATCCAACCTTTACCGGAGATGTTCGGCTGATTGATGCAGAAAGCGATGAAGAACTGAATGTTTCGATGTCGAATAAGGTGCTGGAGCAGTATCAAAAAGAACGGGATGAGCATGAGAAAGCATTTTATGCCATCTGTAACCGTTTTGGCATTAAAACCATCCAATTAGTTGCGGAAGACGGGATTCAGCGGGCCATTTTTCATCAACTATTAAAGAATCGGTGGGTACAGTGAGGTGATACACTTTGGGTTTTAGTCAAACCTTCTTTCTATGGGCGATAATTTTCCCAATCATTGTTCTTTTATATTATTTCTTTCGGAAAAAATATAAAAAACAAGAAGTATCTTCCACCCTTTTTTGGGAACAAGTGATGCAAGAAACCAAAGTATCACCTTACTTAAAACATTTGCAGCGGAATGCGTTGTTTTATTTCCAAATGTTGGCGCTGCTCTTATTCGTCCTTGCACTGATGAATCCATATGTCAAAACGAAGGAAATCAGCGGTGAGCAAGTAATCTGGATTGTTGATACATCTGCGACAATGCTTGCGGGAAAAGAAAAAACGATATTTGAGAAACATCGGGATGAAATGCGTTCTCTCGTCAAATCGGTGGGTGAAAGGCCTTTAACCATCATTACAACCGGAAGTGAACCAAAGGCGGTTCTCCGGCAAGAAACCAATGCGCGGCAAATTGAAAAAGCCATCGATGAATTGGCTGTTACCTATGAAGAAGAGCAGTTAACGAAAGCGATTGATATGGCTAATGCCTTTGTGGGGAATACGCCAACAACGATTTATTTATTTACGGACGCCGTTTCCCGTACAGAATTGCCGATTGAAAGCGAACAGGTGAAATGGGTTGTAAAGGGGGCCGATGCAAAATTTGAGAATGTATCCGTTACCCGTTTAGCTGCAACGAACGTAAATGGTGAAACTCTTGCTTTATTGCAGCTGAAAAACGAAACGGAAGAAAATCAAACCGTGCGCCTCTCTTTTTCCGATGGAGATGGCAAGGAACTTTTGGAAAAAACGATTACGTTGCAACCAAAAGAAGAATGGATCAACACTTTTGAATCATTGCCTGAAAGTGATGTGCTCAATGCAGCAATTCAAGTCAACGATGATTATGAAGCGGACAATTCGATCATGACCATCGTTGGAAGCGATCCGTATGAAATTGCGATAGGGCAAGATATGCATAAATTGGTGCAAGTGGGATTCCAATCGTTGGGCGTAGATGTGAAATCTGTTCCGGAACAACAATTGAAGTCGTTGAAGGGAACCATTGTCGTGACGAATCAAACAGAACTTCTCGAACGGGTTGAACCGATCATATTGATTGGACGTGATGACGAGATAGAAAGCGAAGTAAGTGGAAAAGTGGAAGTTTCCCAAGATGAACTGTTTGCCTTCAGCTCATTGGAAGATGTATATGTAGGCGCCGTTTATCCTCCTTTTGAAAACTTTGAAACGATTGCCAAGGTGGATGGCCATCCGCTGATCCAACGGTCGCCGAAAGGGGATATCGTGATTTTGACGGATATCCAATCAACCGATTGGCCTCTACATCCTTCGTTCCCTTTATTTTTATGGAGTGTCCAAAATGAGCTGACGGAAGGGAAAGGTTCATTAGGCATATTCACACCAAATGAACAACGGGCCGTATCGTTGGTTCCGGGCGATTGGTCCATTTACACCGCGGATGGAAAATACGTGTCTTCCTTTGAACGGTCGCAGGAGTTTCGGGCGCCGGCAAAGCCTGGATATTATGTTGCACGTTCTGAGCATGAAGAAAAACCGTTTATTGTTCAATTGCCGAAGACGGAACGGACGATTCAGGAAGGGGACAGTTTTGAGTTGGGTAATGTCAAAGGCGGACAGGAGGAAGTAAGGAATGAATCCCTGGCGCGATGGATTGTGCCCGTCATTTTATTATTGCTCATCATAGAGTGGGAGGTGCAAAGAAGACGTGGATTTGCGAATTGATTATCCAATATTCCTGCTTTTGCTCATACCACTCTTGGCATATTTTATTTGGACGTGGCGGCATCACCGTGCGGTTTTGAAGAAAGAACATAAAATCGTTTTCGTTATCCGCATCATTGCTGTGACCATGCTTGTTTTCGCCGTTGCCTCCCCCTATTTACTTTTGCCGGTAAAAGAGGAGCAAGTATTGTTCCTGATTGACCGTTCCGCTTCGATGGCCGGCACGGAAGAAGAAGTGCTGGATTTCATTGAAGAAAGTTTGGAATCGAAGAAAGACAACCACTTGGTGGGAATCTATTCCTTCGCATCAAATTTTCAAACGGAAGCAATCCTTTCCAAAACATTGGAACATGCCCCAAAATTAAGTGAAATGGACGAAGTGGACGAAACGAACATCGAACAAGCCTTACAGCTTTCGTCGGGCATCGTTGACAAGGACAAGGCTGCACGTATCGTACTTCTGACGGATGGATTGCAAACAAAAGGGGAAGCACTGGAAAGCATAGCGAAAATGGCCGGTTCAAAAATTTCCGTTGATGTTGTCCCGCTCAGCAGAGATGTTGCTCACGATGTCGCCGTTCGGAGTTTTACGACGCCTCAAGTGTCCTATCAAGGGGAAGAACAGCCATTGACGGCGGAAATTGAGTCGACGAAAGATACAACCGGTGAGTTATTGTTGTATGAAAATGATCAGCTTATTCACAGGGAAAAGGTTCAGCTGCAAGAAGGAAAAAATGTGTTTACGTACCGCCATAAAGGAAGCAAGGAAGGTTTAGTGAAATACGAAGCGTCCATTCAAACGGACGAAGATGCGATTTTGGAAAATAATAAATTGACAAGCGTAACCATTGTCCAAAGCGCTCCCCGGCTGCTGATTGTGAGCAATCGGGAGGAAGGATCGCCCATCGCCGATCTTTTGAACCCTTCTTCCATTCAGTTTGATGAAGTGGCTGCCGAAGAATTGCCAAGTTCCTTATCCAGCATCTTGAAGTATAACGCCATCATTTTTGACAATGTCCCCGGCCATCTTGTCGGGGAAGCGAAAATGGGCGTCATCGAACAGGCGGTGAAGAACTTTGGCGTAGGCTTTATGATGGTCGGCGGTGAAAACAGTTTCGGCCTTGGAGGATATTTTAAAACGCCGATTGAACGCCTGTTGCCGGTTGAAATGGAAGTGCAGGGGGAACATCAATTGCCATCTTTGGGCCTTGTTCTAGTCATTGACCGTTCCGGCAGTATGGCCGGAATGAAGATGGAACTGGCAAGGGAAGCTGCTGTTCGCTCTGTGGAATTGCTCCGGAACGGGGATACGTTCGGGCTTATCGCTTTCGACTCCGAACCATGGGAGCTCATTGAAACAAGCCCGTTAAAAAATAAAGAAGAAGTCATCGAAACGATCTTATCTATACCGCCGGGAGGGGGCACCAATATATATCCTGCCCTTTCATTGGCCTATGGAAATTTGTCGCATTTAAAATTACAGCGAAAACATATTATTCTGTTGACCGATGGACAGTCGGTCGCATCCGGAAGTTATGAAGCTCTCATCGAAGACGGAAAGGACAATCTAGTTACATTGTCAACGGTTGCCATCGGGGAGGATGCAGATCGGCGTTTACTGGAAAGTTTGAGTGAACTGGCCGGCGGTAGATTTTATGACGTGTCGGATGCAACAACGATTCCATCAATTTTATCCCGGGAGACGGCGATGATTTCCCGGACATATATTGAAGATCACCCTTTTTATCCGGTTATTTACCGCTCGGAAGGATGGAATCCATTGTTTGAAGAGGGCGTTCCACAAATGAATGCCTATATTGCCACAACGGCAAAAGCGGCATCCCATGTGATTGCGGAAAGCGAAAAGGAAGATCCGGTGCTTGTGGAATGGCAATATGGCTTAGGGCGGACCATTGCGTTTACATCCGATTCAACGGGTGCCTGGACAGGCGATTGGGCTCGTTGGGACAAATGGGTGGATTTTTGGCATACAGCCGTTTCCAGATTATTGCCGAATTATAATGAAATTGCGTACGACATCAAAATGGATCGGGACGGCTCGTTCGTCATTACGGATCCAACAAATCAAGCAGCCTTTATCGATGTGGCAGCCGTTGATGAACTTGGAAATGAGTTAGAAGTCCAATTGGAGCCGGTTTCGGCAAGTAAAGTCCGGGCAGTGGTGGATGCAAAACCGGGACTTGTGTTTTTCAGCATTTCCAAAGGGGACGATGTCTATCAAGCAGGATTGACGGTGCCGTATAGCGCGGAATATGATTTGCAGCCGGCGGACAAAGAACTGCTGAAAGAAATGGCTGAAAAAACCGGCGGAAAACTTATTGAAGAGCCGCAAGAAGTGTTCCGGGCCTTCAAAGACCAGGGTGCAACGCGTCAAAGTATTTCCACGATTCTCCTGTTTGCCAGCTTGTTGTTTTTCTTTATTGATATAACCCTTCGACGATTTGGCTGGTCTTTCTTCAAGCAGGTGGCGCAGCCAAAGAAAGATTCGCCGGATCGTGAAATTTCGGAAGAAGAAACGAACGTGGCTCAAATTTTAAAAGGGATGAAGAAAAAATAGATTTGGGATGGTGCCATGGAGAGGTGGCACCATCTTTTTCAATCATCCTTTGTTACCGCTTCGACAAAAAGAAGTGTTATAATGAAGCTACAAGTATGTCGAGAAAGTAAAAGGAGAGGAAATCGTTGACGTATCAAGCATTTTATCGTGTTTACAGGCCGCAAAGTTTCCGCGAAATGTCCGGTCAAACCCACGTGAAAAGAACGCTCCAAAATGCTCTCCTGGCAAATAAAACAACCCATGCGTATTTGTTCTCCGGCCCCCGGGGTACAGGGAAAACAAGTACGGCCAAAATTTTTGCTAAAGCATTGAATTGTGAAAAAGCACCGACAAACGAACCGTGCAATGAATGTCCCACTTGCATCAGCATAACGGAAGGTTCGCATCCGGATGTCATTGAATTCGACGCCGCCTCCAATTCCCGCGTTGAAGAAATCCGCGACATTATTGAAAAAGTAAGGTTCGCTCCGGCAAGCGCCCGCTATAAAGTGTATATTATCGACGAAGTGCATATGCTTTCAACGAGCGCTTTTAATGCATTGTTAAAAACGTTGGAAGAACCTCCAGCCCACGCGGTGTTTATTTTGGCAACCACTGAGCCGCATAAGCTGCCGGCAACCATCATTTCCCGTTGTCAACGATTCGATTTTAAACGCCTGTCATCGAGCGATATCGTGGAACGGATGAAATTGGTGTTGGAAGATATCCAACTGCCTTATGAAGAACAGGCATTGAAAGTGATTGCGCAAGCGGCAAGCGGCGGGATGCGGGACGCTTTAAGTTTATTGGATCAAGTCGTATCCTTCAGCGGAGAAAAGTTGACGCTGGAAAATGCATTGCTCGTGAGCGGTTCCATTAGCCAGGATGTGTTTTATGATTTGGCGGCCGCTTTAAAGGATAAGGACATCGCTCATGTTCTTTCCTTATTGGAAGAGTTGATTGCGGAAGGGAAAGATCCGCTAAGGTTATCGGAAGACTTGATTACTTTTTTCCGGGATTTATTGTTGCTTCAAACAAGCGGGGATTTGGAGGAATTGCTTGAGCTGGTTACGCCCGAGGAAAAATTTGTGGAGCTGTCCCGGGAGTTTTCGGCGGATACGCTTTATGGATATATAGATATACTTTCGAAAACCCAACAGGATATGAGATTTTCCCATCATACAAAGGTGTATTTGGAAACGGCTTTGTTGAAAATGGCCCAAATATCAAATGCCGGCACGTCTAATGCACCGCAGGCGGATCCCGCTCTGGGCAATAAAGTTGCCCAATTGGAGAAAATGATTTTTCAATTGAAAGAACAACTCGAAAATGGAGCAACGATTTCTCCTTCAAACACACCGGCAAAAGAAGAGAATCGCCAAAGAATAAAAATCACGAATGGATACAGAGCGCCTGAGGGAAGAATAAAAGAGGTATTAAAAGCGGCTACGAAAAAGGATATTATGCAAGTGAAAAATGCCTGGATGCCGGCTTTAAACCAGCTGCAAAAATCCCAATCCGCCCTTTTCGCGGAAGCGGAACCAGTTGCAGCATCTTCTAGTGCATTTGTGATAAAATTCAAGTATGATATACATTGTCAAATGGTTGCTGAAAACAGGGATCTCACTGCTGCATTTTCACAAATTCTTTTCCAACAAACCGGGAACATGTATGAAATTTTATGTATTCCGGAAAGACAATGGACCGTTTTGCGGGAAAATTTTATCCGTGAGAACGGTTTAAACTCCAAAAAAGCCCAAAATACGGAAAACAAGGTTCAGGAAAGTGCTCCGGAAGCGCCCTATATCGATGATGTGAGAGAGGCGGAATCGGAAGATCCGATTGTGAAAGAAGCGGAAAAGATGTTTGGAAAAGATTTTGTTGAGGTAGTGGATGATTGAGGAGATTCAGCATCCCTTTTAATGAATGCAATGAAGGAGGACGTTTTCATGCGTGGAATGGGAAATATGCAAAACATGATGAAAAAAGTGCAAAAAATGCAAAAAGAAATGCTTCAGGCACAGGAAGAATTAAATGCAAAACAATTTGAAGGTACTGCTGGCGGCGGCATGGTAAAGGTAATTGTAAGCGGGGAACGCAAAGTGCTTGAGGTCAACATAGATCCTTCCGTTGTGGATCCGGAAGATGTGGAAATGCTGCAAGATTTGATTGTCGTTGCAACGAATGAGGCATTAAAGAAAGTGGAAGAAGAAACTGCTGCAACAATGGGCAAATTCACTCAAGGTTTAAACCTTCCATTCTAGGGGGCAATTTTTCATGTATTATCCTGAACCAATATCAAAGCTCATTGATAGCTTTATGAAATTGCCAGGCATCGGTCCGAAAACTGCGGCTCGACTGGCATTTTTCGTTTTAACCATGAAGGAAGATGAAGTTTTATCCTTCGCCAAAGCATTAGTCGATGCAAAGAGGGATTTGACCTACTGCTCGATTTGTGGACATATTACAGATGTGGACCCTTGCCACATTTGCTCCGACCAAACTCGGGATGTATCAACGATTTGTGTTGTACAGGATCCGAAAGACGTAATCGCCATGGAAAAAATGAAAGATTACCATGGTCTGTACCACGTTTTGCATGGAGCCATCTCACCGATGGATGGCGTTGGACCGGAAGATATTAATGTGGCGTCTTTAATCAACCGATTGAAAGATGAAAGGGTAAAGGAACTTATATTGGCGACTAATCCAACGATCGAAGGAGAAGCAACAGCGATGTATATTTCACGTCTTGTGAAGCCCTCGGGAATCCGGACAACCCGTATTGCACACGGATTACCGGTAGGCGGCGATCTTGAGTATGCAGATGAAGTGACGTTATCAAAAGCTTTGGAAGGGCGGCGTGAAATATAAGGTGGGTTTATTCAGTCGTAAAGGGAAATTGAAAAAAGAATTTGATGAACAACTGATTCGTTTGATAAAAGAAACAAAAGATGATTGGAATTATGCAAAGCAGCTTGAAGAACTGACGGAAGATTATAATCTGGATGTAATCGCTCAAAGCAAAATAGCGGAAAGTCTTCATTTTTATTTGTTCAAAGAAGCACGAATCAGAAAAATAATGATTCGTTAAATATGGATCATTTTTAATTAAGGAATTTGCCAATTCATAGAGACGGTGTTAAAGGCAAGCATTTCATACATGTCAAGGCAAAAAGGAATGTTTGTTGAAAACGATACTAAGAGTAGCCGTAATAGCATATGTTTCCTATGTACTTTAATTCGGAAGGGGATTGAATGGGTACATACTTTGGTTTGGGTGCTATATGCGTGCTACTCATGATTTTACTTTTAATGGGCAAAAAAATCGGTTACGGTCTAATCATTGAAAAGCTTACGGTTTTTTGGTTCCGTCTGGCATGTTCTTTCA
>Ga0207866_1000955_pt1 | contig 33365 bp, 23 predicted proteins | sample HigsolmetaAR203D_FD_184835 | JGI IMG/M metagenome (GOLD analysis project Ga0207866, IMG submission 184835) | Ionic liquid and high solid enriched microbial communities from the Joint BioEnergy Institute, USA - AR20-3-D (SPAdes) (version 2) ...
ACATGGAAAAGTCCAGCAATAACATAAAATAGACCCCTGGAGGGGTCTATTCCAAACATTTGAAAGCATAAAAGTGACAAAAGGCATCCGAAAGCGCACATTCGGATGCCTTTTGTCTACACTCTGACACCGTTCGAATAATCGAACGATGTGAAATAGTGGTTTCATTTTAGGATTTAAAGAGCATCAAAACGCTGTGCAATAACCGTCGAAAATTTGACAATCGCACTGATTCATATGATGAGGTCAACCAGATATTTTTGGTTGACCGGATATGCGCTAGAATGATCTTTATTTCAAAGCATAATGAAGGATGGAGTTGTTAGTCATTGCCCGACATTGGTTTTGGTCGCTGCCCACTTTCAATCGTTTTTAAAATCATTTTGATTTTTTAGCCACTATAATATTCGTTGGCATCCAAGGACCTGTCCACCAGCCTTTCCAACCGGCAAGCGTATGACTGACATTGGCGGCAGAAAGGTCCTTTAATACATTTAGATATTCCTTCGTTCTAACAATATCCACTATTACCAATGTTCCTCCTGGTTTCAAAACTCGAAAAGCCTCCCGTACGGCTTTCTCTCTGCCTTGCTTATCCTTAATATTATGAATCGCCAGGCTGCTAAACACATAATCGTATACGTTGTCTTGAAAGGGAAGGGCCATCATGTCGGCTGTATGAAGGACAATTTTGTCAGCAACGTTTTCAATTTCGGCATTTTTTTCTGTCGCCTTTCTGTCATTGCCTGATTGATCCACTTTGCGCCATAGGTCAATACCTACCGCTTGTCCTTCTTTCCCAAGCTGTTTGGCCGCCATAATTAATACCGTTCCATGTCCACATCCCATATCGAGTATTTTGGAGTTTTCCGGAATATTGAGATTGGAGAAAATATTTTCCCATATTTCGAATTTTCCTTTCATCGATGTGTGCAAAAAGAAGAAAGCGCAGGTCAGCAAAAAGAGACTATAAATCAAAAGCCAGAAAGCCCAAATATGGGATCGGTAAATCAATACAATACTGGAAATCAACAAAACAAGACCAATCAAAGCATAAGAAAGTGGGATAAAGGGTGCATCAATGCCATAATTTCCTTTCCTCTTTAAAGAATTCATTCTGATTGCTCTCCTTATGAAACTTATTGGATAGGTGAATTCCTCGGTATTTTATGCTAATCCAGAAGAGACTGTGTAAGATTGAAATACAAAATTCATCAAACGCGGTATCTGTTTTTTTATAAAGATGATCCCGCAGACAATCACACAGTCAAACGAAAAAGGGGGCATCGAAATAAAACTTTCCCTCGTTTAGATCTGTTGTAACCTATCTAAGGTTTAGTAAAAGGTAATCGCTTCCCCGGTTAATGTTCCATCCTCTGTCAAAATACTTGAGTGATTTCAAAACCATCATGGCACGACTTAGCTGTTCGTATGATCAAATATTCGACTAGCGGAAAAAAGTTCCTTCTGGCGATCAGAAAAAGGTTCAAAAATCAATTTGCGGTTTTTGGTAGGAATCGAAAATATTGAATTGCTGCTTACTGATAAGTATTGTATTGTTGAAAGATAAATAGTCATGTGGGGGAAAAGAAGGATGAATGAACAATTGAATTCCTATATACAAAATCTTGTTTCATTATATACCAGCCATGCAAACGCTGAATTCGCTGAGTGGTCAAAAAAATACATGAAAAACCAATTTCCGTTTTTGGGCATTCGAACTCCTATTCGAAGGAAAGTGACGAAACAATTTGTGAAAGAACATGGTGTACCGTCAAATGAGAATCTTGAGAAAGTGATTCAGATACTTTGGGACATGCCCGAGCGCGAATACCAAAGAGCCGCTCTTGACTTGATAGAAATGAAAAAGAAAAGCTTACGCCCATCGGATATGACGTGGTTGGAAAAATTACTCGTCACTAAGTCATGGTGGGATACAATCGATGTACTTTCCCCACATATCATGGGATATTTATTTCAAACATATCCTGAACTGATTTCACGATATCCTGACCGTTGGATTGAAAGTGAAAATATTTGGCTCCAGAGGTCTGCGATATTATATCAACTTTTTTACCGAGGGAAAATGGATGATGAGCGTCTCTTTCGTTATATCTTAAGAAGAGCGGGCAGCAACGAATTTTTTGTTCAAAAGGCGATAGGATGGGTGCTGCGTGAGTATGCCAAAACCCGACCTGATAGCGTAAAAAATTTTGTGGCTCGTCGTCATGAACTCAAACCGTTGAGCAGAAGGGAGGCATTGAAACATTTTGACAATAATAAATAAGACGACGAACACGTGCGGAACATTTAAAAAAAGCCGTTTGGTTCGAGCGATAGAAAGGGAAGTCGGTCCAAACGAAGACTTGTATGAAACAAAAAAAGCAGATAAAAAGCAAAAAAAAGAAGAACCTTGACAGAAGAACAGAGTTCATCGTTAGCTGATTTTTCAGTACCCCTATGTCTTTATACAGCGATGGTTGATCGTTCATTTCATCATGTTGGCGAATTTTAATAGCCTTTTAATGGAACGGTTTGCTTCATATAAAACAATGTCTTTGTCGACGGTTTTTAGCTCCTTGTTTTCCATGACAATTTGTCCGTTAATGATAGTTGTTTCCACATCATCTCTCGAAGCAGAATAAACAATACGAGAAATGGGATCGACATCATAGGACGGATAAGTATGAAAATTGTTCAAATTTAAGATCACTAAATCTGCCTTTTTTCCAACTTCAATACTGCCGATTTCATTTTCTAGACCGATTGCTTTGGCCCCGCCGATAGTCGCCATTTCGAAAACGCTTTTTGCATTCATGACAGTCGGTCCATGGGTAGGTTTTTGAATAAGTGCCGCCAGTCTCATTTCATGAAACATATTTAAATTATTATTACAAGGTGCTCCGTCTGCGCCTAGACTTAACGAAATTCCCATTTGGAGCATGTTTGGAACGTCTGCGATTCCTGATGCTAATTTTAAATTGGATCCTGGGCAATGACTAATATGAACACCTTTTTCCTTGATGATTTTCTTTTCTTGTTCATCCAGCCATATACAGTGGGCTAATATTAACCGTTCGTTTGCCAGTCCTAGATGGTCAAGATACTCAATATTTTTCATGCCCGTTTCTTTTTGTACCAGTTTAATTTCCTTTTGATTTTCTGATGCGTGGGTATGAACCTTCACATCGTAGGTTTCCGCTAAGTTTCGAACTTCTACCAGTAATTCCTTCGTGCATGAAATGACAAAACGGGGGGAGAAGGCGTATTGAATTCTTCCGTTATCAAAAAGGTTCCACTTTTCTAGTAAATCGACACTTTCTTGGATGGAATCAGATGTCTTTTCTTGTAATCCGATTGGAACATCTTCTCCTTTATCCATCATCACTTTTCCCGATAAAGCCCTCATTCCGCTTTTGGCGATGGCTTGAAAAGCAAAATCTGTATGATGGACTGTTTCCATATCGACAATGGTAGTGGTGCCGCTTTGAATAAGTTCTCCGATGCCAAGCATTGCTGAATAATAGATGGATTCCTCATCGTGAGCGGCTTCCAATGGCCATATCCGCTTTTTCAACCAATCAAGCAGCTCTAAATCATCCCCTTTTCCTCGAAAAAGAGTTTGGCATAAGTGAATATGGGTTTGCACAAATCCTGGAATGACAGTACGATTTTCCGCATCGATGATTCGATCAACATGATCTGGATTTAATTCTGGACCGATCGAGTGAATCGTGTCATTTTTTATAAAAATATCGCCTATCATAATGTCATTAGCTGGATTCATGGTAATGATTTGAGCGTTTTTAATGAGCAAATTTTTCATTCGATCTCCTCCGTTTTGGTGGTTTGATATATTCTTTTTATTGGTTTGTTCACTTGGGATGGCCATTTCGGCCATGAGTAAAAAAAGAAACAAATCGAATTTACCCCAATTATATAGATATAGTAAAAAGAAAATTAAGAAAATTCAATAAACGTGTAATATATCTTTACATAATTTATGTTAGAAAATTTGGTAACAGAATTTTCTTAGTACGACATTTTGCAATATGAAAATTTCGAGAAAGATCGATCAGCCAAGAAACATACGGCATACGGATTTTGTTTTATTAAAGGATTTCAAAGAATCATAAGGAGAAAATGTGTTTCACTGTTCTCTGCAATTAGCAAGGTTCGTTTTACTGTATAACAGATGTTAAACAAAAATCCAATGGATATTCATGTTATAATTTCTTACATAAATTGTAGACCATCTTCCTTAAAATGGTTATAATATTTAAAAAAATCAAAAAATAAATTTGGGAACTTTTTGCTTTTTCATATAGTGGAAGCGACCAACATAATTTTTCGAACAATGAAGTGCTCGTTATTTAGGAGAAGCTTCTGATTTGCGGAAATAAGGAACTTCTGATTGATGGCCAAAAAAGATCATCCGTCTTAAAAAAGAGTGCATTGAGATGATTTTGTTCTTTTTGCCATCGGCAAAGGGAAAAGGGTATCCACTTTTCTATGAACCAATCATTGTCCAAAGAATTACTTGATTTTGTTTTGACAAAACTCCACGACTGATTAAAGCTGGCAAATTGCTGTAGAAAAATGTATAACGAGCAAAATGATATGGAAGTTGCAGTTTTCCTTGTCAGCGCAAATGATGATGAAATGGCGTTTCGATGATCTAAGTAGATGGAGAATCATTCTTTGATTAGGATCGATCAAAGAATGTCAACCGTCGAGAGAAGGAAGGATCTAAACATGAGTATAAGAATATTGGATGCAAAAGTTTGGACTCCCACGGATTTGAAAGAAGCATGGGCATTACGGGAACGATTTCGGTTGCAATCAAGCTTTGTGGCGGGTGGAACTTGGCTGCAAACCCAATGGGAAAAAGGAATGCCTTATCCCTCCCACTTGATTAGTTTAGAAAATATAGCTGAACTCGAAGGGGTCGATCAAAGAAAGGTAAATGGGAAGCAGTGTTTGTATATTGGGGCTTTGACAAAATTGGATACTTGTGGCCACCATCCTGCTATTCAAAAACTCTGCCCTTTGTTATCTGTTGCGATTCAACAAATTGCGGCTCCGGCTGTTCGCAATTTAGGAACGATTGGCGGAAATGTAGCTCATGGATTAGGCGATGCCATTCCTGCTCTTTTAACGATGGATGCGGAAGTTTTGTTCTTTGATGGACGAACTTTAAAATCGGAAAAATTGGAGCATTGGCTAAAAGGAAGAAAGAGAAATCAAGAAAGTCTTCTGACAGGCATCATACTTCCGGAATCCCAACATTCTTCATTTAGCAATCAATTTTTTAAAAAAGTCGGGAGAAGAGAAGCTTTTTCGGGATCTGTTGTAACAGTTTCAGGAGTGATAAGTAAAAATGAAGCGGGAGTGATCGATTTTGCTAGATTGGTTGCAGGCGGAGGAGAGAACACCCCTAAGCGGCTGCAAGAAACCGAACAGTTGCTCATCGATCAAAAGATCAATTTTTTATTATTAAAAAATGTATATAAAACAATACTTCATGAATTTCATCCAAATTCTGATGTTTTTTATTCAAATGACTATCGAAGGCGAGTAACAGCTAATATCATTGTTTCCGAATTAAGCCGATTGGGGGAAGCATCGTGAAATTCACTTATTCTAGCAATTTACAGAGATCCGCTATACGACTAGACGGAATCGATAAAGTAACAGGGAAATTAAAGTTTTTAACGGATCTTTCTTTTTCCAATATGCTTCATGGGAAAATTTTACGAAGTGCGTATCCACATGCCAAAATTATTTCCGTCTCTACCAAAAAAGCGGAGGAGCTGCCGGGAGTACGCGCTGTGGTTACTAGTAAAGATGTGCCGGGACTCAATCGATTTGGGTTAATTTTTCCTGATCAACCGGTTTTGTGCGATGAGCGGGTTCGATATGTTGGAGATGCGATTGCTGCTGTGGCGGCAGAGACGGTAGAAATTGCAGAAAAGGCGCTTCAGTTCATCGAAGTAGAATATGAGCCATTGCCCGTTATCAGTGATCCAGAACAGGCTCTCCTTCCTTCAGCACCTCAATTGCATCCTAAAGGAAATATTCTTCATCAAGCTTCCTTTCAAAAAGGAAATATAGAAGAAGCATTTCAAATCTGTGATGTGACGGTGGAAGAAACCTATGAATTGCCGCGTCAAATGCACGCCTATATGGAAACGGAGGGAGGAGTGATTGTTCCGGAAGAGAATGGCCGGATTACGGTATATGTCGGAACGCAGCATGGATATAATGATCGATTTCAATTAGCCCGAATTTTAAATATTCCTGAAAGCAAAATCAGAGTGGTTTCCAGTCCGATGGGCGGTTCTTTCGGCGGAAAAGATGAGTTGAATATTCAGCCGTACGGTGCATTATTGGCGCTCAAAACGGGATGTCCGGTGAAAATTCACCAAGATAGGCGAGAATCTGTCAGATCTGGACTAAAAAGACACCCGATGAAGATTACGATGAAAACGGGTGCCTGCCGTAATGGTAAAATTCTTGCTCATCAAGTACGAATGATCGCAGATACGGGTGCTTACGCAACATTAGGTCCGGCTGTATTAGATTTTGCAGTTGAGCATGCAACAGGACCTTATGTGATACCAAATGTAAAGGTTGAAGGGGTGAGCGTCTATACAAACAATGGTGTGGCTGGAGAGTTTAGAGGATTTGGCGGAAATCAAGTGACTTTTGCGTTGGAAGGGCAAATCGACCGTTTAGCGGTCAAACTTGGAATCTGTCCAATAGAATTGAGGAAAAGAAATCTCCGCAAAGCAGATGATCCGGGTCCTGTAGACCAACAGATTGCACCGACAGACGGAGCAGCACAAGTTTTGAAAGAGATAAGCAAATCTCCCATTTTAACCAAAAAAGATACTGAAAATAAAAAAAGTATCTATGAAAAGACGCGGACAGGTGTAGGAGTCGCCATTACGATGCACGGTGGTGGACTAGGGTTTGGGCGCTTAGATCCAGCTGGGGGAAGAATATCGTTAAATGAAAAAGGAAAAATTGAAGTTGCCTTCGGTTTCGAAGAATTTGGTCAAGGATTATTAGCGGTCATTCAGCAGTTAGTGATGAAAGAAGTAGGATGCTCAGCAGATGATATCCAAATCACGATTGGCGATACGTATTGCGTTCCACGCTCCGGTTCTTCTACAGCATCACGGGGAACGAGCATGGTGTGGCAAGCACTTCAACGGATGAAAGATCCTTTTAAAAAACAATTATTAGAAAAAGCCTCTCAATGCATCAAAGTGCCATCCACTCAATTGTATGTAGGTCCTGGTGGAATTTGGTCTTTAGATGGATCGAATGCCAAGCCCCTCATTACTTACCGGCAACTAGCCGACAAAACAAATGATGATCCCATCCAAATCGAGACGAAATTTCCTTTTCCTACGACTTCTCATTCCATTCCTGGCGGGCATTATTTATATTCTTTTGCCGCTTGTGCGGTAAAAGTCGAAGTAGATGAATTAACGGGAAAAGTGCGAGTGAAAAATCTGGATCAGGTAGTGTCTGCAGGTCCGGTGATTTATCCAACGGGCTACTTAGGACAAATTGAAGGAGGCTCAGTTATGGCATTAGGATATTCATTACTAGAAGAAGCAATCATGAAACAAGGGAGTTACGTAACAAATAATTTCGACTCCTATCTTATTCCTACCGTAAAAGACATCCCGACTTCTATGGACATAACAGCTATAGAAGAATTGTGCGAGGGAGATGAATATGGTCCGAGAGGCGTAGGTGAAATCGGAACGGTGGCGGTTGCACCGGCGATTGCAAAAGCGATTCATGACGCGATTGGCTTGTGGGTGACGAAGCTGCCTGTATCTCGTGAGGAAATTATAAAAGCAGTCCATCAAAAGGAGATGAAAGAATGGCTGACCAAAAAAATATAGATGAAGTGAAGTCTCCGTTGGAGGAGAAAATAAAAGTCTCTCTTTTGGTTAATGGACATGCAAAGGAACTTCAGGTTCATGCAACGATGCGCCTTGTTGAAATATTAAGAGAGGAGCTTCTATTAACGGGTACAAAAGTTTCATGCGGAATTGGCCGTTGTGGCGCTTGTTCAGTCATTATGAATGGAAAATTAGTCAATTCTTGTTTAGTGCGGGCCTATCAGGCTGATCGAAAGGAGATTATGACGATTGAAGGGTTGGGAAAGAATGGACTTCATCCGATTCAAAAGGCTTTTTTAGAAGAAGGAGGCTTTCAATGCGGATACTGCACACCGGGAATGATAATGGCTGTGACCTCCATTTTGTATCAATATGAAAACCCAACTGTGGAGCAAATTTTAGAAGGATTATCAGGAAATCTTTGTAGATGTACCGGTTATGGCGGCATAATCAGAGCGATTCAGAAACTCACGGAATCATAAGGAATAAAAGTTTTCCTGCAAGTTCGCAGGAGATCTTTTTATTTTGTCGGTTCCATCGCGAAACAACATAACAAAAGGGGCTGATTCAGCGAAATGTGGAATCAGCCCTATATTATTTTTTAGCTTCCTCGATATACTTGGTATCCCCATGGTGATATAAGCAAAGGAATATGATAATGAGAATTAGATTGAGAAATTCCAAAATGAACGACAACTTTATCTAAAAATAAAGGTTCGTCCAACGTGAGGCCTTTTCTCAGAAAATAATCACCGACGTAAAATAGAAGCTCATATTTCCCTGGAACGATTTCTTGCGGCTCTAATAATGGGCGGTCAACACGGCCATGTTGATTCGTGAAAGTCGTTTGCAGCAGCTGTTTTTCTGTTTCTGATTCATGACCGATCCGGGACAACTTTATTTTTACATTTTCAGCCGGTGTTCCGTGTGTTAAATCTAAAATATGTGTTGTTAACCCGATCATTTAAGTGCTCCTTTATGATCGGGTTCATCAGAGAACATAAGAATGTTTTCGTGTGGCAAGTCTTCTTGGGTGACAGTAAAGCATTGAAATCCATATGGCGGTCGCGGTTCTGTATATACTTTCCCTTTTGATTCAGGAATTTCCTCCACTATTTTATCCCATGTATGATTTTGAGATTCGAAGTAAACTTCTTGAAGTTGAGGGAATCTTTCTAATATTCTGCGGCCGATTAAATAAATTAAATGTTGGATGGAAAGCGTCTCGGTTTCATGAAATACGGAAGTGGCGATGTCGCGAATTTGTTCAGCTGCAACATAATTTTCTGGATTCATTCCAAATGAGTCTTCCGTGTTTTTGTACTTCCATTTGATGTTTAAGTAAACAAATAGAGGGCGGTTTGAATCCTCTGGAAGAGTTGTGTATTCGTCACGAATAAAACCGACAAAGGAATTTCCGCTGACTTTTATTAATTGAAGATCAGCAAGTCCGCTTTGTTGTTCAGTAATGTTTAGGGTGTTATCTTCATTACGAACCATATTCAAATAAGCGGTGGCATATTCATTTCGTGATTTTTTAAATACTAGCTCACTAGCTGCTCTATTTCCATTCTTTACTGCAAAAGTTGTTTCAAAGGGAATTTCCTCTCCTATCAACGAAATCTTTTCAATATGAGAATATTTCTTCAAAAAAGAAGTAGCTACATATTCTAAAAAACCTTCTATCGTTGTTCCTGTATAACTAGCTAAATGTTTTTGTATAAAGTTTTTCATCGAGTCTGTTGCAACGACTAAGCTGTTATCCCCTTTCGTAAAGGAGCTCAGCAATTTTGTTCCTCCTACTGAGATTTTTACATTTACTCCAAAAAGAATATGATCTCGACCGGAAAATGGAGATTCAGGAATCGTTCTAACTCCAGTAAGTGGTTTTAAATAGGTGCGATAAGCAAATACGTCACCTTTTCCATAATACATCACTCTTTCTTTGTGTTTGGTCATCGAATTATTCTCTCCTTCACGAAATATTTCTTGCAAACGAAACATTGCGATTTTTTTAATTTCTTCCAATGCTTGTTTAAACTCCGTTTGATGATTATTTTGTAATCGTTCTTTGATCGTTCTAAAAATTTCTTGTTTGATTTTTCCTCGAACGGCCATTACAAATGGAAATCCAAATTTATCCTTGTATTTTTGGTTGAGTAAAATGAGATGATTCTGTTCATCTTTTGTTAATTCATTTAATCCGGCATGTTTCTGTTCCTCTTGAGAGAAATCGGTTATTTTGACGTTGGTGCCTAGATGCGGATGCATTTGAATTAATTTTAATTGTTCGTTATCCGAAGCGGTTTCGACAATCTCCACCATTTTATTATATAGAGATTGAAAGGAAGAGTATGGGCGATTGGGTTCTGCTCGTTCGGCCACCCATGATGAATTCTCAAAAACTCCTCCTAATAGATGGATAAATTCGGAAGCACTCATTTCATTTAATTGTTTTAATCGCATCATTTTCCCTCTTTTCTATGATTCTATGGTCGTTTCTAAAGTGCTGCTGACAGTCGGCTTTTTCTTGGATGAAAGATTAAAAAACAAGTTTAAAATAATGGCGGTCAAGCTTCCTGTTACAATACCGTCTCCTACAAGGATTCGCATGAATTGCGGCAATTTTGAAAAGAGATCAGGAACCACTGTTGCACCAAGTCCTAATGCAACGGAGCAGGCTACTGTTAATAAGTTGCTTTGTTGTCCGAAATCTACGGAACTAAGCATTTTAATGCCTGAAGAAACGACCATTCCAAACATGACAATCATGGCTCCTCCTAATACAGGAGTAGGGATAATGGTTGTAAAGGCGGCGATTTTAGGAATGAACCCAAGTAAAACAAGAAGGCTGGCAGCGGCGATTGTAACGTTTCTCGTTTTAATATTGGTCAGTTGGACAAGTCCGACATTTTGAGCAAAAGTGCTGTAAGGAAATGCGTTAAATAAACCGCCTAAAATAAAGGACAAACCTTCAGCCCGGTATCCGAGGACTAAGTCTTGTTCGTTCATATTTTGTTCACAAATTTTGCTTAGAGCAAAGAAGGAGCCTGTAGATTCGATAATGATCACAATACCAACAAGCGTCATTGTGATCATTGGTCCCCACTCGAAAGAAGGCGCACCAAAATAAAAAAGTTCAGGCATATGGAACCATGATGCTTGAGCAACGTTTGTGAAATCTACTTTTCCCATGAAAGCAGCAACAATGGTTCCGGCGATGATCCCAAGAAGAACAGATATTGTTCGAATGAATCCGTGAAAAAATCGATTAATAAGCAAAATGAAAATGAACACTCCAAAAGAGAGGAGTAAGTTTTCTGGATCTCCAAAATGAGGATTCCCTTCACCGCCTGCCATGTTTTTAATGCCGGCAGGTACAAGGGATACGCCAATAATCGTAACAACGGAGCCTGTCACAACAGGAGGAAAAAGCTTTGCCAATTTTCCAAAGAACGGTGAAAAAATGAGAATAAAGATTCCTGCTGTAATGATGGATCCATAGATAGCCCCCATTCCATACTGTGTTCCGATTCCGATTATCGGCGTCACAGCAACAAAGGATGTACCTAATACAACAGGCAATCCGATCCCGAAAAACCTGTTTTTCCAGGATTGAAGCAACGTTGCGATTCCACAGGTCAGCAAATCAATCGATACTAAGTATGCCAGCTCGTTCGACGATAGATGTAATGCTCCACCAACGATTAGAGGAACTAAAATGGCTCCGGCATACATAACTAATACATGCTGCAAACCGAGAGAAACAATTCTAGCCATTCCATAATTTTTCTTCAATGATACCCCTCCCCCTTCTTTATAAATAAAACAACATTGAATGTTATTTTATTTAACATAATAAGGCGAGAGGGCATAGATGTCATTGGTTAATGTGAACAATTTATTTTTAGATAAGTCGACAAATTGTATAAAAAACAAAAGATTCATTATAAAATGAAGCAGAGCAGGTGAGTGTCAATGTTATAAAATCTAACAATAATGAGAAAGACTTTTCTTATAAATGAAGCAAATTTTTGATTCGAAACGCTAATCGAAGGCGGAAAGTAGTATCAGGGTCTTTTAAGCTTTTTCCAATCAGCTCTTTGCAATTTTCCAAACGATAAATGACTGTATTTCGGTGAACATATAGCTTTTTCGCTGTTTCCGAAATGCGACAATGGCTTTCTAAAAAAACAAATAATGTATGCAATAAAATTTGGTTTTCATGAGTAGATTGATCGGATAATTTTTGTAATGTTTCGTCGTAAAAATCTTTTAAATCTTGCGTGGGGATCATTTGTAAAAGTTCAGAAATATCTTTTCTTCGATAGATTTGAATAAACTGACGTTTTCCAGATAGCCGGCCAGTCTGCAACGCCTCCAAAGCTTCCTTAAATCCCTTTTGGACATCCAAAAATTTTTGGCATAAGCTGCTCAGCCCGAAAGAAACAGCCTGATGATACCGATTTTTAATTTTTCTCTGCAGCTCTTCCAAAAAAGGGAGGATGATCGTATGGAGCTCTGTCCAAGATTCTGTGATAGGAAATAGCAAAACACAATTATTCCCTTTTTCAAAATGATGAACGGACTTAGAAAAGAGGTGACTCTCTTCTTCTATAAAATCAAAAATAGCATCCATTTCTTTGCGAGATTCTGTAAAACTTAACTTCGTTCTGCTCTCATCCAATTTCCCAACTGCACATATATAGGATTGGTCATTGATAATCTGAAATTCATTTGCCTTAATGATCACTTCTTCCTGGGATTGAAAGGCTCCTTCTGTAAAATTAATAAAAAATTCATTGAGCACTTTTTTTGTATATTGCTTTAATGCATTTTCTTTCATTAATTCAAAGGAAATCACATTGGCTGCTTGCTCAATGGTTAATATCATTGACGGGTTAGAAAAAGGAACCATGCCAATGACAGCTAAGCAACCGCTGTTTTCCTCATGATTGAAGATCGGAAATACAGAAATCACTTCTCGCTTCGATAGAGTGGAAAAACAAGAATAAGTAGCGTTTGGCAAGAAAAAACGGAAGCCATTTGTGTATAGTTTCCCAAGTTCATAAGAAATCTTGTTAAACGGATGGGAAGAACCGATGTTGCGAAAATATTTATTCAGTAATAGAATTGGATATTTAGTCATGGAAGACAAGCTTCTTAGCAACGATGTTAGGCCTTTACCGCTCATGATATGGTTGGTGAATTTTTGATGCGCTTCAATAGCTAAGAGCAATTCATTTGTTCGTTTATCAAGGATATAACTTAATGATTGGTTGACAACTTCTCCTAACGAAATGTCCATTGGAAGTTCTATGATGGGAAATCCGATGTCATTGGCGTAGGCAAGAGCGTTTTCCGGAATTTCTTCTAAGAACCGTTTGGTTTTAATCGCAAGTCCTGCACATTGTTGTTCCAACATACTTTTGATTAACTCAAGTAAGTCGTGTGGGTTGTCTTTAAGATGATAGGCTGTCGTTACCAGTAATTCATTCGGTTTTAAGTAATGGATGATATCGGGAGCATCCATCATATTGACGCTGTACACTTCTCTTTCTTTTCCTTTATGCCCCGCAATTAATCTGGCGTTATGAAAAACAGGTATTTGTAAAATATCGGATATCTTCAAACCTCCTCACTCCTTTTAGTCGAATTGTACAAAAATTCATGAAATTTATAGCAATTTTACCAATGAATATGGAGAGATATCAAGATAAAATCAAATTATATAACATAATATGTTATATTTTTTAACATTCATTTTAAAAAGAAAGAGGCGAGAGGGGATGCATGCGCTTTATCAAAAAATAAATACAGAACGAATTGTATGGCGAATTGAAGAACTGGCGAAATGTAGTGTAACAAAAAAAGGGGTGACCCGCTTTTCCTTTTCAAAGGAAAACGAAATGGCTCATGAGTTGGTAGCGCAATGGATGCGAGATGCGGGCATGACCGTTCGCAGGGATGGTCTTAACAATATCATCGGTCGTTATGAAGGCAAATGGCCTGATGCGCCGGCACTGCTCATTGGGTCGCACCTCGACTCTATCATTGAAGCCGGTAAATATGACGGGGTACTTGGTGTAATCGCAGGAATTGAAGTGGTCCAAACACTATATGAAAACGGAATGAGACCGAATAATCCGATGGAAGTGATCGGCTTTTGTGATGAAGAAGGTGCTAGATTTCATACAACTCTGCTTGGCAGCCGGGCAATGGCGGGTAATCTGCGTGAAGAAGAACTGTTTGCAAAAGATGGAAATGGGACCACCTTGGCAGAAGCTATGAAAGAGTTTGGCCTAGATCCCTTGCAATACAATACGGTTGCCCGTAATCCGAAAACAATCCTCGGTTATCTTGAATTGCATATTGAACAAGGTCCAATTCTTGAGCAAATGAACCAACCTTGTGGGGTCGTATCCGGAATTGCAGGACAGTCTCGATATAAATTCCGGGTAGAAGGATTGACAGGACATGCAGGAACTGTCCCGTTGTCGCTTAGAAAAGACGCGCTTGTTGGAACAGCCGAAATGATCCAGACGATTGAACGGCTCGCACTCCAATATGAAAGTCTGGTAGCTACTGTAGGAAAAATAGCTATATTTCCGGGGGCCAGCAATGTGATTCCAGGATTGGTGAAAGGAACACTGGATGTCCGGTCAGTTGACGATGGAACCAGAATGACCGCACTGAATCGAATTTTTGAGGAATGCGAGCACATTGCCAAACGCCGGGGATTAATTTGCGAGTTTACAAAAGTCATGGAATCTCCTGCCGTGATATGTTCAAGTCGTTTTATCGATGTGATTTCTTCCGTTCTCAAGGAATATAAAATGAAGTCTGTTCAACTTGTCAGTGGAGCGGGACATGATGCGATGGCAATGGCTTCTATAACGGACATCGGCATGATTTTTGTCAGATGCAAAAACGGTCTGAGTCATCATCCTGACGAATTTGTATCACCCGAAGACATTAAAATCGGAACTTCCGTACTGCTGGACGTTTCTCTGAAGTTGACATCATAAAAATTTAAGATTAGAAAGGAGAATCATCCGTGGCAACGATCAATGGTCGAGAGAAGTTGGAAATTTTGCAATGGATTGAATCTGAAAAGCACAACCTCATCCATTTTCTACGGGAACTGGTTGCTGTACCGTCGGACAATCCGCCTGGCGATTGTTATGCGATCGCAGAACACATCCGTAAACGGCTGCATGATTTTCAATTTGAGGATGTTGCACTGTTGGAAGTAGAGCCGGAAGAAGTCAGGGAAAAAGGGATGGTTCGAGTGGCAAACGTTGTCGCCAAAACGATCTTCGGGATCGGAAAAGGGCCTGAAATAGTTCTTAATGCTCATGGAGATGTGGTGGCGCCAGGACTTGGCTGGACATATGATCCATATGGCGGACAAATAGTGGACGGGAAGCTGTATGGTCGTGGGGCCGCCGTGTCCAAATCGGATATCGCCTCATATACTTTCGCAGTTATGGCTATTCGACAAGTGGCGGAGAAGTTGTCGGGTAAAGCGACCTTGGCGTTTAATTTCGATGAGGAGATAGGCGGAGAAATGGGGCCAAAGTGGATGATCGAAAAGGGGTATATTCAGCCGGATATGGCAATATCAGCTGGATTTACACATTCGATTGTAAACTCGCATAGCGGATGTCTGCATCTTGAAATCCGAATTAAAGGCAAATCGGCACATGCGGCTGCACCGCATTCAGGACATGATGCCATCGAAGCGATGAGCGGTGTACTACAAGCGCTATACGATTATCGCCGGACATTGGATCAAAAGCGTTCCAGTATTCCTGGGATTGAGTCGCCCACGTTAGTAGTTGGATTGATTTCAGGAGGAATCAATACGAACGTAGTACCGGATCAATGTACCATTCGTATAGATCGCCGGTTGATCCCAGAGGAAGATGGAGAACAGGTAGAAATGGAGATTCGTGAATTGGTAGAACAGGTGGTTAATCGCTATGAAGGAACCTGGGCGGAGTTTGAGCGCATACTGCTGGCAAAAAGCTTTAAGCCAACACCGATAGAATCTCCGTTCATCCAGACGCTTATGGCAAACTGTAAAGAAATTTTGGACAGTGAACCGGTGATTCACGGAATTCCGTTATACACAGATGCCCGACATTTTGCAGAAGCAGGAATTCCTGTTGTCCTGTTTGGAGCGGGTCCTCGAACATTATTGGAAGCCAACGGACATCGGGCAGATGAACATGTCCGGATTGAAGATTTGATCAAAGCAACAAAAATTGTGGCACTTACTCTATATGATTTGCTTCGGACAGACAAATAACAATTTCTTTGCGTTTTAAACAACAAAAGAGGATCTCATAGCAGCATGAGTAGGTGGTCGTTGCAGAAAGACTCGCCTGGCAAGAAGGGTTTAAAATCTTCTTGAAAGAAAGGAGTCCAACCTTGTTTTTATCATCCGTTTTTCAACGATCTTTCTTACCGATTTGGTGTTTGAAACAAAAAGGAGAGTTCAGTTATACAGGAATGATGAGCAACATGATGTGGCCAAATCTGGTGAATCATAGTTCAGAACCGTCAAAGGGGGAGGGGAGTTATCAATGTACCATAAAATGGACAATGGGCAGGAGGAATTATTTAACGAAACTATTGCTGACTACAGTGAGCGACTCCATAACGAGGATTTGACTCCTCCAAAGGAGCGAAAATGGGGTTTTTTCAGCTTGTTATCCATGTGGATGTCTGATGTACATAGCATTGGCGGCTATACATTTGCAGCTGGATTGTTCTTTCTTGGTTTGTCGGGTTGGCAAGTTTTCATAGCGATTATTCTGGGAGCTTTGCTTGTAAATTATTTTGTCAATCTCCTTTCTGTCCCTGGAACGAAAATGGGTTTGCCGTTCCCGGTGATGGCGCGTATTTCATTCGGTGTGTTCGGAGCTAATATACCTGCACTTATACGGGGAACGATTGCTGTTTTTTGGTATGGTATACAAACATACCTTGCCTCGAATGCCGTGGTAGGTGTAATGTTGCTACTTATGCCCAGTCTGGTTACCTTAAATGATACATCTTTTCTAGGACTTTCTTTATTGGGATGGATCGGCTTCCTGATTCTCTGGGTTTTGCAGCTGCTCATTGCGGTATATGGAATGGAGAAGATTCGCAAATTTGATAATTTTGCGGGTACTGCCGTATATGTGATGATGCTGTTCTTGCTCATTTGGATCGTTAAGAAAGCGAATGGAAATATCAACATAATGGACCATTTTGTTGAAGTGTCTAGAGGCAAACAAATTCATTCATTTTTTGCAGCCATCGCACTAGTAGTAGCGTATTTCTCAACACTGATGTTAAATGCCTGTGATTTTACACGTTTTTCAATGTCAACGAAAGTAACAAAACGCGGAAATTTCTACGGTATACCTGTCAACTTGACAGCATTTTCTTTGGCCGCTGTAGTGATCACGGTTGGTACCATAACCGTTTTTGGTAAAGCGATAGTCGATCCTGTTTTGATCGTGCAAAAGATTGAGAATAGTGTGGTCAATTTTATTGCGGCTATTGTTTTTATAGTTGCTACGCTAGCCATCAATATTATCGCGAACCTTGTATCTCCTGCCTATGATTTTGCCAATGTAGCACCAAAACATATAAATTTCAAGAAGGGAACGATTATGACTGCCATTTTGTCCGTTCTAGTGATGCCCTGGAAAGTTTATGGGAGCCCTGTGGCTGTCAACTATTTTTTGGGAGGGCTTGGAGCTTTCCTCGGTTCCATTTTCGGAGTTATGCTTATGGATTATTACTTAGTAAAGAAGCAAAAAGTGGATGTTCATTCTCTCTACAAGGAGGGTGCCGCTTCCCCTTATTGGTACAATAATGGCTTTAACTTGCGGGCGTTATCCGCTTTTATGATCGGTTCTACTTTCGCTGCAATTGCCGCGCTAGTTCCAATGCTTTCTTTTTTTGCTCCCTTTTCATGGTTTATTGGTGCTGTGCTATCTGCCGTTGCTTACGGTGTTTTCATGCAGCACAATCAACCAATATCAGAGAACAAAGCTCAATCTTTGTCTTAATCGTGTAAAAAAGGGGGGGATAGGCGTGAAAGAAAATGGTTACGATCTTATTATACGCAACGGGCAGATGGTTACCGAAGATGGAATATTTCAAGGGGACATCGCCGTGTACGAGCAAAAAATCGTTCAAATAGGATCGATACCGTCAGAGAGAAAAGCGAAGCTCGAGATTAATGCTTTCGGTCTGCATATTTTGCCTGGTTTGATTGATACTCATGTCCACCTTAATGAACCCGGCCGGACGGAATGGGAAGGTTTCTACACTGGATCTCGGAGTTTGGCTGCAGGGGGAGTAACGACTTTTTTTGATATGCCTCTTAACAGCAGTCCACCGACTACATCGACATACGGATTTGAAGTGAAAAAAGAAGCCGCCATGCAAAAATCGATTCTTGATTTTGGTCTTTGGGGAGGACTGGTTCCGGGAAATCTTGATTCCTTGGAACCTCTCAAAGATTTGGGTGTTATCGGATTCAAAGGTTTTATGTCAGATAGTGGCATTGATGAGTTTCTACCCGTAGATGATAGTACTTTATTGAAAGGAATGAAAAAAATAGCTGAGCTGGGTTCCATACTGGCTCTTCATGCCGAAAACGACGTCATGACGAAGCAACTTGCCAATTGGCATCAATCACAAGGGAACTTGACCGCGCGAGATTATGTGTCTTCCCGTCCCGTTATATCGGAAATCGAAGCAGTAAACCGGGCAGCAGCTTATGCACAATTGACGGGATGCAAATTGCATATCGTACACGTAAGCAGCGGGAAAGTGATCAAGTATGTTAGTGAAGCGAAAGAAAAAGGGATTGATATCACGGTTGAAACTTGCCCCCATTATCTGACTCTTACCATTGAAGATCTCGAACGACTCGGCGGCATCGCGAAATGTGCCCCACCTCTAAGAGAACGGGAGGATGTGGAATCGCTGTGGGAGGCTTTGAAGTCTGGTAAGATTGATATGATTGGTTCAGATCATTCTCCTTCTCCCCTTAAGATGAAAATCGCTTCGCCTAACAGTGATTTTTTTCGTTTATGGGGAGGTATATCGGGGGCGCAGACAACCTTAAATGTTTTGCTTGAGGAGGGGTATTGGCGGCGAGGAATCCCCTTGGAAGTCATTGTACGAGTTACGGCGACAAATCCAGCAAAACGTTTTGGTCTGTATCCTCGGAAAGGGACAATTGCCGTTGGAAGTGATGCTGACCTGACATTGGTCGATTTGCGATCTTCTTTTGTCCTAAAAAAATCCGATCTTTTGTATCGGCACCCGCAGAGTCCATATATTGGGAAAAAATTCAGAGGTAAGGTAACACATACCATTCTGCGCGGAAGAGTTGTTTTTCGGAGAGGCGATATAATGGATAACAATATCTCTGGACAAATGGTATAAATAAAGCTTTACTCTTCTATTAGGAGCTTTTCACGTTTTGGAAAAATTCCTCAACATAACTCGTGAATGGAAAATTCTTGATCCTTTTCTTTCATCGCTTAATGAATACGAAAAATGGTCTCTTTAGTATGGCCAAGCATGTATATAATCACTTTCGTTTTTCATTAAGATGATTCTACTTTAGTATCGAAATAAAAGGTTGTTTTTATAAACAGTTCGCAAATTCAATAGTGATGGATTCAAGGTATAGAACTTCATTGTCCTATACCTTATTTTTGCTGAATGGTTCCATTTATTGGCCAAATGGACGATCATCCAATCCACTGGATTGGATCTAAAGCCATATTTTACCCAGTAGATGGCATGTATAGATACATTTTATCTGTACGAGCGTGATGTGAGATATTACAACGGTTTCGTATAAAGGCGAGATTGAGCGGACCACTCCGAACCTCCAGTTAATTCAATCATTCCGGTTTGTTCAAATGGAAGTGCGATATTAGGTGCGTTCACCATATTTGTTTGTGGTTCCGGGCAAAAAAATCCACTTTTTGCATCTTGATTAAACAGCATCCAAAAGCGAAATTCTGAACTTGTCTCATATATAAGAGAGATTTTTTCACGTTGATCCGTCAACACCATTCGATTTTTTCCATCTTTTTGTGCCTGGGCCACATAATGATGATCGAGTGGTTGATAGTACGGAGAAAAACCTTCTGTTGCGATTTTTTTCTCTTCTTCATTCAAAGGCAATAGATTTCCGGTTGGCAATGACCGTTCATTCAATTCTACTCGATCTTTTATGGTCAATTGCAACGTATAATCTTCCGCTGTGCTGTTTTTTGAAAAAGGCGCCTTAATGGATGTGTGGAAACCAATCATTAAAGGCATGGATTCTGAACCGTTATTGATGATTTTGACTTGTTGATTTAGGCCTTCTTTCGACAGAGTATATAGCAGATGCACATTAAAGCGATGCGGGAAATAACGAAAAACTTCGGATTGCTCGTCTACACTTTGTACTAATTCTATAAAACATTCTCGATCTGTGGATCCATGTTTAAATACTTCCCAAACAGCACTGTGAAAAAAACCGTGTAAATGATTATTCTTTGACTTTTCATTAATAGGAAAATGATACACTTTACCCGAAAAGGTAAAAGTACCGTCTTCTAAACGATTAGGTGGAAACAATACTGGAATACCATATAAAAAAGGCTTTTGTTGAAAGTCTTCCATTTCATGAATGGCCGGTTCGCGAATAAAGTCATAATCCTTTTCTACATTTCGAAACGCAATTAGATTTGCTCCAAACTTCGGAAGAATAACCGCTTGATATGGATCACAATTTAATTCATAAGCGTACATTCCATTAAAACGGGTTTCTTTGACAACATTTTTAGATACGCTGTTCATATCTTGTTTCTCCCCATTCATTCATTGGTATGAAAAGACTCTGAATCCATAAGAAATTGATGAATCATAAAAGAGGCTGCCCCCAAAGCCGTAGCGTTTCGATTTAACTGAGAAATATAAATATGATGACTTTGATGAACATATCTAGAAATTCTGGAGGAAATTGTACTTTGTATAGAATTTAGCACGATGGGATTCGCTTCGATTAAATTGCTTCTTAAAACAATCGCTTCCGGATTGAAGGCATTGATAATATTGGTCAAACCGATTCCTAAATAATGTCCGAATGTTTCCAGCACCTTTAATGCTTCCCCGTCATTTTCTTGGATCATTTTGCTCGCTTGTTCTAAATTTACTTTTTCCATATTTTTTAATTGGGAAAGATTGTCGTAAAACGCTTTTTCTGATGCATACAGTTCCCAACATCCATAGTTTCCGCAGCCGCATTTTTTTCCATTGAAATCAATCGTCATATGCCCCATTTCACCGGAAAATCCGTCCGTTCCCCGATAAAGTTCATTGTTGACAATGATGCCGAGGTCAATTCCGGTTCCGATACTCACATAGATGCTGTTTGTGCAATGTTTGATGGAACCAAACAATTTCTCGCCGTAAGCCCCGGCGTTTGCTTCGTTATCAATCAGGACTGGACAATGAAAATGGTTTTCCAATAAAGTTTTCAAATCAACATCTTTCCACTTAGAGTTCGGAGTAAATAACACCAATTGATCTTTATTCACGAATCCATGAACGCCAACCCCAATCCCGATTATGCCATACGGCGATTTTGGGGCTTTGCTGGCCACCAATTGGATTCTTTCTAATAGAATGGGTTTGACTGCTTCGAACGAATTGTCAGAGATCTCATAGTAATCGCAATAAATGACGTTTCCTTCCAAATCCGTTAATAAAGTTAAAATATAAGTGACTCCTAAATCGACTCCGATGGCATAACCTGCCTCTTTATTAAAAACAAGCAATACAGGTTTTCTCCCTCCGCTTGATGAGCCTGTACCTATCTCAGATACGAGATTTTTTTCAATTAACAATGCGGTTTGAGAAGAAATGGTCGCTTTGTTCAGATTGGTTATTTTGGATAATTTCGCTCTTGAAACTGGATAATGGTTGATGATGTTTTTTAATATAATTTTTTGATTGTGGACCTTTACAAAAGTTTGATCCGCTGTTTTCATGAACATCCTCTTTCTTAGTTTGTATAGTCAATAAACGAACTAAATTTTCATTTTTGTCTTTTTCTAGACATTTTTATTGTATCGTATTTTTTATTCAAAAAAAATATTGAATTTTAAAAATGATGGTGCTAGTATGAAGGTGTACTTAGTTTATTGGTTAAACAAAGTACGCATCAATATATTTTTTTGATGTAATATGAATTCGCTTTCATTAACTAAAACATTCAATCGAGGAGGTAATTTAAATGACTTACTTTCCTAATGTCGGCAAAATCAGTTATTCCGGAAATTCATTAAAAAGTGATCTCTCATTTCGTTATTACAATCCCGACGAAGTCATTGCGGGGAAAACGATGAAAGATCATTTACGTTTCTCGGTTGCTTATTGGCACACTTTTACCCAAGATGGATCTGATCCATTTGGTTCGGGAACGATGATTCGTCCTTGGAATCATTTAAAAGGCATGGATTTAGCAAAAGCAAGAGTAGAAGCAGCTTTTGAATTTTTTGAAAAATTAGGCAACCCATATTTCTGCTTCCATGATCGCGACATCGCTCCTGAAGGGGATACGTTAAGAGAAACGAATAAAAATCTTGATGTGATCGTTTCCATGATAAAAGATTACATGAAAAATAGTCATGTAAAACTTCTATGGAACACTGCGAATATGTTTACAAATCCTAGATTTGTACATGGGGCTGCCTCTTCTTGTAACGCCGATGTTTTTGCTTATGCCGCTGCACAAGTGAAAAAAGCGCTCGAAATCGCCAAAGAATTAGGCGCTGAAAACTATGTATTCTGGGGCGGTCGAGAAGGCTATGAATCATTGCTGAATACCGACATGAAATTTGAACAAGAGAATATGGCCAGATTCTTCCATATGGCGATTGATTATGCGAAAGAAATTGGTTTTGAAGGTCAATTTTTAATTGAACCGAAACCAAAAGAACCTACGAAACACCAATATGATTTTGATGCGGCCACTACGATCGCGTTCTTGAAAACGTATGATTTAGACAAAGACTTTAAATTGAATCTGGAAGCGAACCACGCAACATTAGCGGGACATACATTTGAACATGAAATTCGCGTAGCCAGAATCCACGGACTTCTTGGTTCATTGGATGCCAACCAAGGGGACCCGCTTCTTGGATGGGATACGGACGAATTTCCAACGGACTTGTATGCAACGACCCTTACGATGTATGAAGTTCTTAAAAATGGCGGTCTCGGAAAAGGCGGATTAAACTTCGATGCCAAGCCGCGTAGATCTTCCTTTATGCCTGATGATTTATTCTACTCTCATATCGCCGGAATGGACAGCTATGCTCTAGGTTTAAAAGTAGCGAATCGACTCATTGAAGATCGTGTTTTTGATGATTTCATCGAAGAACGCTACAGCAGTTATAAAGAAGGCATCGGCGCCGAAATTGTTTCCGGTAAAGCTGATTTTAAATCACTAGAAAACTATATTATTGATAAAAAAGAAATTGTCAATGAGTCTGGTAGAATAGAAAAATTAAAAACTACCTTGAATCAGTACATTGTTCAAGAAGCATATGCAGAAAATTTCGCTTAATGACTTTTGATGCTTCATCAATATGAATGAACAAAACAGGTATGAAGAGCGGCTGTCCCTTTTTCGAACAAGGTCATACCCTCTTGTGGACGCTTTTAAGAGACAGCCGTTCGTTTCACCTTTCTAATGAACAGCGAGGAGATTAAAGATGAAATATGTCATTGGTATTGATCTTGGAACAAGTTCTGTAAAAGTGCTGCTGGTCGACCAAAATGGGAAAGTGAAGCATTCGGTGTCAAAAGATTATCCGCTTATTCAACGACAACCTGGTTATAGTGAACAAGATCCTGAAGAATGGGTTCAAAAAACGATATTGGCGTTGAAACAACTGGTAGAAGAATCGAACGTGCATCCGGATGATATTGAAGGAATCAGTTATTCTGGACAAATGCACGGTCTCGTGCTGCTTGATGAACATGGCAATGTGATTCGAAATGCGATTTTATGGAACGATACAAGAACGACGCCGCAATGTAAGAAGATTGATCAGCAATTAGGCGGCAAATTGCTTGAAATCACCAAAAACCCTGCATTAGAAGGATTCACTTTGCCAAAATTGCTTTGGGTAAAAGAACAAGAACCTGAAAATTTAAGCAAAGCGAGCGTCTTTTTACTGCCAAAAGATTATCTGCGTTTTCGTATGACCGGACAATTAAACATGGATTATTCGGATGCTGCCGGCACTCTTATTTTGGATATTCTCAATAAGTCTTGGAGTACGGATATACTCCGCACGTTAGAAATTCCAATCAGCATTTGTCCGCCTTTAGTTGAAACAGAAGATTATGTAGGGAACCTGCTGCCTGAAGTGGCTGAAAAAACAGGCTTATCCCCCTCTACCAAAGTTTTTGCCGGTGGAGCTGACAACGCTTGTGGAGCCATCGGCGCTGGTATTTTGTCAGAGGGAAAAGCACTGTGCAGTATCGGAACATCCGGTGTTTTTCTATCCTATGAGAACGACAAAAATCGAAATTTTGGAGGAAAAGTACATTTTTTTAATCATGGGAAAAAAGATGCCTACTATACGATGGGCGTAACGCTTGCTGCAGGCTACAGTCTAAATTGGTTTAAGGAGACCTTTGCCGCAAATGAATCTTTTTCTCATTTATTGGAAGAAGCGTCTTTATCACCAATCGGTGCGAATGGTTTGATATTCACTCCTTATTTAGTGGGGGAACGGACCCCGTATGCAGATGCCAAAATAAGAGGAACATTTACAGGAATTGATGGTTCTCATCAAAAACGGGATTTTGTCCGAGCTGTTATAGAAGGGATCGTTTTCTCTATCAACGAAAGCGTTGAAATATTCCGTAATTATGGCAAGACGATCGATACGGTTGTCTCGATTGGCGGCGGCGCTAAAAGCAATTTGTGGCTGCAAATCCAAGCCGATGTATTTAATGCAAAAGTGGTGAAATTGCAAAACGAGCAAGGACCAGGCATGGGGGCTGCCATGATTGCCGCTGCCGGATTAGGTTGGTTTTCATCGCTTGAGGAATGTGCGGAGGCGTTTATTTCAACAGCTGAAATATATGAACCCAATTCTGAAAATGTTAAACGATATAAAGCGTTTTATCAAGTTTATAAAGATGTGTATCCACAAACCGTTGCGATCAATCATCAATTATTTGATCTTAGAGCCATGAAATAGCGTCCATTTCCTTTGCTTTGACTATGTGAATGAACGAAATGAAAAAACAAACTGATCAGTGATGGGAGGGTCAATCGATGAAATTGAAAGTAAGCAATGGACTTATTTATTTCTTTGGTGCATTGGGCGGTCTATTATTTGGTTATGATACCGGGGTTATTTCAGGAGCTATTTTGTTTATCAAAAAAGATTTGAATCTTACCTCGTGGACTGAGGGGATCGTCGTCAGCTCCATTTTATTAGGCTGTATGATCGGAGCGGCTATCAGTGGAGGCTTGTCCGATCGATTAGGCCGTCGTAAAGTGGTGCTCATGGCTGCAACGATTTTTTGTATAGGAGCGTTAGGTACGGCTTTAGCTCCCAATACATGGGTATTGATCTTTTTCAGAATAGTGCTTGGTTTAGCTGTCGGAAGTGCTTCGACCCTTGTACCTATGTATCTTTCCGAAATGGCGCCTACCTCCATTCGCGGAGCCTTGTCTAGTTTGAACCAATTGATGATTATGACAGGTATTTTGCTCGCCTATATCGTAAACTATCTTTTCAGTTCCATAGAAGGATGGAGATGGATGCTCGGAGTCGCCTTCATCCCGGGGTTGCTGCTCTTAATCGGAATGTTCTTTTTACCGGAAAGTCCAAGATGGCTATTAAAACAAGGTCGTGAAAATGAAGCCCGCTCCATTTTAAATCACATGCGCAAAGGAAGAGGAGTCGAAGAAGAAATAGATGAAATTAAATTGGCCAACCAACTTGAACAGGAACAAGGCGGTTGGAAAGAAGTGAAAGAAAGATGGGTAAGACCTGCATTAATCGTCGGAATTGGTCTGGCTGTCTTCCAACAAATTATAGGATGTAATACGGTGCTATACTATGCTCCCACTACATTTACAAATGTTGGCCTTGGAGCGTCTGCCGCGATTCTAGGAACTGTCGGTATCGGGATTGTCAATGTCATCATTACGGCTATTGCTGTGATGATCATTGATAAAGTTGGGAGAAAACCTTTGCTCTTAATTGGAAATGCCGGTATGTCGATTTCATTGTTTGTACTCGGTATTGTAAACGCTTTATCAGGGTCGACAGCTGCAGCAAGTTGGACCACTGTCATCTGTTTAGCAGTATATATCGCATTCTTCTCTCTTAGTTGGGGACCTGTTGTATGGGTCATGCTTTCAGAAATTTTTCCTTTGAGTATTCGAGGAATTGGTATGGGAATAGGAAGTGTAGCTAACTGGCTGTCCAACTTGATTGTTTCTTTAACGTTTCCTAAACTCATTGAACAATTTGGCATCAGCACAATGTTTATTGTCTATGGTATTATGGGTGTTCTTGCTTTCCTATTTGTGAGCACAAAAGTTTCAGAAACGAAAGGAAAAAGTCTTGAACAAATTGAGCTGGAACTTAGACAAAAAACTAATAAGGAAAAACATGCAGATTGGTCACAAACCGTAAATAAATAAAAGACTTTGATCGAGTTCGCACTAGAATTCAATCAAAACACTATTAAATAAGAATTTATGATGAAGGAACTTTAGATGAAAGACGTGTTCATTTTTGCAAGACTGACAATTCATCGAAAAATCAAGATACAAAAAAGCTGGAATTTTGATCTTGTTTTTTGACTAGTGCATTGACAATTTCGGTTGTAAACGATTCACAGGGAAGGCCTCTTTTTGGGTGTGGCAGCTTCATTCTACAAGAAAAGGTCTTCCTTTTTTATGGATCTATTTACACAAAATATACTCGTTCATCCATGCAAGATTTTTTGTTTATGCTGTCATATCGTTGTTAAGCGTCCTTTTGCTGCCGATATCATACATTGCTTCGTGATATTGAGCCAAATTTATAGGGATCTGAAAAAGTGATTGTATTAGTCGGTTTAATTGAACTTTTGGATGGCGTCTACGCCTTGCTGTTCAGTGATTTAGCGAAAAGGAAAAATACTGACGATCATAAAATGAATATGTCGATTGGATGATATTATTCATTTTTGCATTACATTCATTTAGAAAAAATTTTTAAACAGTGACCGGCTGGCTATTTAAGATAGGATGCATGGTGATCATTTAACGACAAATCAACTATGGCAAGAAAAAATAAACTATGGGGGAAATCCTATTTTTTTAAGTTACATTACATATAAAAGGCAACGATTGGAGAAAATGATGAATAAGTACGAAGGGAGGATATGATTTTGGAGCAGGGAAAACAGGGCAGGCTAACTTCCGGAGAAATATCGCATCTATGGAGTCAATATTTGAACGATAGTGCAAGTATTTGCATGCTAACTTATTTTTTAGAAAAGGTCGAGGACGCGGATATAAAACCAATTATCGAGCATGCGTTGCAATTATCCAAAGATCATATTCAAAAGATTGCTACTATTTTTATAAATGAAAAGAATGTGATTCCTCATGGCTTTAAACTAGAAGAGGATGTTGATTTAAATGCTCCTAGATTGTATTCAGATATCTTTATATTACAATTTATACATCAGATGGCTAAGATAGGACTTATTTCTTATTCCATCAGTTTGTCTGTAGCTGTAAGGCCTGACGTTACAAACTTCTATAGCGATTGCCTCACTGAGTCGCAGAATTTATATAAAACGGCAAAGGATTTACTGCTTTCAAAAGGGCTATACATAAAGGCTCCTTATCTGCCTGAATTGGATCATGTTGAATTTGTGAAAAAGCAAGGCTTTATTTTAGATTTCTTTGGTGAAAAAAGGCCATTAACTGCATTGGAAATAGCAAATCTATATGCAAACTTTCAAAGAAATGCATTGGGAAAAGCGACGCTTGATGGATTCAGTCAAGTGGCCAAGTCTAAAGTTGCCACACAATTTTTTCAAAGAGGTGTAGAAATTTCAAAAAAGCATATTCAATTATTTAGGGAAAAATTAGAAGAAAGCGATCTTTCCGTACCGATCACTTGGGATTCAGAAATTACAGAAAGTACAGCTCACACTTTTTCGGAAAAACTCATGATGTTTTATACAACTTCTTTGATTTCTTTGAGTGTCGTGTACTATGGTTTTAGTGTTGCTTTCAGTCCTAGAATCGACATTGGAATTCTTTATAACAGAGTCATATTGGAAATACAGAAATATGCTGAAGACGGGGCCAATATCATGATAAAAAATAGATGGATGGAACAGCCTCCTATGGCGCCTGACCGAAAACAACTGGCCAAGAAAAATGCCCAATCATAGGGGAGCGGAAAGCTCCTCTTTTTTGATTTTATCAGAGGGTAAGACAGGAGCGGTTTTTTATTTGAATGATCTGCCAATGAACACCTTTATTGATGTTTCAGGAGGTCTTTAAATTTTTAAGACCATTCTGACTGTTTTTAGAATATGCCCATCAAAGTCATCGTCAAATTCAGAAACTATTTCAAATCCTTTTGTTTTATAGAAGTTTGTTCCGATTTGGTTGTCTTTTTCTACGTCAACGAAAACCGCTTTTGCCCCCGCTAAATTTTTGATTCCCTCTTTTAACAATGCAGTTCCAATTCCTTTGCCTTGATATTCCGGAAGTAGATAAATTGCTAGCAGTTCAGTCGTTCCATTTTCTTTTACCGGGGAAAAGTTTGCGAAACCTACAACTTTGCCGTTAGCTTCTGAAACGAATATAAAAGACTGCTCTAAACGTCTAAGCATCATTTCGTCATGATAGGCGGAACGTAAGAAACTTTCCTGAATTTTATGGGGGATGATACCTTCATAGGTATCATTCCAGCTTCTTTTGGCAACTTGTTGGACTTGTTGTATGTCTTCTTTTTCCATTTTGCGAATGATCCATTTCATTTCTATCACCTTTCATTTATTATTTCATTACAATATTTTTAAAAGAGATGGAACAACTAGATTGAAATCATTTTATGAAGCTTTCCGATCGTTCCTCTTATCATATCTCGATCAACCGCTGTTTCTGGTTGTAAACACCGTATTTCATCCGTGAATAGGCAGAAAAGAGCCTCCCCTCAATCACCCTTTTCAAACTACTTTCCAATCGGTTTGCTTTTGTTCGCCAAAAAACAACATGAAGTGTGCATTTCTTTTTTCGGTCTACCAGAAAGATTGGATAGAATCCTTTCCGATTGTTCTTCCTTCTGTTCAGCCCTGTTAGAAAAACAACTTTTCGCTATTAAACCTATTAAATACTCCATTCGCTAACGTTTGTTTTTAAGATACCATATATCTACACGAAGAAGAGCACTTTTCTTGAAATTTCTTACAAAGTGATAGGCAGGTTAAAAGCCGTCAAGGAGAGAACTTGACGGCTTTATTTTTCAAATACTGTTTAGTCATTTGAAGACGGCCATTTTACTTTATTCGGTTAATGTATTTTTGGGGAAAGTGTTGATCACAACAATGAGCTGAATGGATACAATTCCTTAACAATCTCTTAATAAACGGGTCAAGTGTATTAGACAAATCTTTTTATAAATCATAATTTATAGAAAGCGTAATGGCTGATGAATTCCCATGGATGACTTAAAACGCCCAACTTCAGAAAGACAAAATCGAAGATGTCTTGACAAACTTTACACAAGATGGACGATATAGCAATCCCATGAAGATTCATTTTGATTTTATAGGAGGGATATAGTGGAGAAGACTTTCATTGAACCATGGGAAGTGAATGAAACCACTCATGAGTTTTTTGTACCTGACTATATTAACAAGTTGGCAGATAAAGTTTTAAAGCATTATGATTTTTCGGTAAAAAGCATGCAGGTCGTGACAACGAAACCTGATAAAGGGGGATGTATTTGGAAGATTGAAACGAGCAAGGGACCGAAAAGCTTAAAGCTGTTGCACAGAAGACCAACCAGGAGTTTATTTAGCTTGGGAGCTCAAGAATATTTAGTTGATGTTCGGCATGCCAGAGTACCGCCCATTGTCAAGACGAAAGATGGGGCCAATTATGTCGAGGCGGGAGGAAAGCTATGGTTCGTCGCAGAGTGGATTGAGTCGTTAACACCTGTTACAAAAGATTTAGAGGGAGCCAAATTGCTTTGTTCCGCACTAGGTGAATTTCATCGATTAAGCAAAGGCTATGTCCCCCCGCGCCAAGCAGAAACAGCTTCAAGATTGCACAAATGGCGAAGCAATTATGAAAACGTCATTATGAAAATGGATTGGTTTCGAAACATTGCTAAAGCTTATAAAGAGCTTCCCGCAAGTTCGTATTTATTAGACGTGGTAGATGAATTTGAAAAGCAAGCTCGAAGAAGTCTGGAAAAACTGGATCAATCTAAGTATTATGAATTAATCAAACATGGCAATTCCCATTGGGGCTTAGTTCATCAGGATTATGGCTGGTCTAATGGCCAAATGGGCAAGAACGGGATGTGGATTATCGACCTTGATGGTGTTGCCTATGATCTCCCGATTCGTGATTTAAGAAAGCTGATTTCGGGAACCATGGCGGACTTATATAAATGGGATGCAAAGTGGATAAGAGAGATGATTAAAGCTTATCATGAATCAAATCCCATCTCTCCTGAATTATATGAGATTCTTATGATTGATTTATCACTTCCGAATGAATTCTATAAAAATATAAAAGAAGTTGTGTATGAACCTGAATTGTTTCTAAATGAACAAACTGTACAATTAATGAAAACCATTATCGAAACGGATAAGACTAAATGGCCGGTCTTGGAGGAAATTCAAAATGATTGGAAGAGAGTGAAATGACATGAAAATTTTGATGATCTGTACGGAAAAGCTCCCTGTGCCTCCCGTACGAGGAGGAGCGATTCAAACTTATATTTCCGGTGTTCTTCCACATTTAAGCAAGCATCATGATATTACCGTTTTAGGGACTGATGATCCTTCTCTTCCTGATCAAGAAACTGTAGACGGCATTCATTATGTACGTGTACCGGGAAAAATCTTCGAAATATATCGAGAAGGTGTGATTCGATATGTTGAATCAAACTCATTCGACCTTATCCACATTTTTAACCGTCCACGCCTTGTCATTCCTGTCCGTAAGGCCGCTCCTCATTCTAAGATAACCTTAAGCATGCACAATGATATGTTCAATGCGGAAAAAATCGATTCAGAAGAAGCAACCGCAGCTTTGGAAGAAGTTTCTGGTATTGTAACGGTCAGTGATTATGTTGGGAATGTCATACGTCAACTTTATCCACAAGCATCGTCAAAGATTCGCACGATTTATTCCGGAGTAGATATCGAGAGATTTTTACCCGGAAGTCATCCAAAGATGCAAAAAAAACGCAAGGAAATTCGAAAAGCGAATGGTTTAGAGGGCAAAACGGTGCTTTTATTCGCCGGAAGGCTTTCGCGCAATAAAGGGGTCGATAAATTAGTTAGAGCCTTGCCTGAACTTTCAAGAAAATTCAAAGATTTAGCTCTCGTTATTGTAGGCAGCAATTGGTTTAGCCAAAATAACATAACCGATTATGTGGCTTACGTACGAGCATTAGCCAAAAAGCTGCCAGTGCCAGTTATAACAACAGGCTTTGTGGCACCGGATGAAATACAGAATTGGTTTGCTGCAGCTGATTTATTTGTATGTACTTCGCAATGGCAAGAACCGCTAGCTCGGGTGCATTATGAAGCAATGGCAGCAGGACTTCCGATCGTCACAACCGCACGGGGCGGCAACCCGGAAGTCATTCATTCAGGAGAAAATGGTCTTGTTGTAGAAAATCCGGAAGATCCCAAAGATTTCGTAGCAAAAATCTCCCAAATTTTATCTGACAAATCTTTAATGAAAAAAATGGGAGAAAGGGGAAGAGAACTGGTTGTTTCCCAGTATCAATGGGATCGGGTAGCATCCGAGATACTGGAAGTTTGGAGTCAAGCCATTCAGGTGATCCCAACTTCAGACACTGAACAAGAAAATACAGAAAAAACGAGTGCAAATGAAGTGGAACATAAAAAGAATAAAGAATCGGAATATGAAGCGAAACATAAAAAGGATAAAAAATCAGAACCTGAAGATAAGATTAAATACACCATATTGGATGTGGATGGAGAAACCGTTAGAAAAAGCATATGGTATTCCAAGCACTATAAACGCAGCCATGATAATAGGCATACACGTAGACGCCATAAAAGAAGTTCCCACAGCTATAGTAATAGGCGTACACACAGGCGTAAAAAAAGACGCGGACGAGGAGACAGTACGAGCCAAAGACCCAGAGACAGTTAAAACGGCATATGGTTTCCCAAAACTTATGATGGCTGGAAAGAAGCATTATTAGTTTCTATAACTGGATAGTTGACTTACCAAAAGGCAATAAGCAGATATAAGAAATTGAGATACTGAGCAAATCTTTAAATACGTTTTGATATATAAAATCAATAAGTTAGGACTATCAAAAATAAAGATTTGTTTTAGAGAAGAGGTCAGGTTGATGATTCGGAAAGCGATAATACCGGCAGCAGGGCTGGGGACAAGATTTCTTCCTGCAACAAAGGCATTGCCAAAAGAAATGCTTCCGATTGTGGATAAACCAACCATTCAATATATTGTTGAAGAAGCAATAGCTTCTGGAATAGAGGATATTATTGTCATAAGCGGACGCAGCAAACGTTCGATTGAAGATCACTTTGATAAATCGTATGAGCTAGAAGAAACTCTTTTTAAGAAAAACAAACAAATGTTGCTGAAAGAAGTACAAAAAATTTCAAATATGGCTAATATTCATTATATTCGTCAAAAAGAGCCGAAAGGACTTGGCCATGCCATTTACTGTGCGAAAAGTTTTGTTGGAAATGAGCCATTTGCTGTATTGCTAGGCGATGACATCGTCGACTCTTCGAAGCCTTGTTTAAAACAATTGATGGAAGTTTATGATCGTTATCATTCATCCATCGTAGGCGTTCAGCCAGTAGACGAAGATGATGTTTCCAAATACGGCATTATAAAACCGAAAGGAAATGAGATCGAAGAAAATATCTTCAATATTGAAACGCTAGTAGAGAAACCAAAAAAAGATGAAGCTCCTTCTCGATTTGCCATTATGGGACGGTATATTTTAAGACCGGAGATTTTTGATATTTTGAAAGAGTTGCCGCCGGATTCCAATGGTGAAATTCAATTAACAGATGCCATTAAAATCATGAATCAATCGCAGACAGTATTAGCCTATCAAT
>Ga0207866_1000957_pt1 | contig 33339 bp, 27 predicted proteins | sample HigsolmetaAR203D_FD_184835 | JGI IMG/M metagenome (GOLD analysis project Ga0207866, IMG submission 184835) | Ionic liquid and high solid enriched microbial communities from the Joint BioEnergy Institute, USA - AR20-3-D (SPAdes) (version 2) ...
GGGGGGGGGGGGGGGGGCCCTGGTCGCCGGGCTCGCCCCGAAGGACTGCGACGAGGCTTATCACCTGCAGGACGCGGTGATGGCGAAGCTGGGGGAAGTGGGCGGGTGGAAGGTCGGCGCCAAGGGGCTCACCGACGAGCCCATCTGCGCGCCCATGCCCCTGGCATGCACATTTTTCTCGGGCGTGAGCCTGGGCAGCTCCACCTGGCCGTTACGGGGCATCGAGGTCGAGCTTGCCCTGCGCCTCGGGCGGGACCTTGAGCCAGGCATGATTGGATCGTCCGTTCCGGATATCTGGGCTGCCTTTGACGCCGTCCTTCCGGCAATCGAGATCGTGGAAACGCGGCTCGCCGGCTGGGAGGAAGCCTCGCCCCTGACGAAACTTGCAGATTTCCAGAGCCATGGCGGCGTGATCCTTGGCTCGCCCCGTCCCATGCCGGCCGCACCGATCGACCTGTCCGCGGTAGAAGCCCGCCTCGCGGTGGATGGAAAGGAGGTGGTGGCAACCGTTGGCGGCAATCCGGCCCGGGATCTCGAGCGCATTTTGCTCTGGCTCGTCCGTCATTGCGAGGGCCGGAAACCCGGTCTGAGAAAGGGTCAGGTCATCATCACCGGATCGTGCACTGGCATGTCCTTCGTGGGCCCGACGCCCATGTCCACGGGAGTATCGCCGGATTGGGAGATGTCTTCCTGACATTTTCCGCAAGCTGAAGCTCCGCATGGCTTCACGCGTGCCCTGCTGCGACTTCCGCCATGCTTTCCGCAGGGACGTCCGCAGCAGGCGCATCAGAGGTCGTGAACCACGCGAGACCCACGCTGCAGGAAACCGTGATGTGCCTTTGCTGATTGTACCCCGCTGCGCTGGACGCAGTCAGCCTTGAAGCGACGGAGGAAGGCCAGGTCGTGGCTGGGAGCCAGAGAAGCGCTTCTGACCGTGCGATCACTCGTTGACTACTTCTTTGGCCAGATGGACTGAATCGCCGCACAAACGCGCGTCTGACTTCTCCCCAATCTCATCCGATTCACTTTCCGCGTTTCACCCTGATCGCCCCGACGGAACGCCGCCAATCCGGCGATCGCGCCACGTCGGCGAAATCGAGAATCCGAAAGAATAGTTTTGATAATCAGTACCTTGCGCGATCATGGCAGAAAAATTTTCCCATAGCGGTTGTCATCACTCTCAAGATCTTTATTTTGCCAATGCGCGCCCGGAACGATTAGCCGGGATAAATCTTTAAGGAGGTGCAGGGATCTAGTTCTGAAGATCCAATTGGAGGTTACCTTTGAACACCATCATTACATCTAATGCGGAAGGCCTTTTCTCAAAAGGACTGAAAGTTGGTGCAGCAATCGGCGCCATCATCTTGGGTCTCACCGCGGGGGCCCAGGCGCAATCCACATTGGAAAAGGCAAGAAACGAGGGAGTTATCCGCATCGGATTTGCCAATGAAGCTCCCTATGGGTACGCCACACCCAGCGGCGAACTCACCGGTGAAGCTCCAGCCGTGGCCAAGGAAATCTTCTCCCGCCTGGGCATCGAGAATGTGGAAGGGGTGCTGACCGAGTTCGGCTCGCTGATCCCCGGCTTGCGCGCCGGCCGGTTTGACGTGATCGCGGCCGGCATGTTCATTACCCCGGAACGCTGCGCCCAGATCCAGTTTTCCGAGCCGTCCTACGGCATCGGCCAGGCCTTCCTGGTACCGGAGGGCAATCCCAACAATCTTACCGACTACAGTTCGATTGCCGAAAACCCCGAGCTGAAGCTCGCGGTGCTCGCCGGTGGCGTGGAAGCGGGCTACGCGGAACGGTCCGGCGCAAGCCAGTCACAGCTCATGATCCTTCCCGATCAGGCGAGCCTGGTGAACGCAGTCCGGTCAGGCCGCGCCCATGCGGCAGCGCTGACCGCGCTGTCCATCAAGCAGATGGCTGACGCCAATGACGGCGTCGAGTCCACCGAACCATTCGGTGACGTTGCCGGCCAGTCCGTGGTCGGTCATGGCGGTTTCGGATTCCGCCCGGACGACACCGAGCTCTACGAAGCGTTCAACGAAGAACTGAAGAAATTCGTGGGCACGCAAGAGCATATCGAACTCGTGAGCGAGTTCGGTTTCGGCGAGGGCTTCATGCCCACCAAGACGACGGCTGAACTCTGCGCCGGCGAATAAGGAACGTTTCTCAATGAAGTGGAGTTTCCGCTAGCGCAAGCTGGCGGAAACGCAGTTCCATGCCTTTGAAATCAATAGTCGTTACAGCAATTGTTGCCTTTGCTGCGGGTCTCGTCTTCGCGAGCTTCGCAGGCTATGAACTGTTCATTCCCGGCCTGCTCGAAGGTACGTGGATAACCATTCAGATAACCGTGGGCGGCGCCCTGTTGGCAGTCGTCGCGGCTTTCATCGCGGCGCTGGCCAGGATGTATGGACCCGCGCCCATTCGCTGGCTTGCGAGCGCCTACATCGAAGTTTTCCGCGGCACATCCGCTCTCGTCCAGCTGTTCTGGCTCTTCTTCGTGCTTCCCCAGCTCGGTGTCACGCTCAGTCCGATGACGTCGGCCATCCTCGCTCTTGGCCTCAATATCGGCGCTTACGGTGCCGAGGTGGTGCGCGGCGCGATCAACGGCGTCTCGCGTGATCAGTGGGAAGCGACCATTGCGCTCAACATGAGCCGTGTACTGGCGCTGCGCCGCATCATCCTCCCGCAGGCTTTCGTCGCAATGATTCCGCCCTGGGGGAACCTCTTCATCGAACTTCTCAAGTCCACCGCCCTCGTCTCGCTGATCACGATTTCGGACCTGACATTCCGGGCCCAGCAGATGAATCAGGCAACGTTCCGCACCCTGGAGATCTTCACGCTAGTGCTACTCATCTACCTGGGCATCTCGCTGCTGATCACCTTCGGCATGCGGGCTCTTGAGCGCGTCGCCACGGGCGGCATTGTCAGAGGCAGGGCAAGCTGATGTTCTGGGATTGGGATTACGCCTTCGACGTTCTGCCGGTTCTGGCCAAAGCTTCGATCGTCACCATTCAGGCAACCTTGGCTGGTTTCATCCTGGCCCTGGTGCTGGGCCTGGTTTTCGCCATCATGCGCATGTCGCGCAACAGGGCCGTCACCGGCGCTACAACGGCGGTGGTCGAGTTCATCCGCTCGACGCCGCTGCTGATCCAGATCTTCTTCATCTACTTCGTGCTCCCGGAGTTCGGCATCGTGCTGGACGCATTTCTTGCCGGAACGCTGGCGCTGGGCATTCACTATGCAACCTACTGCTCGGAAGTCTACCGCGCCGGCATCGAAGCCATTCCGCGCGGCCAGTGGGAAGCGGCAACCGCGCTCAACCTGAGTCCGGCGACGACGTTCAAGGACATCATCATCCCGCAGGCGATCCCGCCGGTCGTGCCAGCGCTCGGCAATTATCTGGTGGCGCTTTTCAAGGAGACGCCACTGCTTTCGGCAATCGCCGTGCTGGAGCTGATGCAGACAGCCAAGATTCTCGGCTCTCAGAACTTCCGCTACATCGAACCCATCACGCTGGTGGGTGTTTTCTTCCTCATCTTCAGCCTGATCGCTTCGGCCGCCATCCGATACGCCGAGCGCAGGCTCTCAACCATCGGCAAGCGATAATGAACGACATGACCTCCAGTCCCCTTTCGCCGACCGCTTCAGATACGCAGGAGCCAATGGTGCGCTTTTCCGGCGTCACCAAACGGTATGGTGACCTGACGGTCCTCGACAACCTCGACCTCGATGTTGCGCCACAGGAGAAGGTAGCCATCATTGGCCCTTCCGGCTCCGGCAAGACAACGGTGCTGCGCATGCTCATGACGCTGGAGCCGATCGACGAAGGAGTCATCTATGTGGACGGCAAGCCGTTGACGCATATGGAAAGCAACGGCGGGCTCGTGCGAGCCAACGAGAAATACCTGCGCAGCGTCCGCGGCAACATCGGCATGGTCTTTCAGCACTTCAACCTGTTCCCGCACATGACCGTGCTGCGGAACTGTACCGAAGCGCCGATCAACGTGCTCGGCCTGTCAAAGGCGGAAGCCGAGGAACGGGCAGTCGAACTCCTGGAACTGGTCGGGCTTGGCGACAAGCTCGGCGAATACCCCCAGCGGCTTTCGGGCGGGCAGAAGCAGCGCGTGGCGATTGCACGTGCGCTTGCGATGCGGCCCAAGGTTATGCTGTTCGACGAGGTGACATCTGCGCTCGACCCGGAGCTCGTCGGCGAGGTGCTGAATGCCATCCGGATGCTCGGCAAGCAGTTCCAGCTGACGATGCTGATGGTCACCCACCAGATGGGTTTCGCCAAGGAGTTCGCCGACCGCGTTTGCTTCTTCTACGAAGGCAAGATCCATGAGGAAGGTCCGCCGGAGGAAATCTTCAACTCGCCGAAGCGGGAACGCACGCAGCAGTTCCTGAGTGCGGTGCTGGAAGCGGGATAGGGTTACCGCGCCTCCGCGCGTTTCGGGAGCGTACGGCGAACAACGAGTCATCTCTCCCGGAGCGCCGGAATCGCCGCGCCAACAAGGCGGGCGAACAGAAACAGCATGCAAGACGGGTAGATCATCTGCCCGCCTTTTCATTCCGCTGCCCTCCAGGCGTTGGCGCTATTCCAAAGGGCAATGACCCGATTGGTCTAGGGTTTACCCCCCTACCCGCTCCTCCGTCATGCTGATTGCCGGCCACCCATAAATCAGCCCACACCTTAAGCATTGCTGCCTTCACGATGAGCATTTACGGCCAGAAACACCGAAACTTTTGAATAAAATTTATGCGTCTCTGAATATAGATTGCACAATAAATGGATACTATCCAAAAGCCTGATGCTCAGGACGAAAATTTAATGTGACTCCGATGAAACTTTCTGATCTCATTCTACAAGTTGTGGTTGTCCTGCTTGGCATGACTGGGGGCGACGATGCGCATCGGGAGACTTTATCTTGGCACGCTTGAACTCCTCTTAAGCTCTACTGCACTTACAATCCCCTTCAGTTCACCAGTATCTGCAGCCTGCACACCCAGCGACGATGACGAGACGATCTATTGCCAGGGAGAATCAAACGTCCTCTACGGCAACACGTACACCAATATGCAGATTACGAATGTCCCTTCCTCTTCGTCCGGACCGTTCATCCTGGGGTGGGTAGGCGACAGTCCGGACGGCAATGGTGTGCCCGGCGGCGATGCGAATTATGTGACTTTGACGTTTGACGGTACAGGCAGCACCATTTCCGGTACCCAATACAACATCAGCTCGCCACACGCTGTCGTCGCCGTCGATTCCACCGGAGGCGATGGTTCAAGCGGCAATCACGATACCAACGATGGCGATGCGAAATCCTGGGACGGCGGAGATGGCGGCAATGCATTTGATGCAACGATAGTCTTCTCCGCCGGCACCATCACCGTCACCGATGAAACCGATGACATGGGTGACCTGTCACTGATAACGGCTTTGTCCATCGGAGGGAACGGCGGTCCCAGCAACGATGCCCATTCAGTCATCGGCGGCACGGCCCGGGGCGGAGAAGGCGGACTTGCGGGCAATTCCAACGCTGCAGCCATCACGATCGATTCCGCCAACCTGACGCTTCATGGAAATCCTTTTTCCAGCACAAACTATACCCTCGTATCAGCGATTTCGACGGGAGGCGCAGGTGGCGGTGGCGGTCACGCAACCGCAAATGCTGGCGACGCGCATGGTGGTGAGGGTGGAGACGGGAACTTTGGCGGAGGCGACGGAGCTTCCGTCATCATCAAAGAGGGAACGTTCACCCTCGACGGCTCCGGAGGCTTGGTAAAGGTGGAGACGGGGGCACCGCCTATGCTTCGCTTGGTTCTGCGCAAATCACCGCAAAAGATGGCACAGCAGGTGTAACCGTTGTGAGCGCTGGCGCCGATGGGGGTGCCGGCGGCGAGGCGATAGCTGACGGGGGCGACGCCTACGGCGGCGATGGAACCCATCAAGCGTGCAATGCGGATGGATCGGACTGCCATCTCGTCAGCGGCGGCGACGGGGGAACTGCGTCTCTGGTTCATGGGTCGGCCACGATCACGGTGGATACAGGCACCCATGGCATACTCGTGCAGAGTCTCGGCGGACAGGGCGGCGCCGGCGGCAAAGGCGAGGCGATCGCGGGCGAAGCCATTGGCGGAAATGGCGGCCCGGGTGGCAATGCCGGCGACGTCACCGTCACGAGCGGCGGTGGTGTCGTAACCATTTCCATGACCAGCACCACCAACAGCCAGAACGGGATCCGTGTCGAGAGCATTGCCGGAAATGGCGGCAAGGGCGGCGACGGAGACGGGAAAACAATTGACGTTTCTAATGGCGGCGACGGCGGCAAGGGAGGCAACGGCGGAAACGTCAACGCGGAGATTGCCGCAAACATCAGCACGGCCGGTCCGTCCAGTAACGGCATCATCGCTCGCAGCTACGGCGGCGCCGGTGGCGACGGCGGCAACGCGACGGCACCGATCGGTGGCGGGCATGGCGGTACGGCAGCTGGCGCCGGTCCGGCGGGCACGGTAACGCTCGACTTCACCGGGACCATCACCACGGCGGGCAAAGAGTCGAACGGCATTCTCGTCCAATCGATCGGGGGCTTTGCGGGCAATGGCGGCGGCGCGACGGGCTTTGTGAGCTATGGCGGCGGCAGCCAGAGCGCGGGCGACGGCGGCGCGGTTCAGGTGACGCTGAGCAGCGGGACGCAGATCAAGACAGGCGGCGACTATGCCTATGCGTTACAGGCGCAGTCGGTCGGCGGCGGCGGCGGTCGCGGCGGTTCTGCCGGCGGCGTTGCCGCACTGGGCGGAAGCGGGTCTGCAGGCGGCAACGGCGGCACGGCAAACGTTTCCACTGTCAGCGGCGTCTCCCTGTCGACCACGGGCCAGTACGCCATTGGCCTTTACGCCACGAGCAACGGCGGCGGCGGCGGTGATGGCGGTGCGGCCACAGGCGTGGTGAGCATTGGCGGCCAGGGCGGCACTGGCGGCAGCGGCGGCAAGGTTACGGTCAGCCACGCCGCTTCGATTGACACCAGTGGAGAGTATGCCACCGGCCTGCTTGCCCAGAGCGTGGGCGGTGGCGGTGGCACTGCGCACAATACCTTTGGCGCCCTCACCACGATCGGCGGCTCGGGCGGCCAGGGAGGCAACGGCGGCGATGTCTCCGTCACCAATGCCGGCACCGTCACGACAACGGGAAATTATGCCGACGCCATCTTCGTACAAAGCGTGGGCGGCGGCGGTGGCAAGGGCTCCAACTCCGGTTCACTCAACACCGGCATCAGCACGACTTTCGGCGGCACCGGCGGCCAAGGCGGCGATGGCGGAAACGTGACGTACACCGATGCCGGTGCCGCGGGGAGGACGATCTCTACCAAGGGCGAGCAGTCCCGCGGCGTGTTCCTGCAGAGTGTCGGCGGCGGCGATGGCGGCACCACTGTCAGCATCGCCCCCATCGACCTTACCGATGTCGGCGTGACCATGGGAGGCACAGGCGGCGATGGCGGACATGGCGGCACCGTGCAGTATCTGAACGGCACGGCCAACATCAGTACCGAAGGCAAGTTTTCCGAAGCGATCCTCGCCCAGTCTCTTGGCGGTGGTGGCGGTCATGGCGGCATGGCCATCAACGTCACCGGCGCCTCCCTGGTATCGCTGACCTCAACAATCGGCGGCAACGGCGGTGGCGGCGGCACCGCGGCAGCGGTGACGGTTTCGGGGTCCGGAAAGCTTTCGACATCCGGCGATCATTCCGATGCCATCAAGGCCCAGTCCGTCGGTGGCGGTGGCGGCCATGGCGGCATGGCCATCAGCGGGTCCACGCTGACGGCGCTCACGATCAATACTTCGATCGGGGGGAAGGGCGGAACCGGTTCAACGGCTGACAAGGTTTCCGTCACCTGGAGCGGAGACATTTCGACCACCGGCGACCACTCCAAGGGCATCCTGGCCCATTCCACCGGCGGTGGCGGCGGTACAGCAGGCACGTCAGTGTCAGCGAGCGTCATCTCCACGGGCGGCTCGATCAACGTGGGCATCGGCGGTGACGGCGGCGACGGCGGCACGGGCAACGATGTCACGGTGAAACAGCAGTCAGGCACCATCACCACCGCCGGTGCCAACTCGGCGGGCATTCTCGCCCACTCGATCGGCGGCGGCGGCGGCAACTCCGGCATCACCGTGTCGGGCACGCTCAACAGCGGCATGTCGCTGTCAACGTCGGTCGGCGGCAATGGTGGCAGCGGCAACGATGCCGGGACGGTTCAGGTCTCCGCCACCAATGTGACCACTTCGGGCCATGCGTCTGCGGCAGTCGAGGCGATCAGCACCGGCGGCGGTGGCGGTTCGGCCCAGATGACCGCCGCGCTTACCGGTTCATCGAGCCAGTCCGTCAACGTCGCGGTCGGCGGCAAGGGTGGCGCAGGTGGTAACGGCAACACGGTTACGGTTTCGCTTGATGGCACGCTCAATACGGCTGGCGACGAGTCCGACGGTATTCGCGCGATCAGCGCCGGTGGCGGTGGTGGCGCAGGCAGCCTGACGATGACCGGACAGATCAGCGGCGGCATACCGATCGGGGTCGGCGTCGGCGGCAATGGCGGCGTCGGCGGCAATGGCGGCGTCGGCGGTGCGGGCGGTGACGTCAACGTGTCGACCTCTGCCGACAGCACCATCTACACCACAGGCGTGCTTTCAGAAGGCATTCTCGCCATGAGCGTGGGCGGCTCGGGCGGTTCCTCCGGCTTCGTCGCGTCGGCCAATCTGTTCGCCGGCGCCGATGCCAATGTCGACATCAACGGCCACGGCGGCAATGGCGGCAATGCCGGAACCGTTACCGTCAACAACCAGGGCAGCATCATCACCGAAGGCATGGCCTCCAGCGGCATCGAAGCCTCGTCCATCGGCGGTGGCGGTGGCAATGCCAAGGGTGTCGTCAACGCTTCGGCCCTGTCGATGGGCACGGCGGCGGTCTCGGTCGGCGGCAGCGGCGGCGACGGCGGCAAGGGCGGTAATGTCAACGTGACGAGCACCGGCTCCATCGAGACCTACGAAGTCTTTTCAATGGGCATCCTGGCCCAATCCATCGGCGGCGGCGGCGGCCATGGCAGCTTCATCGCGCAGGCGAGCGCCACCGGCGGCGAGTATTCCGGTGAAGTCGGGGTGTCGATCGGCGGATCGGGCGGCAATGGCGGAACCGGCGGTGGCGTGACCGTCACCACCGGCGGGAGCATCTCCACCTACGACTTCGGTGGTATCGGCATTCTGGCCCAGTCCATCGGCGGCAACGGCGGAAAGGCCGGCTCGGCCTACTCCGTCCTGGTCACGGGGCAGAAGGGCAATGCCTTCAATATCGATGTCAATCTTGGCGGCGAAGGTGGCAAAGGCGCCGACGCCGGTACGGTAACGGTCAGTTCCACCGGCGACATCACCACCAATCTTGGTGGATCGGATGGCATCGCTGCCATGAGCATCGGCGGCGGCGGCGGCAAGGGCGGGAAGGCCGCAAACATCAACGTCTCCCCCCTGCCCGGAGACTCGGACGACTCGGGCGACAACACCACCCAGTTTAACGTCACCGCAAAGTCGACGTCGGCGGTAAGGGCGGCAGCGGCGGCAACGGCAACACGGTGAAGGTGACAAACAACGCCCTCATTACCACGCTCGATGCCTATTCGCGCGGCATCTATGCGGCCAGCATCGGCGGCGGCGGAGGTGACGGCGGTTCCACGTCGTCGGCATCCTTCTCCTTCAACGGCATCTGCCAGATGGTCTCCGACAATACGGGCTACGAGTGCAAGCCGTCGCAAGGCTCGTCCGAGAACAAGACCACCAAGGTCAGCCTGTCGCTGACGGCCTCGGTAGGCGGCAACGGCGGCGCGGCCGGCGATGGTGGGGACGTCTCAGTCGAGCATGATGCCGTAATACTCACCTACGGCGACCTCAGCCATGGCATAGCCGCGCGCTCCATCGGGGGCGGCGGCGGCGACGGCGGCAACGGCGCTCTCGGCATCTCGGCCTGGACCAACAACGACGCGGCGAACACGTTCGCCGGCCTGCCTGGCGCCTTCACCTTCACACCGAACTTCAACAACGTCACGGTGAACATCGGCGGCTCTGAAGGCGCGAGCGGCCATGGTGGCAGCGTGTCAATCAGCGGGACCGGCTCGATCATTACCGTCGGTAAGCAGGCCTACGGCATCCACGCCCAGTCAATCGGTGGCGGCGGCGGCACAGGCGGCGCCGGGGCCGGCGGCGTGTGGGCGGCCGTCACCGTGGGCGGTTTCGGCAGCGGCGGCGGCGACGGCGGAGACGTTACGGTCGACCTCTCCGGCGGTATCGAGACTTACGGCAAGGGCGCCGTGGGCGTCTTCGCCCAGTCGGTCGGCGGTGGCGGCGGCGCCGCCGGCGATGTCGAGACGGGCTGGTCTCAGAAATGGGAGAACCTCAACATCGGCGCCGGCCTGGTCGTCCAGAACTCGGCTGGCGACGGCGGCAACGGCGGCAAGGTCACCATCCAGACAGGCTCCATCACGACAACCGGACAAGATGCGCATGGCATACTGGCCCAGTCGACGGGCGGCTCAGGCGGCATTGTCAGCGTTTCCGGCAGCATCGCGCACCCCGGCAGCATGTTTGTCGCCGGTAGCGCCGGCGATCTCGGCAACGGCGGCGATATCTCGATCACCAACAATGGAACGATCAAGGTGTCCGGCAGCGGCGCACACGGCGTCATCGCCCAGAGCACGGCGGGCAGCACGAAGATTCCGACGGAGAACAGCATCGCCGCTCAGTCGGCAGGCGATACTACCGATCAGAAGAACACGGCCGGGAACATCTCCATCAACGTGAACGCCGACATCATCGCTTCGGGCGAGAACGGCCGCGCCATCCTCGCCCAGAGCCAAGGCGCCACCAATGGCACGATATCCATCACCGTGGCCGAAGGCGCGACGGTGTCGACCAGCGCGGCCGGAGCCGAGACCGTCGCCCTGTTCGACGGCACCAACAATACCCTCAACAACAATGGCACCATCCGCAACGAGGGCACCGATCCAACCGACTATGTCATCCGCACAAACGGTTCCAGCCTGACGGTGAACAACTACGGCGTCATCGAAGGGTCCGTACTGTCAAAGGCGAATGACCAGAACGGCGTAAGCGGCCCGATCGAAATCATCAATATCGAGTCGGGCACCTTCGGACTGGGCGCGACCATGAATCTCGGCGAGCGCGGCAGCCTGACCAACCTCGGCACAATGTCCGCCGGCACGGTCGGCACCATCGGCTCAACCGGGTTCACCGGATTACTCGCCCAGACAAATCTGGGAACGCTCGTCGTCGACTACGTACCTGGCGGCGCCAATGACCTGATCACAGTCACCAGCGGTTCGAACAATCCCGGACTAAGGGGCACCGTGCTGCCAGCCAGCCAGGGAACTGTCAGCAGCAAGTCTGGCACCATCACGATCGTAAACTCTGAGGTACCATTCAACTTCAATCAGTTATCGGTTTCGAGTACCGCGACGGTGGCGTATTCCCTGTCCCAGGTCAGCCAGTCGGGAGGCGGTGAGGCGATCACCCTCTCCTACTCCATCGATTACGCACCTTGGGCGAACGATCCGGACCGGGTTCCGGGGACGGTCGCGGCGAACATAACGCAAAACCATACCAACTTCGGCGCGCATCTCGACGATCTGCTGCGCTTCCGCCAGAACAACGCGGGCGACGAATACAGCTTCATCGATAACCTGCTCCATACGATCCATGGCATCGAGGACTTCGATGAGTTGCTGGAGTTCTATGCCGGCTTCGCTCCCGCCGAACTGTTTGCCCCGGCAGAGGCGACGGTCCAGGCGGCCCTGCGCTTCTCCGGCGGGTTGCAGGACTGCCCCGGCTTTGAACTGGGCGGCCTGCGCGTCAGCAGCCCGGATTATTGCGGCTGGTTCCAGATCAACGGCGCCCACAACAAGCGCGACTCCGGCCGCTACAATCTCGGCTACACGGCCAACGACGTCGGCATGTTCGGCGGTGTCAAGGTCGAGGTCGCCCAGGACTGGTTCGCGAGCGTCGCGCTCGGCCTGGAGGCGTCGGACGTCGATGCGCGCAAGTTCTCGGCCAACGGGCCGCGCTTCCATGCCGGCTTGGGGCTGAAGCGTGAAATCGGGGCCACATCCGTCGGCGCCACGGTTTCGGCCGGGTTCGGCAGCTTCGATATCGAGCGACTGGTCACCACGCCCGAGGGTGAGGTGGTTCATACGGGCGACCCCAACCTCAGCTGGTTCTCGGCCATGGCACATCTGTCGCACACCTTTGCGCTGGGCGAGAGGGCCTATGTGAGGCCACAGCTCGATGCGGGCATCCTCTACCTGCACCAGTCAGGCTATCGCGAGCAGCAGGGCGATCTCTATGGACTGACGGTGGGGCCGATCAACCACACGGTCGGCGTCATCAACCCGTCCATCGAGTTCGGCTCGTCGTTCACGACCGGTGGCATGCCGGTCGAGGGCTCGATCAAGGCCGGCCTGCTGGCCTTCGTGGGAGAGAAGGACTGGTCGTCGACACTGCGGCTCAATGGTCTGCCGGAGGACGGGCCGAGCTACACCATTACCGACAAGCGGCAGCGCGTGTTCGGGACGCTGGGCGCTTCGCTCAAGGTGGGGTTGACGGAGAACGCTTCCTTCGAACTCGGCGGCTCGGCTCTCTTCAACGGAGACCAGCAGCAGTTCTCTGGCGGCGCCCGCCTGTCGGTCCGGTTCTGAGCAGGAGGTAAGGCCGTGGCGGGTGTGAACGGTGTGTTCACCGGAGCCTGGTTGCACGTTCTGCTCTGCGCGGGCATGTCTTCCCCGACAAGCGGGAGAGAGTCGGCCCGCCGACCGCCGAAGGAGCAACCGCCCCGGAAACTCTCAGGCAACCGGACCGCTTGATGGACAACACTCTGAAAAGCGGAGCGGCAGCTCCCGCCCAAGGTGTAAGCTGATACTGCCTGACGCAGATCGGCGATGCTCTCAGGCCAATGACAGAGGGGGCTCCAACGCCATCGCCTGGCGTGCCCTTTATGGAGCCTGACTTGAGCCCGAAGCACACCCACGCGCCGTAACGCGCTGAAACCGACTCCCTTCGACAGATCCGGCCGCCTGCCTCCTCAGCGGAAGCTTCGGGGCGGGCCGCCATCGACGCGCCCCTGCACAGGGGGCGCGCGTGTTGCCAATTGACAGGACGTTTCATGACCACATCGCGCCCCATCGACCGACGACTGTTTCTCAGCGGTTTCGCAAGCGCCGCCGGACTGGCCCTATCGGGCTGCACCACTTCCCTTCCGCGTTCGGAAGAAATCGTACCCGAACCAGCTCCTCCCGCATTCTCCGCAGAAGCCATGCTGATGTACCGGGCGATGGCCGAGGAGCGTTTCCCGATCCCGGCGGTCGACTTGAGCCAGCTCGATCCCGTGTTTGTCCGGGCGGTCGTCGATTACCCCACCCCGGAGAGGCCCGGAACGGTCATTGTCGATACGCTCAATCGATACCTCTATCATGTCCGCGACAACGGAACTGCCACTCGCTACGGCGTGGGAGTCGGCCGAGCGGGGTTTGAGTGGTCCGGACGGGGGCACATCGCCTATGGACGCGAGTGGCCCGTGTGGACCCCTCCGGCCGACATGATTGCGCGCCAGCCGTCCCTGGAGAAGTGGCGGCACGGTCAGCCGCCGGGGCCCGACAATGCACTTGGCGCACGAGCCCTCTACATCCATCAAGGCAACCGGGACACGCTTTACCGTCTGCACGGAACCGGTGAGGCTCACACGATAGGCAAGGCCATCTCGTCAGGCTGCGTGCGGCTTCTGAACCAGGACATCATTCACCTCTACCAGGAGGTGAAATGGGGTTCTCCGATTGTCGTTCTGGTGTAGGGCCGGCGGCGGTCCCGAGCGGCCGGCTCAGAGGTGTCAGCGCCAGTCCCGGTTTGCAATTTCCGGGTATGAGAAATGCCACAGGACCAGCCTCTGCTCTCTGCCCCGGAGCTACCATCGCCGGGTCTCCTCACCCTTCCAGATCGAGCGCATAGCCTGCGCCGCGGACGGTGCGGATCGGGTTGGGGCCGCCGGGCAGGCTCAGCGCCTTGCGCAGGCGGCCGACGGCCACGTCCACTGCGCGGAAGTCGATATCCGCATCCTGTCCCCAGACCCGGTCGAGCAGCTGCTCGCGGCTCCAGACACGACCCGGCCGCTCCATGAAAACCGTCAGCAGGCGATATTCGATCGGACCTAGATGCAGCGGATGGCCGGCGCGCTCCACCCGGTGGCGTTCCGGATCCAGGATGATATCGCCATAGTGCAGGATCTCGCCCGCCGAGGCGGGGCTCGTGCGGCGCAGGAGCGCGCGCATCCGCGCGAGCAGCTCGGTGACGGAATAGGGTTTCACCACGTAGTCATCCGCGCCGGTATCGAGGCCGCGCACGAGATCGTCCTCCTCGCCGCGGGCCGTCAGCATCAGGACCGGGATCGCCCTGGTGGCAGGATCAGCCCGCAGCCTGCGGCAGATCTCGATGCCGGAAAGGGACGGCAGCATCCAGTCGAGCACGATCAGCACGGGCTCGCTCTCCCGGGCGACCAGAAGCCCCTCCTCGCCGTCCACGGCGCGCAGCACGGCAAAGCCTGCCTTTTCAAGGTTGTAGGCCAGCATCTCCATCTGCGCCGGCTCGTCCTCGACAACGAGCACCTTCGGCTTCAGGTCCCCCGTCATCCCTGCTTTTCGTCCTCCCGGCCCGGCGCGGCGAAGCTGGTGGCGTCCGCTTTCGGACGGTCAGCTCCGGGCATTTCACCAGTAAGCATATAGGCCACCTGCTCGGCGATGGCCGTGGCATGGTCGCCGATGCGCTCTACATTCTTGGCGACGAACAGCATGTGCATGCAGGGCGTGATGTTGCGCGGGTCCTCGATCATGTAAGTGAGCAGCTCGCGGAAGAGCGCGTTGTGCATGTGGTCCACCTCCTGGTCGCGGCGGCGAACCTCCTCCGCCAGCGGCAGGTCGCGCCGGAGATAGGCGTCCAGCACATCATGCACCATGTCGCGCGCCAGCGCGCTCATCCGGCGGATGGAACGGGAGGCCGGCTGCAGGACCTCCGAACGGGCGATGATCGTATTACGCTTGCCGATATTCTTGGCGTAGTCGCCTATGCGCTCCAGGGCGGCAGCGATCTTCAACGCGCTCACGGCAAAGCGCAGGTCTTCCGCGAGCGGCTGGCGCAGGGCGAGCAGGCGCACGACCTCCTCGTCGATGCGGGCGTTGAGCGTGTCGACATGGCGGTCCCGATCGCGCACCGAGTCACCAAGCTCGACATCTCGGCGCACGAGCGCCTCTGCCGCATCCTCGATCTGCGTCTCGACCAGCCCGCCCATCTCCAGAATGAGGGACTCGATCCGGTGCAGTTCCTCGTCGAATGCGCTGACAATGTGCTGGCGGTCCTGCATTCCTTGCTCCTTATCCGATCCTGCCGGTGATGTAGCTTTCGGTCCGCTCGTCCTTCGGATTGGTGAAGATTTCGCGCGTATCGCCCTCTTCGACAATCCTGCCCATGTGAAAGAAGGCCGTGCGTTGCGACACGCGCGCAGCCTGCTGCATGGAGTGGGTGACGATAACAATCGTGTAGTTTTCGCTCAGCCTGCCGATCAGTTCCTCCACCTTCGCGGTCGCTACCGGATCAAGGGCCGAACAGGGCTCGTCCATCAGGATCACTTCAGGCTCCAGCGCAATCGCGCGGGCAATGCACAATCGCTGCTGCTGACCGCCGGAAAGGCTTGTCCCCGATTCGCGCAGCCGGTCCTTCACCTCATCCCACAGGCCCGCACCGCGCAGGCTGGCCTCGACCCTATCCTCAAGCTCCGAGCGGCTTTGTGCAAGCCGGTGGATGCGCAGGCCGTAGGCCACGTTGTCGAAGATCGACTTTGGAAACGGATTGGGTCTTTGGAACACCATGCCCACGCGCGAGCGAAGGGCGGTCACGTCGATGTCGGAAGCCAGGATATCAACGCCTTCGAGCAGCACCGAACCGGTGACGGTGCAATTCTCGATCGTGTCGTTCATCCGGTTGAGGCAGCGCAGAAAGGTCGACTTGCCGCAGCCGGACGGGCCGATAAGGGCAGTTACCCCACGGGGAAATATGTCGAGATCGACATCGAACAGCGCCTGCTTGTGACCGTAGAAGACATTGAGCCTGCGCGCCGAGATCTTTGGTGCGAGCAGTCCGCCCGAAGTGATCTCGGCCACCGCAGCGGCCTGGGAAGAAGTCTCCTGAAACATGGCTTTCGCCTCCATTGTCGTTACCACCGCTTGGCCAGCCGCTGCCGCAGGAAGACGGCGAGGCCGTTCATCAGAACCAGGAAGCCGATCAGCACAAGGATTGCCGCGGCCGTGCGGGCAAGGAAGCCCCGCTCGGGGCTGTCGGCCCAGATGTAGATCTGCGTGGGCAATGCCGTGGCCGGATCAAGGAGGCCGCCCGGATCGCCCGCGATGAAGGCGTTCATGCCGATCAGGAGCAGCGGTGCCGTCTCGCCCAGCGCCTGCGCGAGACCGATGATCGCGCCCGTCAGGATCGACGGCATCGCTAGCGGCAACTTGTGGTGCAGGATGGCCTGGTGCTTCGTCGCGCCGAGGGCGAGTGCTCCCTCCATGATTGCCGCCGGCACCTGCTTGAGCGCCGCGCGGCTCACGATGATGATCGTGGGCATGGTCATCAGCGCGAGCACGATACCGCCGGCGAGCGGCGTCGAGCGCGGCAGGCCGAACCAGCCGAGAAGAACCGCCAGTCCCAGCAGGCCGAACACGACCGACGGTACGGCGGCCAGATTATTGATGTTGATCTCGACAAGGGTCGCAAAGCGGCTCCTTGGCGCAAACTCCTCCAGCCAGACGGCTGCCGCCACGCCGATGGGGAAGCTCAGGGCGAAACAGACCGCGAGCAGCCAGAAGGAGCCGACGATCGCACCCTTCAACCCCGCAAGCTCCGGAAAGCGGCTGTCGGAGTTGAGGAACAAGCCGGTGTTGAAGGAGCGTTCGAGACGTCCCGCAGTCTCGAGCCGGTCGAGATGGGAAATCTGAACATCGGTGAGGCGGCGCTGGTCTTCCGGCAGGCTGCGCTCGATCTCGCCCTTGGCGAAACGGTCCGCCGTGTCCGCAAGCGGAATATGAAATGTGGCCCCGTCCCTCAGCATGGATGGGTCGGCCAGCACCGCATCGCGCAGCAGATAATGGGCCGAGGGGGTGAACAGGGCAAAGAATGCGCGTTCGTCGCGCTTCGGCAGATCGGGCGCGAGTCCGCGCAGCGCGTCACGCAGGATGGCCCGCCAGTTGGCGTCGCGGATTTCCTGCTCTCTCTTTCCTGCCAGTGACGAGAGGTCGGCTTCGATCCTGACGGTGACCTGGGTGAAGGCGGAGTAGCCCGTGACGACCAGGCTTGAAAACAGCAGCACCAGGAACCAGAGCGCAAGGCCGACGGCGGCAAGCCCCGCCAGGCGTAGCCGCCGGTCCGCCGCATGGCGTGACCTCCCCCGGTTGAGGGCAATTGCCGGTTGCTGGCCGGGCTCGTCCGTCGCGCCGAACTGTGCGGTGGAAATTGTCGCGGTCTGGTCCATCAGTATGTCTCCCGCCGCCGCCGCACCATGTGCAGCGCGATGAGGTTGAGGCCGAGGGTGATCAGGAACAGGAGGAGTCCCAGGGCGAACGCGGCCAGCGTCTTCGGATTGTCGAAGGCGCTGTCGCCGGTCAGCAGCGTGACGATCTGCACTGTGACGGTGGTTACCGCATCGAACGGATTGGGCGTGACCTTCGCGATCAGGCCGGCCGCCATGACCACGATCATCGTCTCGCCGATGGCGCGGCTCAGCGCCAGCAGCACGCCGCCGGCAATGCCGGGGAGTGCGGCAGGCAGGAGAACCTGCCAGACGGTCTCCGCCCGCGTCGCCCCCAGCGCAAGCGAGGCATCGCGCAACGCCTGCGGAACGGCGGCAAGCGCGTCGTCGGACATGGATGAGACAAAGGGCACGATCATGATGCCCATGACCACACCCGCCGCCAGGGCACTGTTGGGAGAGGACGGGATGCCGAGCGCCTCGCCAAGATCCCGGATCACGGGGGCAACAGCCAGCACCGCGAAGAAGCCATAGACCACGGTCGGAATGCCGGCGAGAATTTCGAGCGACGGCTTCACCGCGGCGCGGGTGCGGGGGCTGGCGTACTGGGTGAGGTAGATTGCCGAGAAGAGGCCGACCGGAACGGCGACCGCCATGGCGATCAGCGAGATCACCAGCGTGCCGTAAAGAACTGGCAGCACGCCGAAGCTCCCCTGCCCCGCCACCTGGTCGGCGCGCATGGCGATCTGTGGCTCCCAGCGCGTGCCGAACAGGAATTCGGTGAGCGGAACCATGCGAAAGAAGGCAATCGCCTCGCCTGCAAGCGCAGCCACAATGCCGAGCGTGGTGAGCACCGCGATGACCGAAGCGGCGACCATGCCTGCGGTCGCGAGTTTCTGCCACGGACGAAACGGGCGCGACGTCATCGAAGAAACTGGGGTCGGACGATCCATGAAGTCTTCCTCAGGGGCAAGCCCGCCCGCGGAAGCGGACGGGCTCTCCGGAATGTTTACATGTCGAACCGGGCACCGTTGGTGACGGCATCCCGCATTGCCGCACGCTCGTCATCGGGCAGCGGGGTCAGACCGCGTTCGGCGAGGTAGCCGTCGGGACCAAGCGCCTCATCCGACACATATTCGGCCAGGAAGTCGTTCAGGTTGGGCACGAGCTCGCGGTGCGCGTTCTTGACGTAGAAGAAGAGCGGCCGGGCGACCGGATAGGATCCATCGGCAATGGTGTCGAAATCGGGTGCGACGCCATTGATGCGCACCGTCTTCAGCCGGTCGGCATTCTCGTAAACATAGGAGTAGCCGAAGATGCCGAGCGCATTCCCGTCGGCGGCCAGACGCTGGACGATCAGGTTGTCGTTCTCGCCGGCTTCCACGAACGCGCCATCCTGGCGCATGCGCGAGCAGACCTCGTTCCAGCGGTCGGTGTCAGCCTTTTTCAGCTCCGCCATGCCGGGAAGGCCCGAACAGCCGTCCTGCATGACGAGCTCGACAAAGGCATCGCGCGTGCCGGAGGTGGGCGGCGGGCCGTAGACGAGGATCGGCGTCGCCGGAAGCGAAGGATTGATATCCGACCACAGGCGGTTCGAATTGGCGGCGAACCCGTCCTTGCCGTCCGGCAGTTCCGCAGCAAGCGCGCGGAAGATCTGCTCTTCCGTCAAGTCCCAGTCCGCCTCATTGGCGCGGGAAATGGCGATGGAGAGGCCATCGTAACCGATCTGGGCCTCGGTGATGTCGGTCACGCCGTTGCCGGCGCAAAGTTCAAACTCGGAGCGGGTGATCCGGCGGGAGGCGCCGGTGATGTCCGGATGGTTCTCGCCGACGCCGCCGCAGAAGACCTTGAAGCCGCCGCCGGTGCCGGTCGATTCCAGCACCGGAGCCGGTGCGCCGGTGCGGGCGGCAAATTCCTCCGCCACCGCCTGGGTGTATGGGAAGACGGTGGAGGAACCGACGATGCTGATGCGATCGCGCGCTTCCGCCGCCGTCATGGCGCAGAGAATGGCCGTTCCGGCGACAAGCGAGAGTTGGCCGAGGTTACGTCTGGTCATGGCTTTCGCCTCCTTTGGAGCATTCATCCGGCTGGTCCGGACGCCGGCTTTCTAGCCGCGCTCTGCAAAAGCCCTATGACAATTACGTAACAGTTTGATGTCAGCGCCGGATTTCCGCGGGCAGCAGCACGGTGAAGGTGCTCCCCTCGCCCGGCGTGCTCTCGATCTGCAGCCTGCCGCGGTGGCGGCGGACGATGTGCTTGACAATGGCAAGGCCCAGTCCCGTTCCTCCCTTGTCGCGCGAGCGGCCGGCGTCGACGCGGAAGAAGCGCTCGGTCAGGCGCGGCAGATGTTCCGGCGGAATCCCCTCCCCGCGGTCGCGCACCGCAATGGCGACCGCTCTGCCGACGATGCCGGGAGCGTTGTCGCGCTTGCCCAGCGTGACGGTCACTTCGGTGTCGGGCGCACCGTATTTCACCGCATTTTCAATCAGGTTGTGCAGCACCTGGGTGAGTTCATCCGCGTCGCCAGGGATGCGGCCAACATCCGGCGCGATCTCGAGGCGCAGGGTCTTGCGTTCCTCCTGCGCCTGTTTCTCCAGCGTCTCCGCAGCGTGCCGGGCAAGAGCTGCGATGTCCACCGAACGCGTGGGCCGGACACGCTCGCGCGCCTCGACTTTCGAAAGAGACAGGAGATCTGAGATCAGCCGTTTCATGCGGCTCGCCTCAGCCTCCATCAGACCCAGGAACCGCGCCCGCGCTTCCGGATCGTCGCGCGCCGGACCCTGCAGGGTTTCGACCAGGCCGGCCAGTGCCGTGAGCGGCGAGCGCAGCTCGTGGCTCACATTGGCAACGAAATCGCTGCGGATCTGCTCCGCCTCGCGGATAGCGGAAATGTCGGCGAGGCAGACGGCAACCGCCGCTTCTCCCGGACCATCGCCGTCCAGCCGGGCGACGGCGACCTCGTAGATGGTCTGCGGGGCCGTCCCTACTGTTGCCTCCGTCCGGACGGTGCTGCTGTTTCCCGCCAGCACCTCGTCGATGGCGCGCAGGCATTCCGGATGCCGGACGGCGGCGACGAAGTGCCGTCCTTCGAGACCGCTCCCGAAGCTCTGCTCGGCCGCCGGATTGGCGAACAGGATCCGCCGCTCCGTGTCGAGAACGAAGACGCTCTGGCCGAGGGCTTCAAGAATGGCGCGGGTCTGCGGATGGATCATGAATCGGTCCAAGCTTTCATGCATGAGCGAACTTTAGCCCATTCTGGAGGAAAACCTTAGCGGCGGGTTTCGCGGCCTGAGCCCTTCAGCGATCGCCAGCTCACCGGCCACCCCGAAACCGGGCATCATCCAAAATTCACATGTTATTTATTCGCCGGCAAAATGATTATTACGATTGTCGCCGATAGGATTGATAGCGTTCGTGATCGGAGGGTTCATCACATCATGAATGCGCCAGCATGCAGGTGCTTGCAGGGCGGCGTCGAAGACCTATGCCTCTTGCTTCATCAGGCTGGCGAGCGCCTGGCCGGGCGCAGTCCCGGAATCGCCCAAGTCGAGCACGATGCTCATGTGATTGGCGCCCGGGATGGAATGGAAGGCGGCCTTGACCCCATCGCGCCGCAGGGTCGCCGCCATCGCCTGCCCCTGTTCGTGAAACGGCGCCGTCTCACGTTCCCCTGCCATCAGGATCGCAGGCCCCGATGGCTGGTAGGCGAGCCGCAGCGGCGAGAAACGGTGCACCTCTTCGTCCGTGATGCCGATCTCCGGCTGCAGGAAGGAGCGCTGGAGCGGCGCGAGTTCGTAAATTCCGCTCAGCATTAGAGCTCCCCTGGGCCGCACCGGGCTGTCCGTGTCCAGCAGGAACGCACACAGGTGCCCGCCCGCCGAATGACCCGAGATGGTGAGGTTCTGGGGATCGCCACCGAAAGCTGCCGCCCGTTCCTGAAGCCACGCCGCCGCGGCGCGCACCTGACGCACAACCGTCTCCATGCGCACGGCGGGCATCAGGCTGTAGTTCAGGATGGCCGCGACACCTCCCGCCCCTACCACCGTATCCGCGACAAACGAAAAGTCGCTCTTGTCGAACATCCGCCAGTAGCCGCCGTGGATGAAGAGATGGACGGGCGCCTCCCGCACCTCCCCTTCGGGAAAGAACAGGTCCAGACGTTCAAACTCCCCTGAACCGTAAGGCACATCAAGCTCGGCGCGGCAGCGCGCGCGGGTGGCCGCGCTGCGCTCGCGATAGGCCCCGACATAGACGTCGAAGTCAGGAACGTGGTCGCGGGTGCGAAAGAGGTCCATGGTGGCCCTCAGATCGTCGTAGCCACGTATTTTGCCTCAAGGAATTCGAGAATGCCATGGGCGCCGCCCTCGCGGCCCAATCCGCTCTGCTTGACGCCACCGAAGGGCGCGGCGGCATCCGAGACAAGTCCGCGGTTGAGACCGATCATGCCGGTCTCGATGCGGCGGCCGAGCTGCAGGCCCTTCCTGACATCGGACGTGTAGAGATAGGCGGCAAGGCCGTGCTCGGTATCGTTGGCGAAGGCCACTGCGTCGTCCGGATCACTGAAGCGGTAGACGGGAGCCACCGGGCCAAAGATCTCCTCCTTCGCCATCAATGCATCGCGCGGCACATCGGCAAGCACCGTCGGCGGATAGAAGAAGCCCTTGTTGGCCAGAGGCTTGCCGCCGAGCAGCACCTTCGCGCCGCGATTCACCGCGTCCGTCACCAGCGCGTCGATCTTCTCGACGGCCTTGCGGGTGATCATCGGCCCGCACTGGACACCCTCCTCCAGCCCCGGGCCAACCTTGAGCGCTGCCATGCGCTTGACGAGCCCGTCGACGAAACGATCATGGATGCCATCCTGCACGATGAAACGGTTGGCAGCTGTGCAGGCTTCACCCGCATTGCGCATCTTAGCGATCATCGCACCGTCGAGCGCAGCTTCCACATCGGCGTCATCGAGCACGATGAAGGGCGCATTGCCGCCAAGCTCCATCGAGCAGCTCACGACGGTGCGGGCCGCCTCGGCCAGAAGCGTTCGGCCCACCGCCGTCGAACCGGTAAAGGAGAGCTTGCGCACACGCGGGTCGTCCAGCATCGCGGCGGTCACCGGCCCCGGCCTTGTCGTGGTGATGACATTCACCACGCCATCGGGCACGCCGGCGTCCCGGTAGAGCGAGGCAAGAGCGTAGGCGGTCAGCGGCGTTTCGCTGGCAGGCTTGAGGACGACCGTGCATCCGGCAGCCAGCGCCGGAGCGATCTTGCGGGTCGCCATCGCGGCCGGAAAGTTCCACGGCGTGATGAGCACGCAGATGCCGATCGGCTCATATTCGACGATGATGTGGTTGGTACCGGCGGGGGCGAGCTGATATTCGCCGCGCACGCGCACGCCCTCTTCCGCATACCAGCGGAAGAACTCGGCCGCATAGGCTACCTCGCCTTGCGCATCCGCGAGGCTCTTGCCGTTTTCGAGAGTGATCAGGCGAGCGAGCTCCTCCTGACGCTCCATCATGAGCTGATAGCAGCGCATGAGGATTTCCGAGCGCCTGCGGGGCGAAAGCCCGCGCCATCCGGCAGCCGCCGCATGCGCCGCATCCACCGCCGCGCGGGCGTGCTCGACCGTAGCATCCGGAACTTCCGCCAGCACCTCTTCCGTGGCGGGGTCGACGACGGGAATGCCCTTGCCCGGCACCCACTGCCCTCCGATGAAGAGGCCCGGTGCATAATCCTGGCACGAACGTGGCAGGCCCGTGCCGGTCGAAATCGGCTTGTTCATCCTGTGCTCCTGTCACTCAGTCGACGCTAGCAAGGTCGCCCGCATAGGCCGCCTGAAGAAGACGGTCCATCGAGGCGGCATCAAGCGGACGCGGATTGTTCTTGACGAGACGGTCAACGGTCAGCGCCTGCGTGCCGACCCATTCGAGCCTGTCGCGCGGCAGGCCGAGCTCGGCAAGCGAGACCGGGATACCGATCGTGCGGAAGAGCGTGGCGACGTGCCGGATCGTGCGCTCGCCAAGCTCCGCCTCGCCGGCGCCAGCAAGCCCCATCGCGCGTCCGACCTCAGCGAGCTCTGCGCCATAAACCGATCGATTGTACGCCATGACATAGGGCAGCATGCAGGCCACGCCGAGACCGTGCGCCGTATGGGTCAGCGTACCGATGGGATACTGGATGGCGTGCGCCGCCGCCGTGCCGGCCGTACCGAATGCAAGCCCGGCATAGAGCGCGCCCATCATCACCCTGGTGCGCGCCTCAAGATCCGAGCCATTCCGACACGCCCGCTCGAGGCCGCCATTGATCAGACTGATAGCCTTCAGCGCGAGAAAGTCGGTCATCTCCGTCTTGCCGATGAACACCCGATCAAGCGCGAGGTCGGGCGATGGCTCGCGGCGCACTGCCATGAAGGCCTCGATGGCATGGGTAAGGGCATCGGCACCCGTCACCGCGGTCAAACCGGGGGGACAGGTCACTGTCAGCTCCGGATCACAGATGGCGACCTGCGGAATGAGATGCGGGCTCGAGATGCCCACCTTCATGATCTTGTCCGGATCGGAGAGAACGGCAACGGGCGTGGCCTCCGATCCTGTGCCCGCCGTGGTCGGCATGGCGATCACCGGCAGCACGGGCCCGGGGACATTGAATTCTCCATAGTACTGTTCAGGCGATCCACCGTGCGTCACCAGCAGCGCAACACACTTGGCATAGTCGAGACAACTTCCGCCACCGATGCCGATCACCAGGTCCGGCCTGAACTCGCGCGCCGGCCCTGCCGCCCGCACGCATGAGTCGCGCGGGACGTCGGGCTCGACACCGGCGTCAATCTGCACCTCCAGCCCCGCGCGGCGAAGGTCGTCCACCATTTCGCGGAGGAGCGGATCGCCCGCCAGCCGTGCATCCGTACAAACAAGTGCGCGGTTGCCGAAGCGGCGTGCGACGCGGCCGAGAGATCTGCGCTGCCCGCTACCGAACAGGATTTCGCGAGGCGCCCTGAGCGCGGTGGAGGTGATCATGACGGGTGGCCTTCCTCTTTGGGGGAAAACAGTTTCGTGGCTTCGGGGCCGGTGAGACGCGACCAGAGGACGGGAGCGACGTTGATGCCGTTCGCCAGCGACTCCCGGCGGCGGGACCGGGCACGGTCACCTGGCACAAGGATCCTTCCCGCCCCGTCGCGGACGCGGGCATTGCGAACGCGGTCGAGATAGGCTGCGATCACATCGGCGAGACTCTGGCGGACAGGATCGATCACGATGAACACATCGCCCTTGTTGGCGGGATGACAGTCATCAAGAGTGCCGCGCACATCGGGCGCAAACGCGGAGCCCGCAATGGAGGCGACCAGCAGTTCGAATGCGAGACCGAGCCCATAACCCTTGGCGCCGCCGAAGGGGGCAAGCGAGCCGGCCTTCGCGGCTTCCGCATCCGTGGTTGGCCTGCCTTCCGCATCAAGCGCCCAGCCTTCCTCGAGCGGCTCTCCCCGCAGGGCGTAGTCGTGAACCTTGCCCATGGAGATGACGCTTGTCGCAAGATCGAGCACGAATGGCTCTCCCGGGCGGGCGGGCACCGCGATTGCGATCGGATTGGTGCCCAGCATGGCCTCGGCGCCGCTATGCGGATGGACGAGCGCCTCGGAGCTCGACAGGGCCATGCCGATATATCCGGATTCGGCCACACGCTCCACATAAGGCGCAAGCATTCCGAGGTGGTTTGAGTTGAAGATGCCGGCAACCGCAATGCCGGTTTCCGCCACGCGATCCATCAGGACCCTGATCGCCGCCATCGCAACCACAGGCCCCAGGCCCGCTTCGCCATCCACGTAAAGGTAGGCGCTGCGACGCCAGGCCTGCCGGCCGGTCGCGGAAGCATTCACCAGCCCATGGCGAATGCGCGCCAGCAGACGGGGCAGCCGCTGCAGACCGTGCGACGCATGCCCTCTTAGCTCGGCCTCCACCAGCACCTCCGCCTGGAGTCGGGCGTGCTCGTCCGGGACACCCGCCCGTTCAAGCAGGAAGCGCGCCACAGACATTGCCTCATCCGCCGTTATGCGCATTCTGAAAATCCTATACGATATCGGATTGAATATCGTGTAGCATCGTGTTATTGAAATTTCAATAGCAAGAGGCAGACAATGGCTAGACGTGCTCAAATACAAGAAGGCGCACCCAGCGAACCCACTGTCACGACGCCCATTCGGCGCCCTTCGAGCCTGGCCAACGAGGTCTATGAGACGATCTTCGGGCAGCTCATGTCGCTGAAGATTGCGCCAGGCGCCCGCATCACGGTCGACAACCTGGCTCGGGAACTTGGCGTATCCCAGACCCCGGTCCGCGAGGCACTGGGCCGCCTCGAGGGCGAAGGGCTGGTCGTGAAGACGCATCTCATGGGCTACCGAGCGGCGCCACAACTCAACGCCAAGCAGTTCCTTGATCTTTACGAGCTGCGCCTGCTGCTCGAGCCGCATGCTGCCCGCCAGGCAGCAATGCGGATGGACGATGAACACCTCGCCCGCCTCAGCGAGGCTGCTGGCGTCATGGCGCGCCGCAGCAAGAAGGGTGACGAGCGGATACGCTATTCCCAGTTCGCCCGCGAGGACGCGGTTTTTCATGACCTGATCATGGAAATCGCGGGCAATGAGCTGATGCGCTCCACGCTGGCTCACCAGCACGTACACTACCACATCTTCCGCCTGATGTTTCACTCGCGGGTGACGGAAGAGGCGCTTTCCGAGCACGAGGCCATCATCTCGGCTTTCGAGGCACGCGACCCGGATGCCGCGGAGACCGCGATGCGCATCCACATCGAGCGGTCACGTGACCGCCTGCTGCCGGTGTTCGACCAATGATGGAAGCTGCGGTTGAAACAAGAGCGGCGCCTGACCTGGAGACCGCAGCGCTGATGCGGCTGACCGGGGTGGGCAAGAAGTACGGCTCCGTCACGGTTCTGCGTGACGTGAACCTCACCGTGCGTGCCGGCGAGATCCATGCGATCATCGGCGAGAACGGCGCCGGCAAGTCGACGCTCATGCGCGTGATTTCGGGACACATCCAGCCCAGCTTCGGAACGGTCCATTATCTGGACGAAGACGTGGTCTTCCATGGACCGGCAGACGCCGAGAAGCGCGGCATCGTGCTCGTCCACCAGGAAATCCTGCTTGCCGAAGACCTCACGGTTGTCGAGAACCTGTTCCTGGGCCGGGAAGTCACCCGCCATGGGGTGATTGACGACCGGACAATGGAACAGACCGCCATCCGGCAGCTCGCCGCACTGGGCTGCACGGCCCGCCCCTGGCAGATCGTCCGGGAGCTTTCGATTGCCCAGCGGCAGATGGTGCAGATCGCCCGCGCGCTGCTCGAGGAACACCGGATCGTCATATTCGACGAACCCACCGCCGTTCTCACCGCCTCGGAAGTCGACCTGCTGCTCGACACGATCCGCGCACTGAGGGACCGGGGTGTCGCAGTTCTCTACATTTCGCACCGGCTCGACGAGGTCGAGGCGCTGGCCGACCGCATCACCGTGCTGCGCGACGGCAACATGATCGGGACCTACGACGCCGGCACCCTCACGCAGCAGGACATGGCGCGACTGATGGTCGGACGCGAGCTTTCGATGCTCTATCCACACAAGCGCGGCACGAGCGACGCCGAGCCGGTCTTCGAGGTCGAGCACCTCACGGTCCCCGGCTTTGTCCATGACGTGTCCTTTGTTGCCCGGCCCGGCGAGGTGCTGGGTTTCGGCGGCATGATCGGCGCGGGACGGACGGAGATCTTCGAGGGCATTCTCGGGTTGAGGCCGGCAAAGGCGGCAGCCATCCGCGTAAACGGCAAACCGGTCCATATCAGATCGGTCGCCGACGGTTTCGAGGCGGGCATCGGCTATTTGACCGAGGACCGCAAGGGCAAGGGGCTGCTTCTGCGCGAGCGGCTGGCGCCTAACCTCGTGCTCAGCGCGCTGTCCTGGCTCTACAGGAAGATCTACATCGACGAGCGCATAGAGAACGAGCAGCTCGATACGGCCATACGCCGATACGACATCCGCGTCCGATCCAGGAAGCTGGAGGCAGGCCAGCTCTCGGGAGGGAACCAGCAGAAGCTGCTGCTCGCCAAGACGATGCTGCAGGATCCTTCGATCGTCATCATCGACGAGCCGACACGCGGCATCGACATCGGCAACAAGAGCCAGATCTACAGCTTTATCGACGAGCTCGTGCGCCAGGGGAAGGCCTGCATCGTCATATCGTCCGAACTGCAGGAACTGGTGGGCCTGTGTGACCGCGTCCTCGTCATGAAGGACGGAAGGATAACGGCGGAGCTTCGGGATGAGGAGGTCACCGAAGACGCCGTCGTGCTGGCCGCCACGGTCGGTTCCGATGCAGTTGCGTCTAGGGAGGAGAATGCACGTGACCGACACCACCTCTGAACTTGTAAGCAAGGAGTCGGTATTTCAGCGCATCAACTGGGTCGATCTCGGCCCGTTCCTTGCGCTCGCCGTTCTGGTGGTCGTGGGCTACCTGATCAACCCCGACTTCCTGTCGCCCACCAACATCACCAATGTGGTGACGCGTGCCACCTTCATCGGCATCATTGCGGTGGGCGCTACCTTCGTCATCTCGTCAGGGTGTCTCGACCTGTCGGTCGGCTCGATGGCCGCCTTTGCCGCGGGCGTCATGATCCTGTTCATGAACTGGCTGGTGCCCACCTGGGGCGTCAACGCCATCCCTGCCGGCATCGTCTTCGTGCTGTGCGTGGGCGCGCTCTGCGGCCTGGTCAACGGTCTCGTCGTCACTCTGGGCAAGATCGAGCCTTTCATCGTGACGCTGGGCACGATGGGCGTCTATCGTGCCTTTATCACCTTCCTGTCAAACGGCGGCTCGATCCCGATCGACCGATCGCTGCGCGAGCCCTTCCGGCCTCTATACTTCGGCACGGTGATGGGCATTCCGGTTCCGGTCATTGTCTGCGCTGCCGTCGCCATCGTCGGTTCGTTCATTCTGTACAAGACCAAATTCGGCCGCCGCTGCGCTGCAGTCGGCGCCAACGTCGACGTGGCGCGCTTCTCCGGCATCTCGGTCGGCAAGATACGCACGCTGGCGTTTGTCATCCAGGGCATCTGCGTCGCCATCGCGGCCATATGCTACGTGCCGCGCCTTGGTGCCGCGACGCCCACCACCGGCCTGCTGTGGGAGCTGCAGGTCATCACCGCCGTCGTCATCGGCGGCACGGCCCTGCGCGGCGGCAAGGGCCATATCTGGGGCAGCCTGGCCGGCGCGGTGATCCTCGAGTTCATCGCCAACCTGATGGTGCTTTCGGACTTCATCTCCGAGTACCTCGTGGCGGCTGTTCAGGGCGTCATCATCATCGTCGCCATGCTGATCCAGAGGTTCTCCAGGCGGTCGTGACGGAGCCACACGACGGCGCGTCTTTCAACTGGGGCTCATTGATGGGAGGAGTAGTAATGATCAAAAGGACCATGCTCGCTCTGGCAGGTGCGGCGGCGCTTCTCAGCGCCGCGCCGGCACTGGCCCAGGACACCAAGGTAATCGCTGTCTCCATTCCGGCCGCGACGCACGGCTGGACCGGCGGCGTCGTCTATCACGCCGAAGCGGCGGCCAAGGAGATCAAGGCCGCGTTTCCGAACATCGACGTGATCGTCAACACCTCGCCTTCGGCCGTCGCCCAGGTGGGCGTGCTCGAGGACCTCGTGGCCACGCGCAAACCCGATGCGCTCGTGATCCTGCCCTTTACATCCGAAGAGCTGACTGGCCCGGTCCAGTCGGTCAAGGAGGCGGGTACCTTCATCACCGTCGTTGACCGCGGTCTGACCGACGAGTCCATCCAGGATCTGTATGTGGCCGGCGACAACATCGCCGTGGGCGCCACAACGGCCCAGTTCCTGATCGAGGAGCTTGGCAAGGGCGATGTCGTCGTGCTGCGCGGCATTCCGACGGTCATCGACGATGAGCGCATCCAGGGCTTCCAGGATGCGCTCGAGGGCAGCGACATCAAGATCCTCGACATCCAGTACGCCTACTGGAACCGCGACGACGCCTTCAAGGTGATGCAGGACTATCTCGCGAAGTATCCGAAGATCGACGCGGTCTGGGCGAATGACGACGACATGCTGCTTGGCGTGCTCGAGGCCATCCAGCAGGCCGGCCGCACCGACATCAAATTTGCGCTCGGCGCCAATGGCATGAAGGAGATCATCGAGAAGGTGATGGAGGGCGATCCGCTCACCCCGATCTCCACCCCCTACCCGCCGTCGATGATCAAGACCGCGGTCTACCTCACCGCGGCCAACCTCAACGGCCAGGCGCCCATTCGCGGCAAGGTCATCCTCGATGCTCCGCGCATCACCAAGGAGAACGCACAGGAGTTCTACTTCCCGGACTCTCCGTTCTGACCTGACCGCGGCGGGCCCCGGCGGCCCGCCACCCAAGCCATCCAGAGACTCAAGGAGTGATGAACATGCCTGGTAAGAAAATCCTGATGCTCGTAGGCGAGTTCACCGAGGAATACGAGATCTACGTCTTCCAGCAAGCCATGGAAGCCGTGGGTCACACCGTTCACGTGGTCTGCCCGGACAAGAAGGCAGGCGACATCATCGCCACGTCGCTGCACGACTTCGAGGGGCATCAGACCTACACGGAGAAGCTCGGCCACTACTTCCAGCTCAACAAGACCTTCAGCGAGGTGCGTCCAGAAGAATACGATGCCGTCTACTGCGCGGGCGGCCGCGGGCCGGAGTACATCCGTACCGACAAGCGCGTGCAGGCTATCGTGCGGCACTTCCATGAGGCCAAGAAGCCGATTTTCACGATCTGCCATGGCGTGCAGATCCTCATCGCGGTCGATGGCGTCGTACGCGGCAAGCGCGTTGCCGCGCTCGGTGCCTGCGAGCCCGAGGTCATCCTCGCCGGCGGCGAATATGTCGACCTCTCGCCCACCGAGGCGCTGGTCGACGGCAACATGGTCTCGGCCAAGGGCTGGACGGCCCTTGCCGCCTTCATCCGTGAGTGCCTGAACGTGCTGGGGACCAAGATCGTCCACAGCTGAGTAGCCGCCATTCCTCCACTGGGCAACCTTCTCTCGGCTCCCCGACCTCCGTGGCGGGGAGTTTTTTCTGTCCTCGAGCGAGGCGGACCGACGGCAGCTGTCCGCGACTTTTTCACAAGTGACATCAAGGCGAGCCACCCCTCCCGCGATGATCTCGTCGGTCGTCAATCCGCTGGTCATCTCCGGCATCGAGCCGAGGCGCACCGGTAATCGCGGTTCCTCGCTAGCCCCCACCGCCGACACCTTCGAGACCGCCGACAACGCCGTTACCATCGGCACTGCGCAACAATACCAGTACGAGCGCCTGTGCGCGGCCATCGGACGGCCCGACCTGCTCACTGACCCGCGCTTTGCGGATCCAGACTCGCGCATGGCGAACGACAGGGAGCTGCAGGAAGAGCTGACAAAGACCTTCAAGACCAAGACGGCGCTCGAGCGGGAGCCATCCTTGCGGAGGCAGGCGTGCCCGCCGGCGCGGTGAGCCCCGTGCGCGAGGTGCTGAAGCTGCCGCAGCTAGAGGCCGCAACCTGATGCTGGAGATGAGGTGCCCAACGATGGCGTCGGACGTACTTCCATTCTGAATGCAGGCTTCCGCTTCGCCCATGACGGGCCGGGCGTTGCCACCCTTCCGCCCCGGCCGGGCGAGCATACCAAGGAAATCCTCGCCGAACCCGGCCTTTCGTCCTGAGGCAACGGGTTCCGCGGTTCTGGACGCTCCCCCAGCCTGCTTGTAACCGCTCTTGGCCGCATTTTCTTGCAGCCGCCAGGCGCCGGCTGGCAGCCGGTGCCCGGCAGTGCTCAAGCCCGCGCCGCAGACGCCACTCATTCATGGGCGGGTCATGCAATGCCTGCACGAATGTCCTTCGCTGCCAAGGGCGTGGTGAACTCCGTCAACGAACAGGGGACGGAGGTCGGAGAAGCACTGGTTGCCTCACCGGACGTCCTCGTGATCTCTTTCACGGGATCGAGCGCGACCGGGAAGCGGATCATGGCGGCCGCCGCCCCACACTGAAGCGCCTGTCGCTTGAACTGGGCGGCAAGGCACCAGCGGTCGTGTTCGCCGATGCAGACCTTGACACGACGGTGCGGGAACTGACACTGGGCGCGCTGACGATGGCAGGCCAGATCTGGCCGCACGCTTCCTTTTTGAGAAAAGTATCGAGCGCGCGTTCACAAGCCGCATCAGGGAGGCCTTCCAGGCGGTGCGTGTCGGGCCGGGCAGCAATGATCGAAGCCAGATGGGTTCGCTCATCGATCTGCAGAACCGCGACCGCGTGGCACGCCTCATCGAGCAGGCTGGCGACGAGGGCGAGCTTGTCCTCAAGGGCGAGCCGCCGGGGGGAGACCTTGCTGCCGGCGCATTCCTCACGCCCACGCTTTTCCGGATCGACAATCTCGACTCGCCGCTCGTGCAGGAGGAGCTGTTCGGGCCGATCGTCTCGATCGAAACGTTCGAGACCGAGAGCGAGGCAGTCGCGAAAGCGAATGCCACGCGCTTTAGCCTGGCGGCAAGCGTCTTCACACAGGACCTTAATCGGGCCATGCGGGTGTCGCGCGCCATCCGCGCTGGAACAGTCTGGCTGAACTGCCACGGCCGCCTGTTCGCCGAGGGCGAGACGGGAGGCTACCGCCACTCCGGGTTGGGAAGGCTGCACGGCGTGGAAGGTCTTCACGATTTTCTTGAAACCAAGCACATGTATCTGGAAGCGGGACAGGTTGGCCCTGGCCTCTAGGGCAGCTCCAGGAATAAGCGAAAGCGCTGTTCCTTCCGGAACTGCGACCAAACAATCACTGAGAGCAATTCAGAGAGTCCGTGAAAATCTGAATTGCTCCAGTCAGCGTCACAAGCAGCAATCCCCGGCGCAGCCCTCGCCACGCCGGGGATTTTGTTGTCCGCATCGCCCAGAACGGGGCGCCGCCACGTCTGTCAGTCGGATCCTGCCTGGATCGGGTTCGGCATCCGCTTCTCGATCGCGTGCTTCAGGAGCGCAGCGGTGCGGTAGAAGCCATGGGCGAACTTGCCGTAGGGGATCGTGAGGAAGAAGCCCATCACGAACCCTAGGTGAAGGGCGAGCAGAAACGGCATTGCGGCCGTCTCGCGCAGCGCCAGCAGGGCAAGACCCGTGAGGCTGATGAAGAAGAGCAGCGCGATGAAACCCCGGTCCATGGATTTCTGCCGCTCGTCGATCTGAAGGTCGTTGCGGCGCAGGTTCATCCAGAACAGCCCGGCCGGCCCCGCGATCAGTCCAAGGCCGCCCAGGGTGCCGAGCACGACCGGCAGACTGAACAGCGGATACGGCGCCTCGAGGCCCCACACATAATGATAGAGCGTCGCCACCGAGGTCGATGCGAAGCAAAGCATGAAGCCGTAGAAGGTCAGGTGATGGAAGCGCCGGCGCCACAGGGTGAAGGCGTCGTCCTCGTTGTTGCAGCCATCGCCATGGCCGCCGTCCAGATATTTGAGCGTCAGCACAGATGTCGTCGCCTCGCCGATCGCCGCCGGATTGGCAAGCGATTCATCCGGGGCGGACACCTGTCGCCAGAAGCGGACGAGACCGACACAAAGCGCGATCAGCGCCCAGGCAGCCGTGGCGCCGAACAGAAGCGCCAGCGTATTGTGCGGGAACACGGCATAGAAGTCAGCGCCGAGGCCCGGAATGAACA
>Ga0207866_1000964_pt1 | contig 33064 bp, 30 predicted proteins | sample HigsolmetaAR203D_FD_184835 | JGI IMG/M metagenome (GOLD analysis project Ga0207866, IMG submission 184835) | Ionic liquid and high solid enriched microbial communities from the Joint BioEnergy Institute, USA - AR20-3-D (SPAdes) (version 2) ...
CGCCGCTAACTTTCAAAAAGCAAGCTTCTTGAAAGTCCGCTCGACTTGCATGTATTAGGCACGCCGCCAGCGTTCGTCCTGAGCCAGGATCAAACTCTCCAAAAAGAAATTTGACTTGGCTTGTTTCTATCGAAACATTGGTTTACGCTTCGTTTTGTTCAGTTTTCAAAGATCAATTAAGCGACTTTTATATATTATCACATTCAAATTAGTGAGTCAATATTTTTTTAAAAGAAAAAACATGACCAAAAAACTTTCCGCTAGATATGATAACAATGATCTTGAAAGATTTCAACCCCTATTTTCGTATAATGTCTGTTTTTGTTTTTTCAAAAGTATAGTTTAAAACAATAGTTAAACTCCTATTTTCAATGAACTGCGAAACAGCTCGAATTTCAATCATCCATTAAATGTAATTTGATTAAAATAACATAAAAGAATATAGACCTCCGTGATTGAGCTTTAAACTCTTTTAAAGAACCTTATCAATGACCAAATTTCTTTTAGCCGCCATGTCAATCACTTCGTTTGTACCCTCTATTTTAATAATCGGTCTTGTTTTTTCATTGTCATTTACAAATAGAACCGTTGCGATCCTTTGATCCATCAGCTGGATTCTTGTGCCAATCGATAGACGAGCGAAAACACTTAAAAGAGCATTAACAACTTGAATATCAAATTGTCCGAACAAATCATGACGAATCGTTTCGAGCACTTTAAATATCGGTTGTTTTTTCTCATGAACTCTTTCTGAAACCATATGATGAAAAAGATCCGCAATACCTACTATTTGTGAAAGTAAATGGATTCTCTTACCTTTTTCACCTAGAGGATAACCGCTTCCATCTAGTCTTTCATGATGCTGGAGAATGCTAAGCTTCGTTTCCGTCCTCAATAGATTAATGTTTTTGATCATATTATAGCTATGCATGACATGCTGCTTAATGTCATTATATTGAGAAAATAATTGTTTATCCGGCTTTAAAAGAGTACCATTGATTTTAGCCATGCCGCAATCCGCTAATAAACCCGCTAGTCCCACTTGAATGGACGTCCCATTTCCAAGCTTCATTTCTTGGGCTAAGGAACTGCTGATCATGCCTACAGATACTGCATGATGAAATAAATATTTCTCTTTTGTCGTATAATCAAGAATTTCAATCAATTTATCTTTTTGAAATTCGATCGTTTTTATTAAAGGCAGAATAATCTTTCTTACAGCATTTATGTCAATTCCCAATCCGGACTGCCATTTTTTGAATTCTCTTTCGTACGACACCACCCCATTCATATACAAATCAAAAAGGTTTGTTTGCTTATTCGTATTTTTTTCAAATTCTTGCGTTCGAACGGCTGACGCTGGCGATTGATTTTTGGATTTAGTGAATGAATTCTTCCGTTCCTTGCCTTTTACATCGACAGATGATATGGAAAAGGCTTTCAAGATCTCGATATGCTCATCTGTTAGTACTGTATTTTTAGGAATAATAGGATAGCCTGAAAGACCTAAAACATCGCTGTTTAAAGTCAGACCCTCTTCCAGCTCTTCCACTCTTACCTCCATTAAGAATCCCTCCATCATTATCTATTACCAATTTACCAAAAAAACTCCAAAATGAGGAGAGAATTAAAAAATATAGCAAAAAATTATTAATTTTACAATTTTTCATTCATTCCTAATCGGTCTAAAATAGTTCTTTTTTTCATCCCAGTATACAAAGGAAATTAGACAAAAGAAAAAGGTCTATCTTCTCTTTCTTCAATCGAGAGAGAAGATACACCATTTTTAAGACCACCTAATGAATATATATAAATCGATTAGCTTATATGTTTCCTCACATCATTACAGTTAGCGGAAAATTTAATGAATTGTCCTGAAGAAGAAATTTGACCTATTCTTCCGCTTCTTGATCTTCTTCTTTGTCGCTTTCTTCTTTTTCAACAACGGCTACGGTGGCGACATATTCATCTTCGTCAAGGCGAATTAATTTTACTCCTTGTGCATTTCTTCCCGTTCGAGAAATGTCTTGAACATCCATCCTAATTAAAACACCGCCAGCAGTCATGAGCATGATGTCTTCTTCACCAGAAATCGTTTTTATAGCGACAAGAGGACCGTTTTTCGGAGTGATTCTGCAAGTGCGCAATCCTTTTCCTCCGCGCCCTTGAATTCGATATTCAGCTTCATGCGTTCGTTTTCCATAACCGTTTCGAGTAACGATTAGAACTTCTTCGCCATCATGCAGCAATTCCATTCCAATAACTTCATCGTCATCATCCAACGTAATTCCTTTCACACCAGTAGAAGTTCTACCCATCGACCGAACTTCCGTTTCTTTAAACCGAATCATCATGCCGTTCTTTGTTCCAATGACAATATCTTGGTTTCCATCTGTCAATTTAACCGAAATGAGTTCGTCATTTTCCCTTAATGTCAAAGCAATCAAGCCGTTCGTACGAATATGAGCATACTCTCTCAGCGGCGTTCGTTTTGTAATCCCATGCTTGGTCGTAAAGACTAAATACCAATTTTCATGATATTCTTCCACGGCTATCATGGTATTAATCCATTCATCTTTCTCAATTCCAAGCACATTGATGATTGGAATTCCCTTTGCGGTTCTTCCTAATTCCGGTATCTCATACCCTTTCGTTTTATACACTTTTCCTTTGTTAGTGAAAAATAAAATCGTGTCATGGGTCGACGTCGTAATGAGATGTTCCACAAAATCATTTTCGTTCGTTCCCATGCCTTGAATGCCTCTGCCGCCGCGCTTTTGGCTTTTGTAAGTAGAAAGTGGAAGACGTTTAATATAGCCGTTATGAGTGAGCGAAATCACGATATTTTCCTCGGGAATCAGGTCTTCATCTTCAATTTCGTCGACTCCGCTATCCATGATCGCTGTACGGCGTTTATCATTAAAACGTTCTTTAATTTCTAAAAGTTCGTCGCGGATAATTTGCAGTACTTTCTCTTCATCGGCAAGAATCGCTTTTAGTTCAGCGATTAAACGAATCAGATTTTGATATTCTTCTTCAATTTTTTCCCGTTCCAAACCTGTCAACCGCTGCAGCCTCATATCAAGAATGGCTTGGGCTTGTTTTTCGGATAAAGAAAAACGTTCCATTAATCCTTGCCGGGCAATATCCGTTGTTTGAGAGGAGCGGATAAGATTAATAATTTCATCTATATGATCGAGTGCAATGCGCAATCCTTCCAGAATATGTGCACGCGCTTCTGCTTTTCGCAAATCAAATTCCGTTCTTCTGCGAATGACAACTTTTTGGTGCTCGAGATAATAATGCAGGCATTGCTTCAAGTTCAATACTTTAGGTTGACCGTCCACAAGCGCCAACAAATTAATGCCAAAACTTGTTTGCAAAGCTGTATGTTTATATAAATTATTAAGCAATACATTGGCATTGGCATCTTTGCGCACTTCGATGACAATTCTCATACCGCGACGGTCTGATTCATCTCTTAAATCCGTAATGCCATCTATTCTTTTATCACGAGCGAGTTCAGCTATTTTTTCAATTAATTTTGCTTTATTGACTTGATAAGGAATTTCAGTGATGATAATGACTTCTTTTCCGTTGGATTTCGTTTCAATTTCCGCTTTCGCCCGTAATGTAATCGACCCTCTGCCGGTTTCATACGCTCTACGAATGCCTCTTCTTCCCATAATAAGTCCTGCTGTTGGGAAATCAGGCCCCGGAATGTACTCCATTAACTCTGAAATCGTAATGTCCGGGTTTTTGCTTAGTGCTAAAATGCCATCAATGACTTCTCCCAACTGATGAGGCGGGATATTGGTTGCCATTCCAACCGCAATTCCTGATGATCCGTTTACAAGCAGGTTGGGGAATCGGGATGGTAACACTTCAGGCTCTTTTTCAGATCCATCATAGTTATCTTTATAGTCAATCGTGTCTTTGTTTATGTCCCTTAATAATTCCATCGAAATTTTGGACATACGGGCTTCCGTATAACGCATAGCGGCAGCGGGATCACCGTCAATGGAACCGAAATTTCCATGTCCGTCCACAAGCATATAGCGGTAGCTGAAATCTTGAGCCATACGGACCATCGTTTCATAAACGGCGGCATCACCGTGAGGATGGTACTTCCCAATGACTTCGCCGACAATACGAGCCGATTTTTTATATGCTTTATCCGGCGTCATTCCAAGATCGTTCATCGCGTATAAAATACGGCGATGCACCGGCTTAAGACCATCGCGGACATCGGGGATAGCACGGGAGACGATGACGCTCATGGCATAATCAAGAAAGGAAGAACGCATTTCCTGGCTGATATTCACTTCTTGTACTCTAGAACTAGGCATATCTGCCATTTATTAAGAACCTCCTTCATACACACAGTTCCCGGCGTGTCAGCCGTAAGAATCTGTTTTCTTTACGAAGGCAGGATAGACTTTTCATCTATCCTGCTGTATTAAACATCTAGATTTTTTACGTGCAAAGCATTTTCTTCAATAAATTGTCTGCGCGGTTCTACTTTGTCTCCCATCAGCATTTCAAATGTTTCGTCAGCTTCTATGGCATCTTCCAAACTAACTTGAAGCATTGCTCTTGTTTCAGGATCCATTGTTGTTTCCCATAATTGTTCCGGATTCATTTCCCCTAAACCTTTATAACGTTGAATGCCTGGTTTTGGACTTTCTGGAAGACTGGATAAAATTTCGTCCAATTGCCGATCATTATATGCATACTCAATTCGCTTTCCTTGAGAAACTTTATATAAAGGAGGCTGTGCTATATAAACATAGCCCGCTTCAATGATTTGGCGCATATAACGATAAAAAAAGGTTAATAATAACGTACGGATATGAGCACCGTCTACATCGGCATCCGTCATGATGACCACCTTATGGTAGCGGGCTTTTGAAATATCGAATTCTTCCCCGATTCCGGTGCCTAAAGCGGTAATGATCATTCTGATCTCATTGTTGGATAAAATTTTATCCAACCGCGCTTTTTCCACGTTCAAAATTTTTCCTCTCAAAGGCAAAATGGCTTGGAAATGACGATCGCGGCCTTGCTTGGCAGATCCTCCTGCCGAGTCCCCTTCCACAATAAACAATTCGCTGATGGATGGATCGCGTGAAGAACAGTCGGCAAGTTTTCCCGGTAAACTGGAAACTTCCAATGCACTTTTTCTTCTTGTCAATTCACGTGCTTTTTTAGCTGCCAGCCGCGCTCTCGCCGCCATCAATCCTTTTTCTACGATTTTTCTGGCCACGGATGGGTTTTCAAGTAGGTAGGTTTCAAAATGCTCAGAGAAAAGAGCGTCCGTAACGGTGCGAGCTTCTGAATTTCCTAATTTTGTTTTCGTTTGACCTTCAAATTGAGGATTTGGATGTTTAATGGAAACAATGGCGGTCAGCCCTTCTCTGACATCTTCTCCTGATAAATTTTGATCCGAATCTTTTATCAGTCCGTTTTTGCGGGCATAATCATTGATTACTCGAGTCAAGGCTGTTTTAAAACCAGATTCATGAGTTCCGCCTTCATACGTATGAATGTTGTTGGCAAATGAATAAATATTGCTGGAAAAACCTTCGTTGTATTGCAAGGCAATTTCTACTTGAATATCATCTTTTAAACCTTCAACATAAATGGGTTCTTCATGAAGTACTTCCTTGGTACGATTTAAATGAGCGACATAAGACTTGATTCCGCCTTCGTAATGATATTCATTTTTTCTTTTTTGCCCTTCACGGCGATCTTCGATGGTAATCTTGATATTCCGGTTTAAAAAAGCAAGTTCACGAATTCTTGTCGCTAATACGTCATAATCAAACACGGTGGTTTCCGTAAAAATTTCCGGGTCTGGCTTAAAATGAACGGTTGTTCCCGTTCGATCGGTATGACCGATCGTTTTCAAATCTTCTACTGGGACACCGCGCCGGTATTTTTGATAATAAATATTGCCATCCCGATGGACAAACACTTCCAGTTCAGTGGATAAGGCATTAACAACGGAAGCACCAACTCCGTGAAGGCCCCCGGATACTTTATACCCACCTCCGCCGAATTTCCCGCCGGCATGAAGAACGGTCATAATGACTTCTACTGCCGGACGGCCCATTTTTTCTTGAATGTCCACTGGGATACCGCGGCCGTTGTCAATCACCGTTATACTGTTGTCTTCTTCAACAATGACATTGATTTCACTGCAATATCCGGCAAGTGCTTCGTCAATACTATTATCAACGATTTCCCAGACTAAGTGGTGAAGACCTTTGCTGCTTGTTGATCCAATATACATACCAGGTCGTTTTCTTACAGCTTCCAGACCTTCTAATACCTGGATTTGGCTAGCATCATACGATTGAGAATTTTGTTCGTTCTTATCTATCGCCAAATTCAATCACCTGCTCTTTCTTCAATGCCTTTTCCTGCTTTCACTGCTCGTGCAGCCCCGCCAAAAAAACGGGAAAATAACCGCAAAAGCCCGACACAACATAAGCGGGCATCCAATGTTGATTTATATAAACGATCTAAAGATCTGTATACTTCGCATAAATGAGCCGGGTCGAGTGGATCAGGAGGAAATTTCTCCATTTCGTCGGAAGTCGGAAGTTTGTTGAACATACCTTTCCGGACAGCAAATCCCGAATCCGTTCTTGTTAAGGAAATTAAAAATTAAAAACTGAATGACCATTTATGCGGGTTAAATGTTTTTTCAGAGTACCTGAGGCAAACGGTGAAAAATAGATTTGCTCCGTTGTAATGACGATCGATTTACAGTCAGGAGGCAAAACCGATGATTCCGGGATCTTCCCCGTTCTATTCCAATACTGCAAAAGGCTGGGAATATCCGAACCTTTCCGATCCAAAATGGCCACAATATCTTTTGCATGTATTATGCAATCATCTCCTACATGCAAATACATTCTTTTAACCTCCATCTTGTTTTGACACCCTGCCGGCCACCACATGAAAAGTATCTGCTTCTTTCAACGTTTGATGATGAATGCCGTCTGTACTAGTTGTAGTGACAAATGTCTGAACTTTTTCGCGAATGGTGTTCAGCAAATGCGACTGTCTAAAATCGTCCAATTCCGATAAAACGTCATCCAAAAGCAGCACAGGGTATTCGCCGATTTCCGAGCAAATTAACTCAATTTCCGCCAATTTTACAGAAAGAGCTGTCGTTCTTTGCTGTCCTTGCGATCCAAAGGTATGAACGTTTTTTCCATTCACCATAAAAACCAATTCATCCCGGTGAGGGCCTATCAACGTGACCCCGCGCTCAATCTCCCGCTCCTTTTGAGAAGAAATTTTTTCTTCGAATACTTCTACCATTTTTGACCAATCGTCATCTTCTAATACATCGATAGACGGACGATAATCGATTTTTAATTTTTCAAGTCCTCTGGAGATTCCGGAATGAATCGGCTGAGCCCATTCTTCTAAAAGCCGGATAAACTCAAAACGTTTTTGAACAATCTTTACCGCTAACGTAATTAACTGTTCATTCAAAACTTCCAGCATCGTTTTGTCGTGCTGCTTATTAGCCTGCAGCTGTTTTAAATAATGATTTCTTTGCTGTAAAACTTTTTGATATTGACTAATATCATGTAAATAGACAGGAGAGATTTGTCCGATCTCCATATCAATAAAACGGCGTCTAACTTGCGGGCTTCCTTTGACTAAATGAAGATCCTCAGGAGCAAACATCACGACATTCAAATTTCCAACATATTGACTTAATCTTTGCTGCTCAATATGATTGGATTTCGCTTTTTTCCCTTTTTTTGAAATCGTTAATTCTAATGGAATCGAGGTATGCCGTTTTTCCACTCTACCTTCTATTTTAGCATACTCTTCATCCCAGCGAATCAAATCTTTATCGTTTGACGTGCGATGGGATTTAGCCATCGCCAATACATAAATCGCTTCGAGTACATTTGTTTTTCCTTGGGCATTTTCCCCGAGTATCACATTCACCTTATTGTCAAAAGTTAATTGCAAAGATTCGTAATTTCTAAAATTTTCCAATACCAGCTCTTTCATGTACATTTACGCGACACCCTTTTTAAGTTCGTGTAATGACAAATTCACCGACGGAAGGAATGACAACGGTATCGCCTGGTTTTAATTTTTTCCCTCTCCGTTGGTCCAGTTCTCCGTTTATATACACTTCGTTTTCACTCAAAAACCATTTAGCCATTCCACCCGTAGGAATCACATTGATCAATTTTAAAAATTGTCCAAGAGTAATGGTGTCTGTATCGATAAAAACCTTTTCTGCCATTCGTACTCACTGCTTTCCGATTTTAGTATCTAAAATTTAATTTTACTAAAATAATCAGGTAAATTCAAAATCATACTTGTCTCAAAACACCCAAATCCAAGAATGGAATTAAATAGAGATGGCCGCAACTGATTTTCTCTTTCGATCATCCAATAAAAAACTGACCCTTTTAAAGGCCTGCCTTCGCCATAAAATCCACTATAGAAGGAAGAACCTTAAGAGTCAGATACCAGCAAATAGTGAAAACTCTGTATCAAAACCTTTAAACATTTTGTTTGCAGCGATTTAATCTCAAGCCGCCCTATAGCATAATGCTTTAAACAAAGATCCGCCTTGCGGTAATCGTTGAAGCACCGCAAAGCGGACAGCTTTCAAATGGATCGAAAACAGTTTAATTACGAAATTAATACGTTCTCACCGGCAAAATAAGCTGCAAAATTGAGTCATCCATAATAGGTCTTATCACAAAGGGGCGCATGGCTCCCGTAAATTGAATACGAATTTCGGTGCCTTCCAACGCTTTTAAAGCATCCATCATATATTTGGCGCTAAATGAGATTTTTAGCTCTTCCCCTTCAATTCGCTGGCTTTTTACCAATTCAATGACCTTCCCGATTTCAGGAGAATTAGAAGAAATTTCAATTTCGTTTTGTTCTACGGTGGATAGCTTGACAACATTATTTCGTCCTTCTCTTGCCAGGAGAGAAGCGCGGTCGATAGCTTGCAAAAACTCTTTTGTATTTAATTCAATGGTGGTTTTGCTTTCGGTAGGAATCAGTCTAGATGTATCCGGATAATTCCCTTCCAGCAATCTTGAAAAGAATAAAATATGTTTCATTTTGAACAAAACTTGATTTTCCGTAAACACAATTTCTACTGGATCCGATGAATCATCTAAAATTTTGCTTAATTCGCTTAAACTTTTTCCCGGGATCACCACGCTGTATGCTTCTTCAAATTCAGTTTCTACAGCCGCTTTTCTCAGCGCAAGCCTATGGCTATCCGTGGCTACGCAAATAAGTTCATTTCCTTCCACTTTCCAGTTGACACCTGTCAAGATTGGACGTGTTTCTGACGTGGACACTGCAAAAACAGTTTGCCGAATAATGGTTTTCATTAAATCCGCCGGCAATTGAAAGACTTTCCCATCTTCGATTTGCGGCAAATGCGGGTATTCATCAGGATCCAATCCGTTTAAATTGAACTCCGCTTGCCCTGACCGTATGACAGTTTGGTAATTGCTTTTATTGGTGACTTCAATTTCCACTGTGTCGAGCGGCAGCTTTTTGACGATTTCACTGAAAAATTTAGCTTGTAGAACAACAGCGCCGCTTTCTTGTATAGTCGCTATTTGATCATCTTCTTCTACCGTAGGAATAAAAGATTCAATGGAAATGTCGGAATCGCTCCCTGTTAAAGAAACTCCTCTGTGATCGGCTACAATTTTTATACCAGTTAATATGGGGATTGTTGTTCGTGAGGAAACTGCTTTCATTACATCTTGAACACTTTGAACAAGACGGTCTTTTTGAATGACGAATTTCATTTTAATAGCCTCCATGAGAATAATTTTTTGTTAGAAACATATATATTTTTTATTTTAAAAAAATCGTAGTAGTAATAGTAGTGCCTGTGGATATGTGGATAAACTTGTTAATTACACGAAAACACAGCCTATCCACATGTGGACAGACTGTGGCTAGCCTTGGTCATGTTATTCACAGTATTCCCTTTTACGATTTCAATTTATTTTCAATTTCCGCAATACTTCTCTTCAATTGTTCATCCGTTTGCAGCAGCTTCGAAATTTTCTCATGCGCATGAATAACCGTTGTATGGTCACGGCCCCCAAACTCTTCCCCGATTTTAGGCAGCGAGGAATCTGTCAGTTCCCTTGACAAATACATGGCAATTTGTCTTGGAAACGCGATGGACTTTGTTCGTTTTTTCGCTTTAAAGTCTTCTATTTTTACATTGTAGTGTTCGCCTACAACTCGTTGAATTTCTTGAATGGTAATTACTTTTGGCTTGGAACTTGGAATAATATCCTTTAATGCTTCCGCTGCCAGATCGGCATTTATGTCTTTATTGATAAGGGAAGAATAGGCAACAACACGAATAAGAGCTCCTTCCAGCTCCCGAATATTTGTATCTATTTGATTGGCTATATAAAGCATGGCTTCATTAGGGATGTCCAAACCTTCTGCTTTCGCTTTTTTGCGGAGGATGGCAATTCTTGTCTCCAAATCAGGCGGGGTGATATCCGTAATTAATCCCCACTCAAAACGCGATCGCAGCCGATCCTCCAAAGTTGGAATTTCTTTAGGAGGACGGTCACTGGAGATGACAATTTGTTTGCTTTCCTCATGCAGCGTATTAAAGGTATGGAAAAATTCTTCTTGTGTTTGTTCTTTTTTTGCTAAAAATTGAATATCATCAATTAAAAGAACGTCGACATTTCGATATTTATTGCGAAATTCATCGGATTTGTTATCGCGAATCGAATTAATAAATTCATTGGTGAATTTTTCGGATGTTATATAAAGAACTTTCGCTGAAGGATTATGCTCTTGAACATAATGTCCGATCGCATGCATAAGGTGGGTTTTTCCCAATCCAACTCCCCCATAGATAAACAAAGGATTGTATGCTTTAGCAGGTGCTTCGGCCACTGCTAAAGAAGCGGCATGGGCAAAACGGTTTCCGGATCCAATGACAAAAGTGTCAAATGTGTACTTTGGATTCAGCATACTATGAGGAAAGTCATACTCATCATCTTTAGGTTGGACTTTTTTGGGAACGGGAATGTCATAATCCTTTTCTTCCTGATTTTGAGGGATGATAAACTTTATTTCTAGTTCTTCACCAATCAATTCATAGATAACTCCCGCAATTAGCTGCGAATAACGCCCTTCGAGCCAATCTCTGGCAAATTCATTGGGAGCGGTGATGATTAATGTGTCGCCTTGAAGCGCATGAGCTTTGGTAGACTTTAGCCATGTTTCGAAGCTTGGCTTGCTGATTTTTTTTTCAATACTGGCAAGCGCCTTATTCCACAAATCCTCGATATTCTCCATGCCGTCCCCTCCTTAGGGCATGATCAACTTTTATAAATTCATATAGCATCATTTTAGTAGAATTTATAATTATGCATATTATGCATAGTGGATAATTATATAATAATGATATAAATAGCTTTTCGACAAAATCCGCAATATGTGGATAAATTTTTTGCAAGGTTGTGGAATAAACTTTCCACAGGTTATTCACAGTTGTGGATAAGTAAGTTTATCCCGAAAAGCTATCCAGAGTAAAAACACATTAATAATAGCAGATAATGTTAGTCGTTGCAATGACTTTCTCTGTTTATCCACAATTTCAAAAAGGTGTGCAAAAACGGTTTTCCACAAGCAGGGGACGTGTTTAAAACTTGTCAATATTCCATGTGGATAAGAAAAAAACTGTCGAAAGATATCCACAAATCTATTCAGAAGCTGTTTTGAATATGAAAAAGATTTTTTTGCTAGAATGATAGAACTTTCTATTTGGATGAATCTCAAATCACCATTTCACACAGACGTATGGAAAATAATTGATTGTTTCACCGGACGTTGATCGATGCTTTTTGGAAACAAGTTGACAATGATACCGTAAGATCTTTATAATGAATTAGACTGTCTTTTACTGTTGACTAACCGATCCTCAGGGAGGTGTAATAAAAAAATGAAAAGAACATATCAACCGAATAAACGGAGAAGAAGCAAAGTTCATGGTTTTCGTAAACGCATGAGCACGAAAAACGGACGAAAAGTATTGGCACGCCGTCGTAGCAAAGGAAGAAAAGTATTGTCTGCATAGGCCACTGAAAACCTCAGTGGTCTTTTTTCGCTTTAGGGCAAATAGATGCTAAAGGAAAAGCGTCTGTAAAGGATCAAATAGGTGGATGAGAAAAATGAAGAAAGCTTTTCGGATCAAGAAAAATAAAGAATTTCAAATGGTGTTTAAAGGCGGAAATTCAGTGGCAAACCGTCAGTTTGTTTTGTACTATTTTCCAAAAGAGCAGAAGGTGCCCTTTCGGATCGGGTTATCCGTCAGTAAAAAAGTAGGGAAAGCGGTCATTAGAAATCGGATTAAACGATACATAAGGCAAACATTCACTGACTTGAAAGAGGATATTAAACCTGGGTTCGACTTTGTGGTTATTGCGAGAAAGCCTACGGCGGAAATGGATTTTCATGAAACCAAAAAAAGTTTGCTTCATGTCTTAAAAAAAGCGAAGGTTTTAAACAAGAATTCAAGTGAATGTTAGTCCTAAAGTAGGATGGCAGACATCCATTGATTGATAAAGGTATGCCTTGCTGACTTTTTCGTGCTTTTCATTTTTCAGACAGAGGTCCGTTTTTTTGCGGAAGAATCAGCATAGAGAATGACAGTCAGGTACAGGAAGAAAAATATGAAAGAATATACGGTGATCGGACAAATCGTTAAAGAAGCCGTGCAAACAGTTTTTGGCGCGATTGAGAGTGAAACGGGACGCCGTTGAATAAGGAGTTTTGCAGAAAGCGAAAAAAGGGATTTCGCTGATAGAACCAATCATTTAAAGGGAGATCGTCCATTTTCGCTTGTATGATGACTCATTCAGAATGAGCGGAACGCCATCTCTTTGTCGTCATTTCTCTCAAATAAAAGAAAATTTTCACCGTTCCGTCTCCAAAAATCGTGTGGAAATTAATATTTGTAGCGTGAAAAAGAAGCTCTAATTTCAAGAAAAGTTCATAACTGTATAATATAGGAAAATTTTAAGTATAAATTTGTTAATTTCTATAAACGAAAAACACAAGCTAGAAGGCTTGTGTCGTTTTTTTGTGAAAGTTTTCTCCTTATCTCTCATTTCAATCCTTTCTCTTTCCCGCTCACTTAATTCTCTTCGTTTTACTTTGAAAACTTTCTTTTCTTCCGAAGATATTCACATGTTTATAATGCCCCTGTTCGAAGGTCGATCTGATTATTGTTATTCACATGTGAATAAGTTAAAATAATACCATTATCCGTTTATACTGTGGATATTTTTTGATACACTTATGGGTAGAAAATCATAAAATGAGATCTGAACCAAGCCTTGACAAAAAGCAAGGTTCTTTTTTTGAAATACCTTATGTGGTAACCTAATAATTTAGAGGATTTAAAACCAATCCAATTTATTTATATAGATCAAAAGTTTGAGACGAAAAGAGGTGAGTCGATATGGATATCGACACGATTGCAGCTATTTCGACACCGCTTGGGGAGGGAGCGATCGCGATCGTTCGTTTAAGCGGCCCCGATGCTGTTTCTATTGCTGATCGAGTGTTTCACAGCCCCAATGGAAAAAAATTGGCGGACGTTCCTACCCATACGATCCATTACGGACAACTGCATGATCCACAAACCGGAAATGTTGTCGAAGAAGTAATGGTATCGGTCATGAGGGCTCCCAAAACGTTTACAAGGGAAGACGTGGTGGAAATTAACTGCCACGGAGGCCTTGTTTCGGTGAATCGTGTATTGCAGCTAGTACTAAATTCGGGCGCCAGGATGGCAGAACCGGGTGAATTTACTAAAAGAGCCTTTTTAAATGGACGTATTGACTTGTCGCAGGCTGAAGCAGTGATGGATTTAATCCGCGCCAAAACCGATAAGGCGATGAACGTGGCTCTTAATCAAATAGAAGGACGTCTTTCCAAGCTGATCCGTAAACTTCGTCAGGAAATTTTAGAAGTGCTTGCGCACGTGGAAGTGAATATTGACTATCCGGAATATGATGACGTGGAAGAAATGACCCACGAGCTGCTTTTGAAAAAATCTTTATACGTCAAACAAGAAATAGAAAAACTGTTACGGACGTCTCAGCAAGGAAAAATTTTAAGAGAAGGATTGTCAACGGTTATTATTGGCCGGCCGAATGTAGGAAAATCATCGCTGTTGAATGCTCTTGTTCATGAAAATAAAGCGATCGTCACCAATATTCCGGGAACAACGCGCGATGTAATTGAGGAATATGTAAATGTAAGAGGCGTGCCTCTTCGATTAGTGGATACAGCGGGGATCCGGGAAACGGAAGATATCGTCGAACGTATAGGGGTAGAACGGTCGCGGCAAGTACTAAAAGAAGCAGATTTAATTCTACTCGTATTAAATTATTCAGAAGAGCTGACGCCGGAAGATGAAAAATTGTTTGAAGCGGCAAAAGGAATGGACGTCATTGTCATCGTCAACAAAACCGATCTTCCCCAAAAAATTGATATGGAACGGGTACAGAAACTGGCAAACAACCATAAGATCGTAACGACATCTCTGTTGGAAGAACAAGGAATTGATGAATTGGAGGAGGCGATTGCTTCACTATTTTTCGAGGGGTCGATCGAATCGCAGGACGCTACTTATGTGTCCAACAGTCGCCATATCGCTTTGCTGAACCAAGCGCTTAATGCGATCAATGATGCGATTGCAGGAGTGGAAGCGTCTATGCCGGTCGACATGGTACAAATCGACTTAACAAGAACGTGGGAATTGCTCGGTGAAATCATTGGGGATAGCGTCCATGAAAGTTTAATCAATCAGCTGTTTTCACAATTCTGTCTTGGAAAATAATGATCAGTACTTTTTAGAGGAGGAATACTACGATGCAGCAATATGAAGCAGGCCAATATGATGTCATTGTCGTCGGTGCCGGACATGCTGGAGTCGAAGCAGGCCTGGCTGCTGCCAGAATGGGTGCCAAGACGTTAATGATTACCATCAACTTGGATATGATCGCATTTATGCCTTGCAACCCGTCAATCGGCGGTCCGGCAAAAGGAATTGTTGTCCGCGAAATTGACGCATTGGGCGGGGAAATGGGAAAAAATATTGATAAAACCTATATCCAAATGAGAATGTTAAATACAGGTAAAGGTCCGGCCGTCCGTGCGCTAAGAGCGCAAGCGGATAAAGTTTTATATCAGCGGGAAATGAAAAAAACGCTGGAAAACGAACCGAATTTAACATTAGTTCAAGGAATGGTTGAAAAATTAATTGTCGAAAATGATGAATGTAAAGGGGTTATAACAAAAACAGGTGCGGTGTATCGTTCAAAAACAGTCGTTTTAACGACAGGAACCTATTTGCGCGGGGAAATTATCATCGGAGACTTGAAATATTCGAGCGGCCCGAATAATCAACAACCTTCGATAGGCCTTGCTGAGCATTTAAAAGAACTTGGATTTGACATTGTTCGATTTAAAACGGGTACACCACCGCGCGTCAATAGCAAAACTATCGATTACAGCAAAACGGAAATTCAACCGGGCGATGAAGAACCAAGAGCTTTCAGTTATGAAACGACCAAATTTATAACCGACCAGCTCCCTTGCTGGCTGACATATACCAATGAGGAAACACACAAAATCATTAATGCCAACTTGGACCGGTCTCCAATGTATTCCGGTATGATTAAAGGGACTGGACCGCGTTATTGTCCGTCCATTGAAGATAAAGTCGTTCGTTTCCATGACAAACCACGTCATCAAATTTTCTTGGAACCGGAAGGACGAAATACAGAGGAAGTATATGTTCAAGGTTTGTCTACGAGTCTGCCGGAAGATGTGCAACATCGTATTTTGCAAACCATCCCCGGTCTTGAAAAAGCACAATTAATGCGTGCTGGCTATGCCATCGAATATGATGCGATCGTGCCAACACAATTGTGGCCAACTCTAGAAACGAAAAAAATTAAGAATTTGTATACTGCCGGTCAAATTAATGGAACATCCGGCTATGAAGAAGCAGCTGGACAAGGGATTATGGCAGGTATTAATGCAGCATGCCGGGTTCTTGGAAAAGAAGAAGTGATTTTAAGCAGATCCGATGCTTATATTGGAGTGCTTATCGACGACTTGGTGACAAAAGGAACGAACGAACCGTATCGTTTGCTGACATCGCGTGCTGAATACCGCTTGCTGCTCCGTCATGATAATGCCGATCTTCGTTTAACGGAAATTGGCTACAAGCTTGGATTAATTAAAGAAGAACGCTATCAAGCCTTTTTAAATAAAAAGCAAGACATTGAAAATGAAATGAAACGGCTGAAATCCACTATCATCAAGCCGAATGAAGAGGTGCAGCAGCTGATTTCAGAAGCAGGAGGAAGCCCGCTTAAGGATGGGATCCGAGCTTCAGACTTGCTGAAAAGACCGGAAATGACATATGACCATATCAAAAAAATCGTTCCGGCCGAAAAAGAGTTAAGCCCGGAAGTCGAAGAACAAGTTGAAATTCAGATTAAATATGAAGGATATATTCAAAAATCGCTGCAGCAAGTTGATAAGTTGAAAAAAATGGAAAATAAAAAGATTCCGGAAGATATTGATTATGATGCCATCAACGGTCTTGCCACAGAAGCTCGACAAAAATTAAAAAAAGTGCGGCCGTTGTCGATTGCTCAAGCGTCACGTATTTCCGGCGTCAATCCGGCGGATATTTCCATTTTGCTTGTTTATATTGAACAAGGAAAAATTGCACGCATCGCTAATTAAAATGAATATGGATCGGATCATTTTCCCGGAAGCGTCAAGCTGAACGAATGCGTTAGCATGTGGGAGAAAGGTACCATAAAAGACACTGCAAATAGTTTTTTTCAAAAATGTCCCCCACTTTTTGTCGATTTGAACAAGTGGGGGATGAATGCCTATAAGTGAGAGAATCCAAATAGGGAATGATGAAGTCATGAACGTTGAACAATTTCAAGAAAAACTTAAAGAAAAAGGAATTATATTGACTTCTTTTCAGCTTGAGCAATTCGAACGCTATTACGAAATGCTAGTGGACTGGAACGAGCGAATGAATTTGACAGCCATAACCGATCGGGAAGAAGTCTATTTAAAACATTTTTATGATTCGATTTCCGCTGCTTTTTATTACGATTTTCGCAAAGAATGGTCGGTATGTGACGTGGGAGCGGGGGCCGGTTTTCCAAGCATTCCTTTAAAAATCGTATTTCCATCGTTAAAAATAACCATTGTCGATTCTTTAAAAAAACGAATTACCTTTTTGGAGGAATTAGCCAAAACATTGAAATTGGAAAATACGTCCTTTTACCATGACCGCGCAGAAAGTTTTGGACAAAAGAAAGAGCATCGCGAGCATTACGATGTGGTCACGGCTAGAGCCGTTGCCAGAATGTCGGTGTTGAGCGAACTGTGTTTGCCGCTTGTGAAAGAAAATGGAGCCTTTTTGGCGATGAAAGCTGCCCATGCCCAAGAAGAACTGCGTGCGGCTGAAAAAGCCATCTCCACTCTGGGAGGCAAAATCAAAGAAATTGGATCGTTTCTGTTGCCGTACGAACAAAGCGAAAGAAATATTATCTGGATTGAAAAAGTAAAACAAACGCCTAAAAAATATCCGCGCAAGCCTGGCGTGCCTAATAAAATGCCGTTGGAATAACGTTCCATAATAAGGAGAAAAAAGTTATTATAAAGAGGGAAAAGTCTGGACCGTCAAAATATTTTCCGGGAAATATATAAAAAAATGTCGAAAGAAGATTACTGAAAAACACGAATTGACCATTGGTATGGCAGGAACTTGTCGTCAAGATAAAGAATATGTAATAAGGGAGTTTCCTAAAGGTGGTGGAGGACGATGAAGCATCCTTTCTCTCGTTTTTTTGGTTTGGGTGAAAAAGAAGTTGATGAAACGCAAGAAATAACGAGTGAGAGAGAAGAAGTAAAACACATCCCCATATCCCAAATTATCCCCAATCGTTTTCAGCCGAGAACGATTTTTGATGATGAAAAAATAATAGAATTATCCAGAACAATTCATACGCATGGGATTATTCAGCCGATTGTTGTCAGGGAATTTGAGCAAGGAAAATATGAAATCATTGCTGGCGAGAGACGTTGGCGAGCTGTCCAGAAATTAGGATGGGAAACGGTACCGGCTATTATAAAGAATTTAAATGATACGGAAACAGCTTCTGTAGCCTTAATCGAAAACTTACAGAGAGAAGAGCTTTCACCCATAGAAGAGGCAATGGCTTACGGCAAGCTGTTAGAGCTTCATAATTTAACTCAAGAGGCTTTAGCTCAAAGGCTGGGAAAAGGTCAATCCACTGTGGCCAATAAGCTTCGTCTCCTAAAACTGCCTCAAGAAATCCAAGAGTCTTTATTGAAAAAAAACATTACAGAAAGACATGCGAGGGCGCTCATTCCTCTCAAAGATCCTGAAAAACAAATTCAGCTGTTGAATGAAATTATCGAGAAAAATTTGAATGTCAAACAAACCGAAGAACGAGTTGCCAAAATGTTAGACAAAACACCGGCAAAACCGAAACCGAGAAAAAAAGCAATCAGCAAAGATATGAGAATTGCGGTTAATACGATCAGACAGTCCCTTACCATGGTTGCAAAAAGTGGAATCAAGCTGGATTCAGAAGAAAAAGATTTAGGAGAGTTTTATCAAATTACCATTCGAATCCCGAAAAAAAAATCATAGATTACGTGAGTGAGAAGCATTGAATTTCATAAATGTTTCTCACTTTTTCATGGACTTTTCACATTTGTCTTCATTGCATCGATACAACCAGTCTCCTCCTAATCTTTCTCCCTCTTAAATAAACAAAAAAATTTGATTTTAAAAAATTAATTTAGATTTAAGAATCTTTTAACTAAGTAAGTTTCGCTTTATTCTATCGTGGTTAAATCTGCACTGTACTTTAACACAGCCTTTGATAAAATAGATTACATAATTGGTAGAGCAAAAAGGTAGGTGAAAACCGTGGGCAAGGTTATAGCAATTGCAAATCAAAAAGGAGGAGTGGGGAAAACAACGACATCCGTCAATTTGGGCGCTTGTCTTGCTTACATAGGAAAAAAGGTTCTGCTCGTAGATATCGATCCTCAAGGAAATGCAACGAGCGGTGCCGGTATTGAAAAGGGAGAAATTCAGCAATGCATTTATGATGTTTTAGTTGATGATGCTGATATAGCCAAAATAGTGAACCCGACCGCTGTTGAAAATTTGTATGTTGTTCCGGCAACGATCAATCTTGCAGGTGCTGAGATTGAACTCGTCCCCACTATTTCCCGGGAAGTGCGATTGAAAAGCGCATTGGATAAAATCAAGCATGAATATGATTTCATTATTATAGATTGTCCCCCTTCATTAGGTTTGTTAACGATTAATGCATTGGCAGCAGCTGATTCCGTAATTATTCCCGTTCAATGCGAATATTATGCTCTCGAGGGGCTGAGCCAACTTTTAAATACCGTTCGTCTTGTCCAAAAACATTTAAACCATGATCTTACTATTGACGGCGTTCTTCTTACCATGCTGGATGCTCGGACGAATCTGGGTATTCAAGTCATTGAAGAAGTCAAAAAATATTTTCAGGATAAAGTCTATCGAACGATCATTCCCCGCAATGTCCGGCTGAGTGAAGCGCCTAGCCATGGGAAGCCTATTATACTTTATGATCCCAAATCAAGGGGAGCAGATGTTTATTTAGATTTTGCCAAGGAGGTGGCCATGAATGGCTAAGGGACTCGGGAAAGGAATAGACGCCCTATTTAAAAATTTGGAACCGGCCAATGAAGAAGTCATCAAAGAAGTAAAATTAAAAGAACTGCGCCCTAATCCTTATCAGCCACGGAAAATTTTCCATAAAGAAAAAATTAAAGAATTAGAGCAATCCATAGCAGAACATGGAGTGCTGCAGCCGTTGATTGTCAGAAAGAGTATAAAGGGATATGAGATTGTTGCAGGGGAAAGACGTTTTCGGGCAGCAAAAGAAGCGGGATTGGAAAAAGTCCCGGTGATTGTACGAGAAATGAAAGATGAGCAAATGATGGAACTGGCTGTTCTTGAAAACCTGCAGCGGGAGGATTTAACACCTATTGAAGAAGCAGCCGCCTATCAAATGCTAATGGATAAACTTGGTTTAACTCAGGAAGAATTAGCGAATAGATTAGGAAAAAGCCGTCCACATATAGCCAATCATCTTCGTCTTCTTTCTCTACCACCTGAAATTCAAGCTTATATTTCGGACGGGAAAATCTCCATGGGACATGGGAGAGCGTTGCTGGGGTTAAAGAAAAAAGAAAAGCTGCCTTATTTAGTCGAAAAAGTGATGAAAGAACATCTCAATGTCCGCCAGCTTGAAAAATTAATTCAGCAATTAAACGAAAATGTTTCACGTGAAACAAAAAAGAAAAAAGAAGAAAAAGATGTCTTTCTGAAAGAGCAAGAAAGCATTTTACGAGATCGACTGGGAACCAATGTGGTGATTCGCCAAGGAAAAAATAAAGAAAAGGGAAAAATCGAGATTGAATTTTTTTCAAAAGAGGATTTAAATCGAATCCTTCAGCTGCTCGATCAGCAAGAAAGATAAAGAAAACCATCCAACGATGGTTTATTTTTTGGGCTTTGTTTTAAATCGAGATTTCCTGCGAATTCTTATCGATATCATCGAAAACGCAAGATAATGACAATGCCGCTTCAAGATTGTAACAACTTCGGAAGTATTGGAGGAAATTGGAATGGTGCTTTTGGGCTCGTTGGTTAACGGATTGAGCATTTTAGCCGGCTCGATTATAGGGAAATTTTTACACAATATACCGGAAGGCATTAAAAATGCGGTAATGCATGCGATCGGATTGGCTGTATTAGTGCTTGGTCTGCAAATGGGATTGAAGAGCGAAAATTTTTTGGCCGTTGTGATCAGTTTAGTTGCCGGTGTTGTCATCGGAGAATGGATGGCGTTGGAAGACAAATTAAATCAGTTAGGCATATGGATCGAAAGAAAAATAGGCAATCATTCAAACCGTAGTGGGAGCATTTCTGAAGGATTTGTGACCGCTACGCTCATTTTTGTTATTGGCGCCATGGGCATTGTGGGTGCTTTAGACAGCGGTATAAGGGGAAATCATCAAGTGCTGTTTACGAAGTCCATTCTGGATGGATTTACGGCGCTTATTTTAAGCTCCACTCTCGGAATGGGAGTTTTATTTTCGGCTATACCTGTTTTTCTATATGAAGGTTTGATCGCTTTGTTTGCCACACAAATTAACCATTTCGTCCCAAAAGAAATGATAGATTCCTTTATTACCGAAATGACATCGGTTGGAGGAATTATGATCTTCGCGATTGGCTTAAACGTTCTTGGGTTAACGAAAATCAAAGTGGCCAATTTTTTGCCAAGCCTTGTGGTGACGGCCATTCTTGTCATTTTTTACTATTTTGTTTGATAACTGCTAATGATATGATCATAGTAAAGTGGGCAGCCAGTATTTTTATGGGAGCTGTTGCCTTTCTTTCAGTTCCAATGGATAAAAAGATTTTTTGACGGGATAAAGGTAGGACGCCTCTAAAATGCCTCGCGATATGATTTTGGCCATTTTCATCACTAAATTTAAACGGGTATTTTGAAGAACAAAAAACTCCATGAATCCGCTGACGTTCACGATGCCAGTTAAATGGGCATCGCCTACAGGGGGCAGATCTTTTTGAACACCCGCTCCAGGTTTGACGGGCCCTAGATCGATTTGGATACATCCAATGCTTTTTAAGCGGCCCAGGCATGCGTCGATTCCAATAATAAACGGATTGTCAAAAGTGCTGTGTACTTTATGTAATTTTTCCTGTAAATTTACCGCATGAACCGGATCGTCCAACGTTCCCAAAACATGAAAAGAAGAAAGCTGTTTTTCTTCCAGCAATGTCCCAACTAAAGGCCCTAATGAATCGCCAGTAGACCGATCGGTTCCGATACATATGAATACGATCGGCCGATTTTGTTTAGGCAGAAGTGAGACGAGCTGTTTTGAAATGATTTGGACGGCGTTTTCATCTTCATAGTGAATTTTTACAGGCTCTATTTTCTTGTCCAGCCAATTTTTTATATTCATTTATACCGCTCCCTTCCGGATGTATTATAGTATACGGATAAACCAATTTTTCTATACGTGGGAATGCACAATCTTGCCAAAATATCTATCTGCAATATCCATTGTTGGATAAAAAAGGAATATTCGTTTCAAAAATAGATCAATGTTTTCGTTAAATGATAACCAAAAGGGGGGACCGACTTGAAAACTTGGGATAGATTGATTGAGCGGTTATGGGAAAGATTGACCAATGAAGATTTATGGCTGTCCATTGGTGAAGGAGCGCTGAAAATCATCGTAACGATATTGCTGGCAGCTATTGTGATTCGAATCGGAAAAGTGATGATCCGTAATATCTTTAAATTGCGTGCGAAATCTCCTTTAAACTTTTCGGAAAGAAGGGAAAACACCTTATTAAGGCTGCTGGAAAATGTTCTTACCTATGTGGTGTATTTTATCGCTTTTGTTAATATACTGTCGATTATGACATTTGATATAAAAGGTTTGATCGCGGGTGCTGGAGTAGTTGGTCTGGCTGTTGGTTTTGGAGCGCAAAGTTTAGTTAAAGATGTCATTACGGGATTTTTTATTATTTTCGAGGATCAATTTTCAGTAGGCGACTATATTCGCATTGGCAAATATGAAGGATATGTGGAAGAAATCGGGCTGCGGACGACAAAAATCAAAAGCTGGACAGGCGAGCTTCATATTTTGCCTAATGGCAGTATAACAGAAGTGACGAACTTTTCTTTGCACAACAGTTTAGCGATTGTCGACGTTACCGTTGCTTATGAAGAAAATATTGAGGAAGTGGAGCAAACGATTGAAGAGCTCTTAAAGACCCTTCCCGATAAATACGAAGAGTTAGTTGCTCCACCACAGCTGCTTGGCATCCAAAACATGGGGGCAACGGAAGTAGTATTGAGAATTGTTGCCGAAACAACTCCCATGAACCATATGTATATTGCCCGGATGATAAGAAAAGAAGTAAAATTGTGTCTAGATGAAAAAGGCATCGAAATCCCATTTCCGCGTCTTGTCATGTATTCGCGTGAAGAAAAAGAAAACATGATTGGAAGAAAAGACACGGAGACGAGTTAGGAGGGTGATCGTGTATGGACACCAAAACTTTTCAGCTGCATGATATTGTAGAAATGAAAAAGCAGCATCCATGTGGAACGAACCGTTGGCAAATCATCCGAATGGGGATGGACATCCGTATAAAATGCCAGGGCTGCGGTCATAGTGTGTTGATTCCAAGAAAAGAGTTTGTGAAAAAAATGAAAAGGGTATTGGAATCGGCTGATCAGGAAAACTAGACGAAAATGAGGCCATTTTCAGAGGGGCTGTCCCCTCTATTAAATTGGCCTCTTATTTGTCCATTGAGAAAATGGAGAAATCTTACAATCTTTGATGAGAACCACTAAGTCTTTTTCTTTGTCAAAAAAGTTTTCCTTTGCCACACAGCTGTTTTGTAATGTTTCCACGATATGACAATGGTTTGTCATTTGAGATGCTTCTTGAATCACAAAAAAGCCTATCTCTTGATGACAAAGACGTTCACTCTTTTTCATTGGAAGTATTCGGAACAGGATTAAAAGAGATGCCAAGACGCGGTTCTTGTCATTTTTCTTTCTTATCTCTATAATTGGAAAAGGTTTTATTGTAGACTGACAATTTTTTATTCTTTTTTCAAGAGGAAAGAGGCTCATTTATAAATATCCTTTTCTTTGTTGCAGCCGTTTTTAGAAAGCAGAACAGTTATGGATGAAAGTTATATAAATAGAGGAGTGACTATTTATGGCTTTAACAGCCGGAATTGTCGGCTTGCCGAACGTTGGAAAATCTACCTTATTTAATGCGATTACAAAGGCGGGAGCGGAATCAGCGAACTATCCATTTTGTACGATTGATCCCAATGTAGGAATGGTGGAAGTTCCGGATCAACGTCTTAATCGATTGGCAGAGATCGTTCATCCCAAAAAAATCGTTCCGACCACTTTTGAATTCACAGATATTGCCGGAATTGTAAAAGGTGCCAGCAAAGGGGAAGGATTAGGAAATAAATTTCTTTCCCATATTCGCCAAGTGGATGCGATTTGTCATGTCGTAAGATGTTTTGCCGATGAAAATATTACCCATGTTGCTGGAAAAGTAGATCCGATTGCCGATATAGAAACGATCAATTTAGAATTAATTTTGGCGGACTTGGAAACAGTTGAAAAGCGAATTGGAAAAGTGGAAAAGATCGCGAAGCAAAAAGATAAAGCAGCTATGGCTGAATTTGAAGTGTTGAGCAAATTAAAAGAAGCCTTTGAAGCGGAAAAACCGGCTCGTACGGTAGAATTCACCGAAGAACAAGAAAAACTTGTGAAAGGTTTCCAATTGTTAACGATGAAACCGGTTCTTTATGTCGCCAATGTAGGAGAAGACGATGCAGCGGACGCCTCCAACAACCAATATGTACAGCAAGTACGTGAATTTGCAGAAAAAGACAATGCTGAAGTCATCGTGGTATGTGCAAAGATTGAGGAAGAGATCGCCGAATTGGAGGATGAAGAAAAAGCGATGTTCCTTCAAGAACTAGGCATCGAAGAATCAGGGCTTGATCAATTGATTCGCGCTGCTTATCATTTGCTTGGTTTGGCGACGTATTTTACTGCGGGTGAGCCGGAAGTGCGCGCTTGGACGTTTAAAAAAGGAATGAAAGCACCGGAATGCGCCGGTATTATCCATTCGGATTTTGAACGAGGATTTATCCGGGCGGAAGTGGTTTCTTATGAAGACTTAATCGAAGCAGGTTCTATGGTTGGGGCCCGCGAAGCCGGCAAAGTGCGACTGGAAGGAAAAGATTATGTCGTGCAGGATGGAGATGTCATTCATTTCCGTTTCAACGTATAATGAAGTTGATGGGAAAATCCGCTGTGTTTTTAGCGGATTTTTTTCTTTTCAGTGTATGTTAAGGAAACAAATTATTTTGTAACAGTTGAAAATACAAGATTTAGTTGAAAAGCGATCTTTTTTTCAGATTTTAAAAAATAATCAGGAACATTCGTTCTGTTTATGGTATAATAAACAAGACAATGATAGATACACATTACCATCGTTTTTTTATACTGCACAACATTTATGGGAAATTGCTTTTTCGTTAAAACTATGGTATACTATCAACTTGTGAGTAATGAAAGATTATTACTCCTTGCTCTTTTTACTAAAAGAGCCGTATAGACCATGAGGAGGTGAAAGAATGATGAGAAAGTACGAATTAATGTACATTATCCGCCCAAATGTTGATGATGAAACGAAAAAATCAATCGTAGAACGTTTTGACAACATTTTGTCTTCCAACGGAGCGGAAATCATCGATTCGAAAGAGTGGGGAAAACGTCGTTTAGCTTACGAAATTAACGACTTCCGCGAAGGAATTTACCACATTGTTCATGTAAATTCTAATCCGGAAGCTGTTCAAGAATTCGATCGCTTAGCTAAAATCAGCGACGATATCATTCGCCACATCGTTGTTAGAGAAGAAGAATAATCGGATGAATTTTTGTAATCTCGATCATATATGTTTCACGTGAAACACGTGTAAAAAAGGAGGTTGATTCTGATGATGAACCGTGTCGTTTTAGTCGGTCGGTTAACAAGGGATCCTGAGCTTCGGTATACACCGAATGGAGTGGCAGTTGCAACTTTTACTCTTGCTGTCAATCGTAATTATACGAATCAACAGGGTGAAAGAGAAGCGGATTTTATTAATTGTGTCGTATGGCGACGACCTGCTGAAAATGTGGCAAACTATTTGAAAAAAGGTAGTTTAGCTGGTGTGGATGGTCGTTTGCAAACACGAAACTATGAAGCGCAAGACGGAAGACGTGTATACGTGACGGAAGTGTTAGCCGAAAGCGTTCAATTTTTGGAACCACGCAGCGCTTCTTCTAATACAGCCGACCGCAGCGGTGAATTGGGAGTATATGGTGGCCAAAAACCTCAGGATTTTCCTTTTAGCCCTAATCAGAATCAACGTAGAAACGATGATTATACACGTGTGGATGAAGATCCGTTTGCCAATGACGGACAACAAATTGATATTTCTGATGATGATCTCCCATTTTAAAGAAATTTGGACAAAGGAGGGAATGACATGGCTGGACGCAGAGGCGGACGTAGACGTCGGAAAGTGTGCTATTTCACAGCAAATGGAATTACGCACATCGACTATAAAGATGTAGATCTTTTGAAAAAGTTCATTTCTGAACGTGGAAAAATCCTTCCACGTCGTGTAACGGGAACGAGTGCTAAATATCAACGGCAATTAACTCGTGCCATCAAACGGGCACGTCAAATGGCACTTCTGCCATATGTAGCGGAAGATAAATAAGGTTTTCTTAGTAAGCAGCAGGGAATGGAATCCTTGCTGCTTTTGCTTATTTGTAAAATAAGCGCCATCTGTTTAATAGGATGAAATCTGTGTTTCTTCTGCACATTCCATAAAACAGAGCGATTTCAACAGTCTGCCAAGAATATTGAATCATCGTGATATGAAAGCTAAAATGGTAAGTGATGAACTTAAGCAACTTACCATGACATAGAGAGGTGTTTTTGTGAAAAATACGCGAATATTAACGGAAGGAGCGATGATGCTCGCTCTCTATGCAGTCCTGTTACTCATCACTCTTTACATACCGGTACTTTGGATTGCATCAAGCTTTTTTCTTATATTGCCGTTTTTCATATATAGCGCAAAATACCCTGCCAAAAACTCAGTCATGCTCATCATTGCAGCCATTATCATATCTATGATAACGGGAAATATTGCCGCTGTTTCGATTGGGTTTGCCTATGGAACAACAGGTGCGGCGATGGGTTATTTTCTTTATCGAAAAAAAGGGAAGTTCTCTGTTTATATGGCGGGAAGTTTGGTCTTTTTGGCCAATACGATCATTCAATACGTGGTCGCTGTTCTTTTCTTCCATTTTAATTTTATTGATGATTCCATGAAAATGCTGAGAGAATCGTTTGAGCGATCCGTTCATATGATGGATCAACTAGGAGAGCCCGTTCCTGACAAAGCAATGGAGCAATTCGAATTTGGCATGGACTATTTCCGTGCTCTTGTGCCAAGTATATTTGTCGTTTCTTCGTTTGTCATGGTTTTCCTGTTTACAGTCATCCATTTTCCGATTTTGAAAAGATTAGGGGTTGAGGTTCCCTCTTGGAAGCCTATCCGTGAATGGCAAATGCCGAAAAGCGTATTATGGTATTATATCATCGTTTTAATCGCAGCCATTATCTTTGTTCCGGAAAATGGGAGTATTTGGTATATGATTTATATAAATTTGTTATTTATGCTGCAAATCTGTCTCACTATTCAAGGGATTTCGTTTCTTTACTTTTTCGGGAACTTAAAAAATTGGCCGAAAGCGGTCCCAACAGCGCTGACAGTTCTTTCTTTTCTCTTTTTTCCGGTGCTTTATCTTGTTCGGATATTAGGTATAATGGATTTAGGTTTTGATTTAAAACAGCGCCTCCAACAAAAACCATGACTTAGGAGCTGAAGTTATGCTTTCTTATTATAACAGGCGGAACATAAGGTATCCGTTGATCGGATTAATCATTATGTCCATTGCTTTGTTATCTGTGCTAGCGCTATTTTATTGGTGGTTAAGCCTCGTTGGGTTTATCATTATAGCTGCTCTATTTTTTCAAATTTTCCGTTCAGAGCGATTGATTTCCCACGAAATTGAAGAGTATATCTCAACGCTTTCTTATCGTGTCAAACGAGTGGGAGAAGAAGCTTTGATGGAAATGCCGATTGGGATCTTGCTTTTTAATGAGGATCTCTACATTGAATGGACAAATCCTTTTTTTGCTTCTTATTTTAAGGAAGAAACGTTAATAGGACGGTCTCTTTATGAAGTAGCGGAAGAACTTGTACCGATGATCAAACAGGAATCAAGGGAAGAGATTGTGACTTTACATGACAGGCAGTTTCGGGTGGTGTTTAAGCCGGAAGAACGGCTTATGTATCTGTTTGATGAAACGGACCATCAAGAAATGGTCAGGAAATTTAAAGACGCTAAAACGGTGATTGCAATTATATATTTGGATAATTATGATGATCTTACACAAGGAATGGATGATCAAACTCGAAGCAGCCTAAATAGTATGGTGACTTCTCAATTAAATAAGTGGGCAAAAGAGTTTGGAATTTTTCTGAAGAGAACTTCTACGGAAAGATTTGTTGCCGTTTTCAATGAGGGGATTTTAAAAAAACTTGAAAAAGAAAAATTTTCTGTATTAGATGAAGTACGGGAATTGACTTCTAAGCATAATGTTCCGCTAACTTTGAGTTTTGGAATTGGAACGGGCGCAATGTCTCTGCCGGAACTGGGGACGTTGGCACAATCCAGTTTGGACTTAGCCCTTGGGCGTGGAGGCGACCAAGTTGCCATTAAAGAATCGAGTGGAAAAGTCAAGTTTTACGGTGGAAAAACCAATCCAATGGAAAAAAGGACTAGAGTTCGCGCGCGAGTGATTTCTCACGCGTTAAAGGAATTGATGATTGCCAGCGATAAAGTAATGGTGATGGGCCATAAATATCCGGATATGGACGCTATCGGCGCGGCCATAGGGATAAGCAAAATGGCTCGTATGAATCAGAAGGAAGGCTATGTCGTATTAAATTTTTCTCAAATGGATAAGGGTGTGAAACGGCTGCTGGCGGAAGTGAAGAAAGACCCTGACCTCTATTCGCGCTTTATTACTCCGGATGAGGCGTTGGAAATGGTCACAGAAAAAACGTTGCTGGTAGTAGTGGATACTCATAAGCCTTCGCTCGTGATTGATGAGAAATTATTGAGTAAAATAGAGAAGATAGTGGTAGTCGATCATCATCGCCGAGGGGAGGATTTCGTCCAAAATCCGATGCTCGTCTATATGGAACCATACTCCTCCTCTACTTCAGAGTTGGTAACGGAATTACTAGAGTACCAGCCAAAAGAAGAAAAAATCTCCATGCTGGAGGCGACGGCTCTGCTTGCCGGAATTACGGTGGACACCAAAAGCTTCTCATTGAGAACCGGATCACGGACATTTGATGCAGCTTCCTACTTGAGGGCACAAGGAGCTGATACCGTTCTAGTTCAAAAATTTTTAAAAGAAAATATTGATATGTATATTCAGCGTTCAAAACTAATTGAAACTGTATCCATCCAGCCAAATGGAATTGCGGTTGCCGTGGGAAGCGAAGAAGAGGAATACGATCCCGTTTTGATCGCGCAGGCAGCCGACACGTTGCTTATGATGGACGGCGTGAGAGCCTCCTTTGTCATTGCCAAGCGGAAAGATAACAAAGTGGGAGTCAGCGCCCGTTCTCTTGGTGACGTCAATGTACAGCTAATTATGGAGGAATTGGAAGGCGGAGGACATTTGACCAACGCCGCAACACAACTGGAGGATACGACCATCGAGGAAGTCGAAGTTCGACTTTGGAAAGCTATTCAAAAATATGTAGAAGGGGGAATGGAATCATGAAAGTAATATTCCTTCAAGATGTAAAAGGCAAAGGAAAAAAAGGAGAAATTAAAAATGTGGCCGATGGATACGCCCACAATTTCTTATTCAAAAAGAATTTGGCGATCGAAGCGACGCCAGCCAATTTAAAAGCTTTGGAAGCACAAAAGAAAAAAGAAGCGGAATTGGCAAAGCAAGAACTGGAAAATGCTAAAAAATTAAAAGAAGTTCTCGAAAACACGACGGTGGAATTAAAAGCAAAAGCTGGAGAAGGCGGGCGATTGTTCGGCTCTGTCACAAGCAAACAAATCGCGGAAGAATTAAACAAAACCCATAAAATTAAATTGGATAAACGGAAAATTGAACTGGAGGATGCCATTCGCTCTTTGGGATATACGAACGTTCCGGTTAAGCTTCATCCTGAAGTAACGGCCGTGTTAAAAGTTCATGTTACAGAAGACAACTAATTTTACCAAACCGTTCGGCTTGTTTTCATGATAAAATAGTTAAAAAGAAAAGGGCTGATTCAGAGGGTTAAGATCCCTTTGACAATATGTAGATAAACTATATTCATCATCCTTGTCTATATATTGTGAATTTGGAGGGCGAACTCTGTGAGTCGGCCTTCTTTTCATGAGGGACTCTGAATTCCTTCTAACCATTTGGGAGTGGTTATGATGAGTGATCTATTGATGGATAGAATTCCCCCACAAAATATAGAAGCGGAACAAGCCGTTTTAGGGGCTATTTTTTTAGAACCTTCTGCTTTGATCACCGCGTCGGAGATTTTAAGTCCTACTGATTTTTACCGAAGCGCCAACCAAAAAATTTTCAGTGTGATGCTGAAATTAAGTGATGAAGGAAAAGCGGTGGATGTGATTACCGTTACAGAAGAATTGGCTGCTTCCAACAATTTGGAGGATGTCGGCGGGGTAGCGTATTTGACTGAACTTGCCGGAAGCGTACCGACAGCCGCCAATATTGAATATTACGCTAAAATTGTCGAAGAAAAATCGTTGTTGAGAAGGTTAATTCGAACAGCGACAGAGATTGCCCAAGAAGGCTACACACGAGAAGACGATGTTGACGATCTGTTAAACGATGCGGAAAAAAGAATTATGGAAGTTGCCCAGAGAAAAAATACTTCTGGGTTTCACAATATAAAAGACGTACTCGTCCGGACGTATGACAATATTGAGATGCTTCATAATCGCAAAGGCGATGTAACCGGAATTCCGACTGGATTCGCTGAATTGGATCGGATGACCGCGGGATTCCAGCGCAGCGATTTAATTATTGTCGCCGCCCGTCCATCTGTCGGGAAAACGGCTTTTGCACTCAATATTGCCCAAAATGTCGCTACAAAGACCGATGAAAATGTAGCCATTTTCAGTTTGGAAATGGGGGCTGAGCAGCTCGTCATGCGGATGTTGTGTGCGGAAGGGAATATCAATGCCCAAAACTTGCGGACAGGGACATTGACGGAAGAAGATTGGCGAAAATTAACGATGGCAATGGGAAGCTTGTCCAATGCTGGCATTTTTATAGACGATACACCGGGCATTCGCATCAACGAAATTAGGGCCAAGTGTCGCCGTTTAAAACAAGAACATGGACTTGGCATGATCGTCATTGATTATTTGCAGCTGATTCAAGGCAGCGGACGCTCTGGAGAAAACCGCCAGCAAGAAGTGTCGGAAATCTCCCGATCGTTAAAAGCGTTGGCAAGAGAATTGGAAGTCCCTGTCATTGCTTTATCTCAGCTGTCTCGTGGAGTGGAACAGCGCCAGGATAAACGGCCGATGATGTCGGATATCCGTGAATCGGGAGCTATAGAGCAAGATGCCGATATTGTTGCCTTTTTGTATCGGGATGATTATTATGATAAAGAATCTGAGAATAAGAACATTATTGAAATCATCATTGCAAAGCAAAGAAACGGTCCTGTCGGCACTGTTCAACTGGCTTTTATAAAAGAATACAATAAATTTGTCAATTTGGAACGGCGGTATGATGAAGCTTCCATTCCGCCGGGAGCATAAGAGAGGCATATCTTCTGAAAAAATGCCTCTCTTTTTTTTATGCAGTTAAATACTCTAATATTGAGATTTATTTTAGGTTTTAGAAAAAAGTATTATTTGTGAATCATTAGGTATTGAAGGAATAAAACGAAATTAGCCAAATGGGACCTTTTCGCTTGCTCTCTATTGTCATCACGGAATTTTTCTGCTCGTGAAAAATGATTTTTACGAACGAAAACAATTTATATAAAAATAAATGTTCGGATTTTGAATTGACTAACAAGAGAAGATATTGGTAAAATAAAAAAGGTGCCAAAACTGAAAAGTTCATCTTCCAAGTGATGGTGGTATCTTGAACATGGAAGTTGTTCAGACCGGGATCTCAAACATGACTTTTGAGTTTTCTGCCGGTTTAAACAATAGAAACGATAAAAGGACCTTGCGGAGGTGCGGAGAATGTCATCAGTAGTTGTGGTTGGAACCCAGTGGGGGGACGAAGGAAAAGGAAAAATAACGGACTTTTTGTCCGAGCATGCTGAAGTGGTTGCTCGCTACCAAGGAGGCAATAATGCCGGTCACACAGTCCGTGTTAATGGAGTGACATATAAACTTCATTTAATTCCCTCAGGGATTTTTTATAAAGAAAAAATATGCGTGATTGGAAACGGTGTGGTGATTGATCCAAAAGCGCTTGTTGAAGAGCTCAATTACTTGCGAGACCACGGTGTATCCACAGAAAATTTGCGTATTAGCGACCGGGCTCATGTGATCCTTCCTTATCATTTGAAGCTGGATGAAGTGGAAGAAGAGCGTAAAGGAGCCAACAAAATCGGTACGACGAAAAAAGGAATTGGCCCTGCTTACATGGATAAGGCGGCGCGAGTCGGCATTCGCATTGCGGATTTGCTGGATAGAGAAATATTTGAAGAAAAGCTTGCCCACAATTTAAAAGAAAAAAATCGTCTATTGGAACGTTTTTATGAAACAGAAGGCTTTAAATTGGAAGACATTTTAGATGAGTATTACGAATACGGACAGCAGATCAAAAAGTATGTGTGTGATACGTCCGTAGTATTAAACGATGCGATTGATGAAGGACGCCGTGTGCTTTTTGAAGGGGCTCAAGGAGTCATGCTCGATATCGACCAAGGTACATATCCGTTTGTGACATCTTCTAACCCGGTTGCTGGCGGTGTGACTATTGGCTCTGGCGTAGGTCCGACTAAAATCAATCATGTTGTCGGTGTGTGCAAAGCCTATACATCCCGTGTTGGAGACGGTCCTTTTCCAACAGAACTGCATGATGAAATAGGCGACCATATTCGTGAAGTTGGCCGCGAGTA
>Ga0207866_1000966_pt1 | contig 32991 bp, 27 predicted proteins | sample HigsolmetaAR203D_FD_184835 | JGI IMG/M metagenome (GOLD analysis project Ga0207866, IMG submission 184835) | Ionic liquid and high solid enriched microbial communities from the Joint BioEnergy Institute, USA - AR20-3-D (SPAdes) (version 2) ...
TCGTCTACGGCATCGACTGTAGGTCGCATCCCATACGGGATGCGTGGATTGAAATATTTGATTATGTCAGGTCAGGGGTGCAGGGAATAGTCGCATCCCATACGGGATGCGTGGATTGAAATACGGAACTGGATCATACACAGTGGCGCAAAGTGGTCGCATCCCATACGGGATGCGTGGATTGAAATAACGTTTTGCCTTCAATGTCGCGCTTGAAAACGATTGTCGCATCCCATACGGGATGCGTGGATTGAAATCCCTTACTGTTAATCGTGATAGCAGCGCCTACTTGTCGCATCCCATACGGGATGCGTGGATTGAAATTGGAAACGGACTGTGGGAGTCGTCGCGGATGATCGTCGCATCCCATACGGGATGCGTGGATTGAAATCGTCAATTTCATTCCATCATAATACATATCCACTTGTCGCATCCCATACGGGATGCGTGGATTGAAATTTACCTCCTCTCACTGCGCGTATTTTTGATAAGTCGCATCCCATACGGGATGCGTGGATTGAAATAATTTCCTTTGGGACGGCCGAGAGCCGAAAGGTAGTCGCATCCCATACGGGATGCGTGGATTGAAATGCGTGATTTTCGCGCACGTTCCTTGTTCGCTTCTGTCGCATCCCATACGGGATGCGTGGATTGAAATCCAGCAGCAACAACAAATTCGACTCGCCGCGATTGTCGCATCCCATACGGGATGCGTGGATTGAAATCTCCTTGGAACAACCTCGGAGGGTACAAGGTCGGGTCGCATCCCATACGGGATGCGTGGATTGAAATGAGAATACTGTTTTGCGTTCTATTCGGAAGCTCCAGTCGCATCCCATACGGGATGCGTGGATTGAAATAAAGCATTTGCACGCGCTTGGGCAGCCCAAATAGTCGCATCCCATACGGGATGCGTGGATTGAAATTACTGCAATGGATGACGCTGCTGGAGGAGCGCGTCGCATCCCATACGGGATGCGTGGATTGAAATAAGAAATACCCACCATTGATGTAGACGCTCGTCTCAGGTCGCATCCCATACGGGATGCGTGGATTGGATTATTTGCAAATCGCGCATTGTTCCGGATGTTCTTTTGAGACGGGACTGGCGGTGGATTCGGAGGCGGAATCGGCGGTGGAACGCAATTTTGCATTGATGTTGATTTCGGATGGATGGGACAATTTTTATTGGATGCGGCTTAGGATTTGCCGGCACATACAATGTGGGAATCGGCCTCGTCGTTCGCGCCGCCGGACATTTGGCGCGCGATCGCTTCCGTCAGCAGATATGCAATCGTCGATTCCGCTCCTTGGTTCAGATTGGGCCCGTGCTCGCCGAGACCGTCACAGCAGCTGCCGTCTTCCGGGTCCGCCAGCAAGGCGCCGGCGTCATTTTCCCCGTAAAACCAGCCGCGGCATTTTCCGACCACGTCGGCATACAACGCGTTTCCGGTAATTTCGTAAGCTTTGGCGCAGGCGAGCGCCAGTTTCATCACATCGACCGGCTGCTGGTCCCACTGGGGTCTATGGCCCGGTGAACACCATCCCCGGTTGCCGACCGGACGAATTTGCCCCTTGCCGTTCGTCGACAAACGAATCAAAAAATCCAGGCTTTCTCTCGCGGCCGCCAGCCACTCCTGCCGCCGGAACGCCTCGTACCCGCACAACAGCCCCCACGGAATCACCGCGCCGCTGTAGGTGACCACCGGTTCAAACCAATGCCAGTCCGGTTTTCCGTGCGCGCGGTACGACTCCATCAATCTCGCGGCCGTCCATTCCGCCAGCGGCTCGAGCTGCAGCGGATAACGGCGTTGAATGAGCAGGCTCAGCGCGGCGAGCGCAAAGGACCAACCGCGCGGATGCCGCAAGTCCGGTATGCGCTCCATCGCCTTGACGAACATGTCGTGCGCCGCCAGCCGCCGATCCTCGTCCTCCAGTCGAATCAGACACAACGCTCCCGCCCACAAACACCGCCCCAGACAGTCGTCAGACGGAGTTTCCCGTTCCCTGGTCCGGTCGTAGGCGATGTTATTGTGAAAATGTCCGTCATCCTTCTGCACCCAGAGCAAAAAGGACAAATACGTATCCGCCAGTCCGGTTAATTCGTCCCGTTCTTCCTCCTGGACGAAATTCATCCATTCCAGGCACGCCCAGAGCGCCCTCGCCTGATCGTCGGTGCTGTATCCTTCCCGCCTGCGCGGAATTTTGCCCAAGCTGTGTTCCAGGATGCCGGTATCGTCGGTCAAACGCTGCAGATGTCTAAAACTGACACGATGTCGGTTCACGCTGCACCACCTCGGAAAACACCTGTAAATGCCGTCTGCCGATTTCCGGCCAGTACATCGTTTTGCCGATGTTTTCGATCCTGGTTCGCCATGATCCGAGCAGTTCCTCGTTCGTCAAAAGCGAAATGATCCGCTCCGTCCACGCCTCGGCATCGCCGTACGGAATCAGCAAATCGGAGCAGCCGGACAAGAGGTCCTGCGCATATCGGTAAGGAGTGGACAAGACCGGCCGTCCCAAACCGACCGCGTAAGCCAGAGTGCCGCTCGTAATTTGCTCCATCCCCGGATAGGGCGTCACATAAATATCGCACGCCATCAGATACTTGATCAGCTCGTCTTCTTCCATGAACCGGTCGACCATGACGACGTGGTCTTCCAGCCGGTATTCGCGGATGTGCCGGAGCAGTTCCTCGCGGTAGCTCTCTCCTTCGAATTTTTTGACTTCGGGATGGGTTTGGCCGACGATGGCGTACAGTACGTCGGGCACGCGGCGGGCGACGGCGGGGAGAATCCGCAAAATCAGCTCGATGCCTTTCCCCCGGCTCAACAAACCGAAAGTCATCATCACTTTCCGGCCGCTCCAGCCCAACTGCTGCCGGTATTGCAGCCTCCGTTCGGCCTGCGGTTCCGGCGTGCCGTGCGGAATGAAGGCGATTTTCGAGGTGGGGACGCCAAAAGCATCATGCAAGTATTGGATCGCTTTCCGATTCATGACGATGATTTTGTCGCTGTTTTCGGCAATTTCCCGCTGAACGGAACGGTACGGTTCCTCCGGATGCTCAAACACCGTGTGGAAGGTGGTGACCAGCGGTTTTTGCAAGTGCCGGACAAACGGCAAAATATGGGCGCCGGCTTCCCCGCCGAAAATGCCGAACTCGTGCTGGAGAGAAACGACGTCGACGTCCGAACGGTTGAGTTTTTCCGCCATTTTCACGTACTGTTCCCGGTCGCCGCGCACGAGCGGCCACAATCCGGGAGGATTGCCGTTGGGCTGCTCCCGCGAATCCGACATCACCACGACCGGATCGGTGCCCTGCCATCCTTTGGCTTGATGGACCGCTTTCCTCAAATGAAACGTATAGGTGGCCAGCCCGCATTTTTTCGGCAAATAGGTGCTGACATAGGCGATGCGCGTCATGCCTGCATCAGTCCGATCCGGTTCATGACCGCTTCGTGCAGCAGATGTCTGGGCCCGAGTTCGAGTCCGTGCCCGAAAATGCATCCGCTCAATTGCGCCGCATCGTGGATGACGCAGCGGTTCCACAAAATCGTTTCCGTACAGCGCACGCCGCGGCCGATGACGCAGCCGTCGCCGATGACCGCATAGGGACCGATCACGGAACGATCGCCGATCTCCACGTCTTCCCCGATCAGCACGGGCGGAACGAGCATCACGCCGCGGCCGACGCGCGAGCGTTCGCCGATCCAGATGCCGCTGCCTTGTTCTTTACCCGCAATGGGCAGCGTCCATTTGCGATTCAACAAATCCCAGTGAATTTTCCGGTATCGTTCCCGCGTCCCCATATCCATCCAATAACCGTCCAGCACCATGCCGTAGACGCCGACCTGCCGTTCGATCAGCAGGGGAAACGTCTCCCGCTCGATCGACACTTCCCGATGCGGCGGTATGTACCGCAGCACGTGCTTTTCCATCACGTATATACCGGCATTGATGCGGCGGGAAGGCGCTTCGTCCCGGCGCGGTTTTTCCACGAAACGCAAAATGCGGCCGTCTTCCTGCTGCTCAACGACACCGTAGTGGGACGGATCTTCCACTTCCGTCAGGCCGATCGTGACGGCGCCACCGTGCCGGTCGTGGAAATCCATAAGCGGCTCCAGGCGAATGTCGTGCACGATGTCGGCGTTCACCGCGACGAAGCGGTCATCCAGCAGCGGTTCCGCGTTTTTGATCGCTCCGGCCGTGCCCAGGAGTTCTTGTTCCACCGCATACCGCACGGACACGCCCCACCGGGACCCGTCGCCAAAATATTCGCGAATTTGTTCCGGATAATGCTTGACGGCCATCACAAAATCGCGGACACCCTGGTTTTTGAAATGGATCAACAAATGTTCCAGCCACGGCCGTGTCGCCACCGGTGCCATCGGTTTGGGCATGTTTTCCGTCAGCGGTCTCAGTCTCGTTCCCAGTCCTCCTGCAAGCAACAGCACATTCATCCAACTTCTTCCCCCCAAAAGTGGAATAAAAAAAGAAGCATCATTCCAACTTGAGACCTTTACCCCTTTCGGCCAACAACATTCGCAATACGTCGTTCGTCAACCGTAACCACGCATTCCGGAATCTCATTGCGGACGAGGAACCTGACGGAAATCCCGTGCGGGAGCCACGCAGGCGCCTCTGTGTGTCCGGTAAAAATCTGAAGTTTAGAAAAATCCTTCTTCTCGCCGTTTACATTCATTTCGGAGGATCGCTGGAAACAAGGCTCGAGGAACGTGTACCGGCCGTACCCGTCCCGCTTGCGCCGACGCGGGCGATGCCCGTGCCGCGCAATGGCGTTCTCAAGCGAACTGCGCCGTTCCGTTTGCATACCTATGCGGGACAACCACGTTTTCATGCCGAATGCCGTGCATTCGCGTTCGCATTCCGGTGCCGTACGGTTCCGTTTGCAAACCGATGCCGTTCAGTTCCGTTTGCCAACCGATACCGTGCAATTTCGCTCGCATACGGTACCGAGCGATTTCGTTCACATACCGGCGCCGCATTCACGTTCTCACGCCGATGCCGCGCAGTGCCGTTTTTTTGAGAAACGTTCGTTCTGAGCTCCTTCAAAATCCCTCCTTTTTTTGGATCTTGTTAGCACTCGTTATGTTGTGCTGATAACTATAATAATGAAAATCGCCGCTTCTTTCAACAGCGGCGGATCAACGATGCCGCGCTGTGGTGGATCGCGGCGCGCGGTGACGGTGGACGGGGTCGCTATGCTCAGCTTTCCCGGATTCTCGTGAAGCGTCATTCCCTGATCAGCCGGGCGTGGACGGCAAAGCGGGATTCATCCGAAATGGAGGTGCACGTGGACAACGTCAAGATGATGTCGTCCGCCCGGAGTTCGATGTCGGTCGGATGCAGCGAGCGGGACTGCAAATCTTGCGCAAACGCGAGGTAATCGTCGTCCCCGGCAAAATCGACCCGGATGTAATCGTGGTGAATATCCGTGAAATGGACGGAAAAAATTTCCCAGCGGGTGTCCTCGTACAGCGTGTTCAGTTCAATGACGGGATGCGCGTCAAAATAATACCGGCTTTCATACTTCAACAGCGGCGTAAACATTGTGCCGTTTTTCATGTTGTGCCCGTAAACGATCAGGTGCCTGTCTGCGCCGGGACCGTTCCGGTAATCCATGAAAATGCTGCCGTTCACGTTGGGCTGGCGTTCGAATCCGCGCGTGAGGTAAAACTCGTTGTCCTCCGCCTGCACCACCGGATAGTCCACCGGTGTGTTCTCGATGCGCAGCCAGCCGACGACGTCGTCGTTCAATGCGAGCAATTCCCGGAACGACGTACGAACTTCCAAACCGTGGCGCGGATCGTCCGGCCAGTGGATCGGGCTCGGCGTCGTCCGGTCCTCGTCCTCCGACGGCGAGGAAGCCGCGACGACCGGTGTCACGAATTCGGGCTGCTCGGCTGCCGCCGTTATAATGGCGTCGGAATCGTCGCCGCCGGCCGAAGCGTACAATCGCCGCGTTTTTTCCAGTTCGCTGCGGCTTTCCCAGCTGTCGACCGCGTAGGAAACGATCTGCAGGACCGAATACAGAAACACCGCGGCGGCGACGGCCATCGCGAGGCGCGTCGCAATCCGGCGCAAGGGAAACGGACGCGACGACACCCATCGCGGGAACGCGTTTCGCAGCGCATGCCAACCCCGTGATGTTTTCCATATGCGAGCCGGTTCATGCGGGTTGTTCCGTTTCCGGAGCGAAGCCGCAACATTCCGCATCCAATCGCCGGGGCGGAAACTTCTTTTGCCTCGTTCCACCCGTTTCCCTCCAGTCCGCCGCACACGTCGGGCCAAACTTCGTACGAACCGATTCCATGTACGAACATGAGCCTAATACGCGCAGGTCTCCAATAAGCAAGTTCAACTGATACGATCATTATACCGGAGCGGCGGCGGGGGTGTAAACGATTTCTCTCCCCCATGGTTCGATAAGACCGGGCTGCGCATTCGCGCATAGGATTTCATCCACGCTCATCGTTGCACGTCCGTTATCGCACTCCCGTCATCGTACGCGCGTGATCGTACGTCCGTTCTTGTACGTCCGTTATCGCACGCCCATTTTCGTACGCGGCAACGGCTGCGTATTTCCCGGTTGCACACGGGGTTTTCGGGGTTTTCATCGACGAATCGATTCGCGCGAAATTTTTTGCCTGTCCGAAAGCAGCCTGCCTTCCCTTTCAGAACTTCCCGCTCATCGCGAAATGGCCCGCTCCGCCGGTTTGGCCGCACCCGCAAGCAGCGCTTCCGAATCCGTCACAAAGCCGAAGCATTGCTTGACATTATACAGCGTGGCATCGACGCAAAAGGCGGGGGAAGTGGTGGCGCAGCAGTCCTCCAGCAAAATCGCGTCGTATCCGAGCGATACCGCGTCCATCAGCGTCGCGAAGACGCATTGATCCAAATTGACGCCGCCGAACAACAGCGTGTCGACGCCGAGGTTGCGCAGAATGCTGTCCAGCGGCGTATCCCAAAAACCGCTCATGCGATATTTGTCCACATAGATGTCCGTTTCTTCCGCATGAAGCTCCGCGACGATCGCCGCTCCCCAGCTTCCTTTTTCCAGCACGCGGGACCCGCTGCCCGGCAGCGGTTCGCCGATGCCGGTCCCTTCCCCGTCCGGATTGTATACGTGCAGCACGGACGGGCTGAGATTGAGCCGGTCCGGCCGGTTTCCCCAGTTTACCCAGACGATCGGAACGCCGTTGGCCCGCAAAACGGGCAGGAGACGGTTGAGCGGCGCCACCGGCTTCCGCGCCGGCGTGACGTCGACGCCGATGTGGCTCAGCCATCCGCCGGGAGAACAAAAATCGTTCTGCATGTCGATGACGACCATCGCCGTACGGGCGAGGTCAAAGGTGATCCGCTGAGGCTTCGCCGCAACCGTTACCGGCAGCGGCAGCGGACTCCGCCGGCAAAGATCGGCGTAATCCCTCGACACCCTCCAATGGATTCGGGAATTTCCCAACACATGCATGGCCAACACTCCTTTCGACCTCCGTCCGCGTTTCCGCCGCATTCGGACGGCCGTCGTGTATTGTCCGATCCGTTACGCCGTTCATGGCTCGCTCCGCCACGATCGGACGCAAGTCTGTTTCGTCCAATTCGTACGCATTAGGCGCTTCGGGCGCACGCTCCATCAACTCACCAGCCCGCCGCCGCGCCGTCGCTGCGCGGGTCCGCACAGCCGACGCGAATGCCGTCTTCAATCTTGATGACGTGGGCGTGACCCATGAGATCGTCCCAGGCGCCGACGGTGACCGTCCGGTGCCCGGCTTTCGCCAGGGCGTCCGCCACATCCGCGGGAATGCGCGCCTCCAGCCGCAAATCCTCGGTTTCCTCGCCCCACGTTCTGCCCCACAGCCAGCGGGGACTTTCAACCGCTTCCCGCACGGACATGCCGAAATCGATGAGGCGGGTAACGAGCGCGGTTTGCGTTTGCGGCTGTCCTTCGCCGCCCATGGTGCCGTACAACAAATACGGCTCGCCGTCGCGCAAGATCATCGCCGGCATCAAAGTATGGAACGTCCGTTTTCGCGGTTCCAGACGGTTGACATGGGCGGGATCGAGCGAAAAAAACGAGCCGCGGTTTTGCAGCAATATGCCCGTTTCCCCGGCCATCACCGCGGAACCGAATTCAAAGTACAAACTTTGAATAAACGAAACCGCATTGCCCTCGCCGTCGACGACCGCCGCATAGGCGGTGTCGCTTCCGACCGGTACGGCTCTTAGCGGAAGCGCGCGCGAAAAATCGATGTTCAGCGCCAGCCTGCGGGCATACGCTTTGTCCAGCAGCCGATCCAGCGGGATGTCGGCAAAATCGGGATCGGTCAGCACGGCGTTGCGGTCGCGAAACGCGAGCTTCAGCGTTTCGACCAGCAAATGCACATACTCGAAGGTGCCGTGCCCGATGGCGGCAAGATCGAACTGTTCCAGCACATTCAACGCCATCAGGCCGACAAATCCTTGCGAATTCGGCGGCGCCTGCAGCACCGTGTAACCGCGGTATTCGGCGGACAGCGGCGTATCCCAATTTCCGCGGTGGGAGGCGAAATCCTCGAGCGATAACTTCCCGCCGCGCTTTTTTAAGGAGGATACGATTTTCCGCGCCAATCCGCCTTTGTAAAACCCGTCGCGCCCGCCGGCGGCCAGCTCGCGCAAAGTGGCCGCCAGCGCCCGCTGCCGGAACGGTTCCGCCGCGCTCGGGGCTCGGCCGTTCGGCAAAAAAACGCGCATCGCGTCGGGGTCCGACGCCAGCGCCTGCGCGCAGGCGGCCGTATATTTGGCCTGGCTTCGGGAACACGGAAAACCGCGCTCCGCGTACTCGATCGCCGGCGCTAGCGCTTCGGCCAGCGTCAGTGTGCCGTACTCGGACAATACGGCGTCCCAGCTGTCGACGATGCCCGGCACCGTGATGGCGCTGAGCGGACCGCGGTGCGGAATCGCACCGGTTTCCGCGTACAAATCCCTGGTGATGGCGCCGCCGGAACGGCCGCTGCCGTTATAGACGCGGACGGCGCGATCCGACGCGCTGTACAAGAGCCAGAACGCGTCGCCGCCCAATCCCGTCATATGGGGATAGACGACGGCGAGGTTTGCGCTGACGGCCACCGCGGCATCGAACGCGTTGCCTCCTTTGGCCAAAATTCGGGCTCCGGCGCGGGAAGCCAAATAGTGCGGGCTGACCACCATCGTCCGGCTGCCGGCGAGATGGTTGTTCCTCGCGTTCATCTTCCGGCCCCGCCCGTCGCGACCGCGGTTTCCGAAGGAACAAGCCGCCTTTCGCCTTCGAATGAAGCCAACCAGCGAAGCAGCCGCAAGTCCTGTCCCGGCCCGGCCACCACCGACAGCCCGAGCGGCATGCCGTCCAGTTCCGCGCAGGGCAGCGTCGCCTGCGGCAGGCCGGCGAGCCCGGCGATGCAGCAAAGCTGCAGCGTTCGATTGCGCAGCCGCTCCAGTTCGCCGCCCTGCGTGTTGCAAAGCGGCGCCGGCCCCGGTGCCGTCGGAATGACGAGCAGTCCGTCCTCGCCCAACAGTTCGGCCATCCGCCGCCGGATCTCCTGCCGCTTGGCCGTCTCCCGCGCCGCGTCATACCGGCTGATGGTGCGGCTCCAGGCAAAACGTTCCGCGATCCCGGGACCGAACCGCGGCCGCACTTGTTCGATCCACCGACGATGCGTTCGCCAAATTTCGCCGCCCTGAAGAATGCGAAAGACGCGCACCCACTCTTCCAGCCCTTCTTCCGCGATGGTGATGTCCGCAGCGATGCCGCACCGTTCCGCCAAACCGGCCGCCAGCGGTTCAATCGCCTCCCTGGATGCGGGATCCATGACGGAAAACGCGTCCCGGCCGATCAATATGCGCCGGAATACGGAAACGTCGTGCAGCGCCGAAGTCGCATGCGGCTGCGATGGCGGCTGACCGCGCCGGATTCCCGCGATTTCCGCAGCAGGACTCTCATCCATCGGTCGCAAACTCGCCGCATCCGCTTTCTCCCGCCGTTCCGCCGTTTTCCGATCGTCCGGTTCCCCTGCCGACCCGCGCGCTTCCTTCCGCGTTTCGTTCAACAAAACGCTGCCGACTTCGAACAACAGCTTTCCGTCCCGCGCAAACCAGCCGACCGTGTCAAAACCGGGCGCCAATGGTACGACTCCGTCCATCGGCACCGCGCCGTGCGTCGGCCGAAACCCGTACACGCCGCAGTAGCTGGCCGGAATCCGGACCGACCCGCCCGTATCCGTGCCGAGGGCGAAATCGACCATGCCCGCGGCCACAGCGACGGCGGACCCGCTCGACGAGCCGCCCGGAATACGGCCCACCGCCCGGGGATTGACCGGCGTTCCGTAGTGCACGTTTTCCCCGTTCAAACTGAACATCAGTTCATCCGTTTGGGTGGTGCCGACAAGCCGGGCTCCCGCGTCGAGCAGACGCACAATCGCCGCCGCGTGGCGCTTCGCCGGAGCGTGCGTCCGTTTCCAGTCCGGACTGCCCGCTCCGGGGACATAGCCCTCGATGTCGAACACGTCTTTGACCGCAAACGTTTTGCCCCGCAGCACACCTTCTCCCGCCGGTTCCACCCGGATGTCGCTGCAGCAAAACGCGCCCCAAGGGTCCCTCATAAGCTTCCCCGCCCGATGGACGACGCGGATCCGGCGTCCCCCCATAAACCCGTCGGTTGAACTGCGCCGACCTCCAAGTCGCCGCTTCTCCTTTTGCCGTTTCTCTCAAGGGGCAAGTCAAGGTCGTCGTCCCCCGAGCGCGTGTGCGGCTGTTGATCTGAACTGCGCACGGCCATGAAGGCGGCCATGCCGTACAACTGTGCGAACGGTTGCCCCATATCGAACAAAATCATGCGTGACCACCTCTTTTGTCCATGTGTCACCGGTTGGTGACCTCGTTCGTCATCGGTGACGCCTTTCGCTTCACGCTTGCGATATCGAACGCGCACATTTCCAGCAGCGCTTCCGCGAGAGCGGCGGCGGTCCGGCGCAAGATTTCCTCGCCTTTTTCTTTGGTCGCCCGGGTGGCGTCGCCCGCAATGCCGCTTTCGGAAATGTCGCTCATCACCCAGGCGAAGCGGATGCCGCTCTCCAGCGTCAAAAAGCGGCAGCCCGACAAATCCGGCATTTCTTCCGCCAGCATATCGTTTTGCACCCAACCGGGCTTGATCGCCATCACCATCGACGTTTCCGCGTCGCCGCCGTGAATGCCGAATTCCTGTTCCTCGCTGCTGATCAACCCGGATGCGGGACGAAATCCGCCCGGACTGACATAAAACACCATCAGTCCGGTCCGGGCGCGAATTTCCCGCGCGGCCACATGGCACAAATCCGCGTTGCCTCCGTGGGTGTTGAAAAGGAGCAGCCGGCGGAATCCGCTTTGATGGACGCTGTCCGCAATATCGGAAATAACCGCTTGCAGCGTCGAAGCCGACAAGGACATCGTCCCCGCAAAGCCGAGATGTTCGTTGCTTTTGCCGTAAGCCAGCGGCGGGAGAAGCCACACGTTGCTGTGCGGCGGCAGCAGCTCCAGCGCCAGGGTCAGCGCGTACTCCCCGATCAGCGCATCGGTCAGCAGGGGCAGATGCGGTCCGTGCTGTTCCACCGCCCCGAGCGGCAACACGACCAACGCGTCATCCTTGCGCAGCTGTTGAACCTGCGGGGAGGTCAGCCGCGCGAGCAGCCGTTCGTCCCAGGCTTGGCCTTCGTATCTGAAAAACATCGGATCCCTCCCTCGGTTCGTTGCCCGTCCATCCTTTCATCAATGCCGGACACGCTTCCGTCAACGGCACGACGCGGACATCCGACGGGACGATTTGCCCGACAATCCTACCCAATCCTTCCGTCAATGCCCGACAATTCTTCCGTCAATGGCTGACCATCCTGCGCAGCCCTCCTGTCAATGTCCGTCCATCCTTCCGGCCGTGTCCACCCATTCTTCTGCCAAGTCCCTTTCCATCCTTCGTCAATCCTTTGCGGAAAGTCCGCTCAGCACCGCCACATCTTCCTCGTCCAGTTCCGCCGGAATCCCGGATTTGATCAGATCGGAAAAGCGTTCGTCGGGCACCATCGTCGTCAGCACATACAGCTTGCCGCTGCCGGTGTTGCGCACTTCGTGCGTATGCCCCGGAGCGACGATCAGGTAAGAACCGGGAGCAAGCGCGACGGTTTCGCCGGCAATGACCGCTTCCCCTTCGCCTTTCATGACGTAAAAGTACTCATACGCTTCCCTGTGTATATTCGGCGGCGTCTTGCCGCCTTCGTCGAAAATTTCCACCACGGACACGAACGGAACCTGCCCGCCGTCGCACAGCAGCACGAACTTGTTCGAGTCCTTTTCGGAAATTTTCATGACGGGGCAATCCGCATACGATCCCGCCAACATCACTTCGGTTTTCATCATCCCGGGCACCTCTCTCCCAAATTGGTTGCAAATGGTCGCAAAACCGCGTTCGAGCATCTGTGGAGCTGTCCCATCTTCTAATGGACATGCGTTACCGTTAGAAGCCATTTTTCGCGGTATTGCCATTCTAACGGTCACCGGTGTCCGTTAGCGCCCCGAAGACAGCTTTTTTCGAATTTTTGGGTCTTTTGTGGTCATGTATGTCCGTTTAGACAATGCAAAATCGCAAAAACTCTTTGTAACGGACACCAATGTCCGTTATCCTGCCGCCTTCGTCCGTTCGCGCGATCTCCCCCAACAGTTCCGAAAATGACCGGTCGTCAAAATGACCGATCGAGGTGGTTCAGCTCCCCTCGTTTCCGGAAACGACAGGCAGGGACACATAAGAGGGGCAGGAACCTTGAAGCGCCACCGCCACCGTCGCGATTTGCAGGTTCTTCGGACCGGCGCGGTGGATGTGTACGGACGATATCCCGTTGGGATGGCGCATAAACAGCGGAAACGCGCTGCCCGTCAGCTCAAGCCGTATGGACGATCCCGCCGGCAGTTCGGCGGCAATCGGCCACATGGCGATGTCCAGCCGGAGCCATTTTTCCGTCCGCGTACAGCCGTTCGGCGACTCGATGTCCGCCCGGCCGATCGAAAGAAACCGCGAACTTCCGTCCTTCCCGACGAGCGTAAGAACGGCGACGAGGTCCGTCGGCCCCCCCGATACCTGGCACCAAATCGACGCCATCGGAGTCCCGGCGACGCGGAGGCTGTGTTCCAGCGGCGCGCTCGTGTAATTCAAGAGTTCAAACCGGTCCTCGATCACGCTGCGGTCTTCCGGCAAATACGAGTGACACGGCATCGGGAGCCTGGCGTCATATACGAACAGATCCACATGCGGTGTCTCTGCGGAAAAAGGCTCTTCCGCCATTCCGGAATGCGCCCGCACACGCTCCGAAGAATTCTCGGACGGGGAAAACGCCGGCGGCGCCATCCGGGGCAACTGCGGCGATACGGAATCCGAAGGCACAGGCGGTTTCGTCGCTGCTGCCGAAGCGGGCGGTTCCGCTGCGGTCTCCGGTGGCCAAGACGGCAGTTCATGCGTCAGCACCCCCGCATTCGAAGCCCCATTGGCCGGCTGGCCGCGGCTGTGCAAGTACCACCGCCGGTATTCCTTTCCGGTCCCCGTCGTGTCGAGAAAACGCATATCGCCGGTTTCCACCCAACGATTGCCGCCGCATTCGAAGTACCGGACGGCCGGCGCTTCCGTGAGCCCGTCATCCTGGCCTTTCAACCAGTAGTTGAACCATCTCACATGTTCGGCGAACAGGTCGCCCGCCGCGTCCGGGCCGAATCGTTCTCCTCCCGCCCGCTGTCCCCACGGGATGTGCGCCCACGGCCCGATCACGAGCCGGTGAAACACGCCGGGCTCTCTTTTTTCCTGAAGCGCCTCAAAACTCTGCAGCGTCCCGATCAGGTAATTGTCGAACCATCCCCCGATGTGCAGCGCAGGCAGCGGCCGTTCGACCGCCTGCTCCAGCCAGTTTCGACGCGCCCAGTATGCGTCGTACTCCGGATGAGCGCACCACTCGTAATATTCCGGAAAATAAGCGGCGAGCACCGGATCCTCTTTGAGAAGCGGCAAGCGGTGAAGCGCTTCGTCCGGATTCCGCATCATGCGCGTGCACCAGGCTTCCGCCTCCTCGTCTCCCTTGCGGCGGGCTGTATCCCGCGCCAGCTGGTACGCCCACGGCAAAAAACTGCCGATCGCAAATCGTCCATGCGGATAAAACATCCCTCGATACAGATCCGCCGCGCACATGCCCGGCGCGATGGCCGTCAAACCGGGAGGGCGGGCGGATGCCGCGGCCCACTGCGTGCTGCCCTGGTAGGAGAAACCGTACATTCCCACCCTGCCGTTCGATCCCGGCAGGCTTGCGGCCCATTCCACCGTGTCATAACCGTCCTCGACTTCCTGCACGAACGGGGCAAACTCGCCTTCCGACACCCCCCTGCCGCGGACGTCCTGGATCACGGTGATGAATCCCTGCCGCGCAAACCAGACCGGGTGGGCGTAAGTGACCGTCGAGGCAATCGCTTTGCCGTAAGGCTGTCTCATGAGCAGAACGGGAAACGGGCCGGGTCCCGACGGACGATAAATGTCCGCGTACAGCACGGTACCGTCCCTCATGGCACAGGGCACATTGTATTCGATGTCCACACCTTCCAGCCGCACGGCAACCCCTCCTCTCCAATGGTCATGATGATCGTGCAGGCGCATCTCCATTGCGACCATCGCTTTATGCAGCGAAATCGCCAACGTGTACACCTTTGCAGTTGCCTGTCGTTGCTGCGGACAAATGCCGTATCCCCATGGCTGCTTCCGGTTCATACCGCGGAAACGCATCGCGAACACCGTTGCAGCTGCCTGTTATTGCTGCGAAAAATCCGTTGCATCCCCTGGGCTGGCCGCTTTCGATTCATGCTGTGAAGACGCCTTAGCGCCCCTTTCGCAGCTGCCGGTCATTGCGGCAAAAATTCCGTCGTATACGCCTTGTCGATATCGAGCGGCTCTTTCAACAGTCCCAAATCGAGCAGCTGATTCATCAACGTTTCCCAACGCTCCCGGGACATGTATCCGACGCCGTGCGTCTCGGCATCGAATCCGTAAACGAGCGGCTGCAGCGCCTTGGCGCTGTACTCCAGCTTATCCAGCGGCATGTCGGGATTGCTTTCCTGGATAAACGGATTGATTTCCGCCCAATTGTCCTTGTAATCGTACCAACCCTTGATCGACGCCTCCACATAGGCCTTGACCACATCGGGATGTTCCTCGATCATTTGTTCGGTCGTAAACAGCAGGTTTCCGTAAGGCATGTAGCCGGAATCCGCGTTCAGCAAGTAGTCGACTTCGATGCCTTCCTGCATCATGGTGTACGGTTCCGAAGTCATGTAGCTTTGCGTCACCGACGTTTCATCCTCGATGAAGTTGACGAGCGATCCGGTGTATTTCAGCTCGATCACTTTGTCAAGGTTGTATTGTTTTTTGATGAATTCCCAAAACGCCGCGCCGCTGCCCACATACACCTTGCGTCCGTTGAGATCGTCGAAGCTGTCGATGGGCTGGCCTTTGTGAAACATCATCGCCTGCGGGTTCTTTTGGAAAATGCCGGCGATAGCGACGAGCGGGATGCCGTTTTGTCTGGCGAACAATATTTCGTCGGCCTGCCCCATGCCGAACTGCGCTTTGCCGGAAGCGACGATCTGGGTCGCCGAGATGCCGGGACCGCCCGACTGGATCATCATATCCAGCCCGGCTTCCTCGTAATATCCTTTGTACAGCGCCGCGTACTGGCCGCCGTGCTCCGCTTGGGCGAACCAGTTGGTCACCTGAGTGATGGGCGTCAAAGTTGTCGGCGTTGCTCCCGTTTCATCCGTGCCGTCCGCCGTCGCGCCATTTGCCGCCGTATTGGCCGCAGATCCCGCAGGACCGCCGGACGACCCGCCTTCCTTGGAACTTCCGCACGCGCTCGTCAATAAGGCGAGCAGCATCACCGCAAGCATCCAACACCATGTTTGTCCGCGCCTGTTTGTTCTGTTCATGGTTTCCCCCCGTGACTTTGAACTTGAGACGTTTGTGAACATGCGCCGGATCAACTTGATCTTGAAATGTATGTGAGCATGGGTATAACGGTTGTTGGCGTGAGCTTGAAACGTGAACATGGGGTTGGATTAAGGACTTGAACATGTGTTTGAAAACACTGGCTTGGAACAAGAATTTGGAACTTCGGGTGATCCTGCCGCACGATCACGGCTTCATTTCCGATTCGTGCCAGGAACTCAACATGAGCCGGGAAAGCCTGTTGATCACCAGGTAAAACCCGATGCCCAATAGCGATGCGGCGAGGCCGCAGGCGAACAGGTACGGCGTCTGCAGCCGGGCGGCCGCGACGGTGACCGCGTAGCCCAGACCTCCTCTGCCGCCGCCGATGCCGGCGATGTATTCGCCGACGATCGCCCCGATCGGGGCCAGCGTACACGAAATTTTCAGTCCGGCCATCATGTACGGCAGCGCAGCCGGCAGGCGCAGCTTCCACATCGTCTGGAACTTGGAGGCGTTGTACAGGAAAAACAAGTTTTTCAAATTGTGGTCGGTGGAGTTGAGACCGATCAACGTATTGGACAGCATCGGGAAAAAGCCGATCAAAAACGCAATAATGACAATTGCGTTCATTCCCGCCCCAAACCAGATGACGATAATCGGCGCCACGGCGACGATCGGGATCGTCTGCAGGACAATCGCGTACGGATACACGCTTTTTTCGATGATTCTGGACATCGCCAGGAGGATCGCTCCGCTGACGCCGAGCACGATGCTGAGCATAAAGCCGAGAAACGCCTCCATCAAGGTCGTGGCGACGGAAACGGTCAAATTGCGGTAATTTTCCGCCGCAGCCCGCACGATGTCGCTCGGTTTCGGCAAAATGTACGGCGGTGTTCCGATCAAGGTGACGATCAACTCCCAGCCGCCGATGAACAGCACGAATGCGATCAGCGGCGGAACGAATCGGGAGAGCCATTTCCCGGGCGAGCCGAGCTTCGACGTGCTTGCCGGCGCCGGAGCGACCCGTAACGGAACGCTGCGCGCCGCGGACGAGAGATCGGCGTGCACCGCCGACAACACTTTTTTCTCCATCGCCATACGCTCCAAAGCCTCCTTCATTTTCAAGTTGTCGGGTTCAAGTTGTCGAGAGCCTGAAAATTGCCAGGGTCCTCAAGTTGCCAAGTATGAAGTTGTCTGAAGTTATCAAAAGTTGTCGGGAGTGAAGTTGCCAAATATATGAAATGGTCAGGTATATGCGGTCGCCAGGTTCAAGCATTTTTCAGGTTTATGCAGTTTTCAGGATCATCCATTGATCGGGTCATGGCGTCACCAGGTGAAGCTTCCCCGGATTCAGCAGCCCGAACGGATCGTTCTTCCTTTTCTGTTCCAGCATCCCCCGGATATGCGCCCGGCCGCCGCCGTCCAAAACAAACGTGTGCGGATCGAAGATGCGGACGCCTTCCGCCCGAAACCGGTCGATGATTTCATACAGGCGCCGCTTGCCGGTATACCGGACGATCGGCAGCGCGCTCGGCACCACCACACCCGCGTTTTTGATCCACTCAAAATGAAACAGCACTTCATCCCCGAACTGCGCTTTCAGGCTGCGCAGCTGATCCAGATACCGGCCGGGGGAAAAAGCGGCCTGGAGATAGGTGACCGTCGGATCGGATTTCAATGCCCACAGCGTCGTGTGATTCCAGGTAAAGTCGGACAGCCCGATCGTTTTGTGATATCTTGTTGCGGGGATCACATGGGTGACCGTTCCGCCAAACTGCTTGGTCAGGCGGGAGAGAGCCGGCCCGCTTTTTTCCTCGGTTTCCAGGAGGACGACGGACGCGCCTTGATCGTAATATTTCAAAATCGGAATGAACCATGACGGAATCGGCCATTCGCACACGCACACCAGCCGCTTGCGGATGTCGTCATCGCGGGCCAGCGCTTCGGAAAACCGCAGCGCCGTCTCGAAGTCCGCAAACTGGACGATCGACTGCATCCACTCCGTGCGGGGTGCGGTGCGCAGCGTCACCTGCACCACCACGCCGGTCGTTCCGTAACTGTGGATGTAGTGATTCAGATCGTCCCCTGTCACGGTGAGCCGCTGCGGCGTTTCTTCCATCGTGTATACGACCAGCCCCTGCACGTTTCCGTCCCACAAATTGCCCCAGGTGATCGAACCGATGCCTCCGGAGCCGCCGCTGACGAATCCGCCGACGGTCGCTTTGGCGAAAGTGCTCGGATAAATGCGCAGTTCCTGTCCGCGTTCGCGCAAGTATTTTTCCAGGGCTTTCAGGCGCACGCCGCATTGAACGGTGACCGTACCTTCGCCGATGTCCACAATTTCGGAAAGCCCGCTCAGATCCAGCACGATGCCTCCCGAAAGCGGCACGGACTGCCCATAGTTGCCGGTCCCCGCTCCGCGGACGGTCACCGGCACGCGATGTCGGCAGGCGAGCGACAGCACCGTCGCCACTTCCCGCTCTTCCCGGGGAATGACGACACACTCGGCCACTTTTCCGTCCAACTCTTCTTCCAACACCGGCGAATACCAATAGTAGTCCCTCGACAGTCTCCCGCGCGTTTCGGCGTCCAGATGCATCCTGTCGACGCCGACCGCTTCCGCGAGGTCTTTTTCCCACTGAACGGCCATGTCGATAACCTCCTTTAATTGTGGTTCAACACTTGCGATACCTGCCCGACATATCGGCTGAACTCCGCCGACGATCGGAAGGTGTCGTCTCTCGGAAAAGGAACCGGAATGTCGACGATGCCGGCGATTCGGCCGGGACGCGGCGTCATGACGACCACTTTGGTCGAGAGGTAGACGGCCTCGAAGACGTTATGGGTGATGAACAGCACGGTCATGCCGGGTTCGCGCCGCCAAATGTTCAACAGCTCCTGCTGCAAGATTTGTCTCGTGATTTCATCCAGCGCGCCGAACGGTTCATCCATCAAGAGCAGCTTCGGCTGCGAGACGAGCGCCCTGGCAATGGACACGCGCATCTTCATGCCGCCGGACAGTTCGCGCGGCAGCATTTTCGCGTAGTCCTTCAACCCGACCAATTCGAGCGCCCGCGCCGCCGCGATCCGCTGCTCCTTTTTCGGGACCTTGCGCAACGACAGCGGCAGCATCACGTTCGTTTCCACCGAACTCCAGGGCATCAGCGTATGTTCCTGGAACACGAAGGCGATCTCGTTGCGTTTGCGCGCCTCGTGCGGATGCGTGCCGAAGATTTCCAGTCTGCCCTCGGTGTGGGATTCCAGACCGGCGATCATTTTGAAAATCGTGGATTTACCGCAGCCCGACGGCCCGACAAAACAAAGAAACTCCCCGCCCTGCACATCCAGATCGACACCTTGCACGGCCACCGTCCCGTTCGGATACCGTTTGCTGACTCGATCCATGCGAACGAGCGCGGTTTGCTGCACGGCCGGCATGTCATTCGCCATCGGTTTGTGGGCCATCTGCCGAATAGCCCCCATGTCCTCCACCACCTGTTCGCGCGCGGTTGGCTTCGTAGCCGGCATGTTGTTCACCACCTGTTCGTGCGTTGTTTTTCCGATTGTCGGCGTCTTGTCGGCGTCGATGCCGCCCAATCATTATGTCATGTTCGTGTGAGTTATACGGCTTTTTTTGCCGTTTCTATGGACACATTATATGGATTTCGTAATTTATAGGTCAATATAACTTACACAACATTGTAATATGTTACAATTGAATGCGGATTAAGTTGTGTATAAGAACAGAATCCGGTATTTTGTGTTATTTTTTATAACATAAAATGGTTTCTATCAGAAGCGGGACGGCGCCGAGACAATGATGAAGAGGGGATGATTTTGCGGACGCATCACGTCGAAACATGGATCAAGAGGGGATATTGGGCGCGGCACATCGAGGCAATGATCAACGAGAAATGATATTGCGGGCGCGGCACGCCCCGGTATGCGGCGACGGAAATAGCGAAACCCGGCAGCGTGAATCCGTTGCCGAGTTTCGCATTTCCGGCGATTTACCGAATCGTGTACGAGTGTTGGGCCAGGTCGGGGAAGCCTGTCGGACAACGTATTGTTATGGATGTCGAGCGGAATGGTATTCCATTCCACACAAAAAAAGCGGGGCAAAAACCCCGGAATCCCATCCATGCGGCCAAGACTATTGAAAACGCCCGAAGCGGACGCATCAGCCCCTGAGAAACAACGCTCCCAGCACAAGGGCGGCGAGGACGCCCCAGGCGGCGTTCAGTTGGAAATAATGCACCGCCACAAAAAAGCCCGCGGCGATCAAAAACGGCATAAAGGAAACGGGACCTTGTTCTGTTTGAAACGCGTATTTGGCGAAATCCCAAGCAAGCATGGCGAGCATGACAAAAATGACCGGCCGGACGCCGCGAATCATGCCTTGGATGTACGAATTGCCGCTCAACTTGAGCATGACGCCGGCCAGCGCCACCATGAGCAGCGCCGTCGGCAGCACGACGGCCGCGAGCGCCACCGCCGCCCCGGCGGTTCCCGCGATCTTGAAGCCGATATAAGCCGCCAGTTTGGTGGCAATCGGCCCCGGCAGCGCGTTGCCGAACGCCAGCGCCTGGCCGAACTCTTCCGAAGTCATCCAGCCGCGCCGGTCGACGACTTCATGTTCATAAAGCGGGATCGTCGACGGCCCCCCTCCGTAACCGAGCATCGTGGTGGTGAAAAAGGAAATAAAAAGATGCCATAACGACTCCAGGAACCGCATCTCCGCCACGCCTTTCCGTAAAGATTTCACCGCGTCAATGATGATCCTCCAACGGATCGTCCGCAAATGAATGGATGGATTGTCCGTCTACGATGCGACAGCCAATGATGGGTAACGATTGCCCCATCATGCGAAAAGACGGCCACCCAAGACGCGCTGCCCATGACGCGCCAACGATTGCCGCCGCCATCCCAAAACCGCAAGCTGTTGACGGCGCACGGTTCAACCGGTTTTGTCCTTTTCGATCAACCGGCGAAAAAGGAACACCACTTTCAGCTTCATCATGTCTTCCAGGCGGTTCAAGTCCATGTTCAAAATCTCCCCGGCCTTTTCCAGCCGATAGGCGACCGTATTCCGGTGAATATGCAGCGATTTCGCCACTTTGTGCACCTGGCCGTCGTGACGGATGTACGCCTCCAGCGTTTTGAGCATATCTCCCGCGTACGCTTCATCCCTGGCGGTCAACGCATGCAAAATCCGGTCGCAGTAAGCCTGCATGACCTCCTGCGGCACATGCTGAAACACCGACGCGAACTCCACCGTCTCGAACAGGACCACCGCATCTTCCAAACCGAAGCGGCGCGACAGCTGGCGCGCTTCCAGGCATTCTCGGTAAGCTTCCCGCAGCGCGCCGGGTTTCCGCTTCACACGGCTGAGAAAAAAACGCGGAGCTTTCGCAATCCCGCCGCACATCTCCCTGAGCGAGGCGCTCAATGGCGCGCCCGGATCGTCGCCGCCCGCGTCCTTCTTCAGCGAATATATGGAAAACACGCCTTCCGGCAGGTCGAAATGCTGCGCGTCGTATTTCCGCAACACGGGATGGTACCGCGCTTCCTGGCGAATTTGGCGCATGATCCGCGCGTCGGCGCCTTCTCCTTCCGCATCCTGCGTAGCCGCCAGTACACACTGGTATGGCCCGTCCGCGAACGCCATCTTTTGCGCGGCCGGATGTTCCAGCAGATGACCGACGGACAGCTTGCCTTCCAAATAGCGAATCACCAGGGAGCCGAGCTCGTCATGCCGGGTGTGGCGAACGTATTCATCGTACCCGCGTCCGAGATGGCGGGACAAAAGCTCCGCAGCCTGGCGAAACAAACCTTCCTCCGCTTTCAGCCGGACAGGCGAGTCTGTCATGACGTAAAGGAATCCGCAGCACCCGCCGTGATGACTCAGCGGAATGCGGTACGCGGCGCCGTGTTCGCTGCGAATCCAACGGTTGGCGCTCTTCGACGGCACGCCCTTCGTCAACGCCGCCTCCGGCCATGTGCTGGTGTTGTAAAACAGCCGGCCGCTTTCCCCGACCACCGCCACGGGATATCCGAGAATGTCCTCCACCGCCGCGAACAAATTCCCGTCCGACGCGTTCCCGAGCGCGAGCCGGATCAGTTTGTTTTGTCTGTCCAAAACGGACTGCAGCTGCCTCGTGTTTCGTTCGTGTTCGGCCTGGAACAAGGCGTTCATCTGATCGGAAAACGTAAACTGGAACGGCAGTTCCAAGAGCGGAAACCCGATCCGGTCCGCCTCGTCGATCGCGCACTGCGGAATGCGTTGCCAAAAACGCCCGAGTTTGATGCCGAGGCCGACACCGCCGCGCTCATGCAGTTTCCGCATCAGGGTCGTCACTTCGCAGAGATCGTCCTTCAACAGATAGGCCGTCGTGAAAAGCAGTTCCCCCGGTTTGATCCAATCGGCAATATCGGGTGCGTCCATGATGTTGATCGAACGGATGGCGCGCCCGGTGCCGCTCTCCCCCGCCACCAGCTTCGCTTCGGACAACGGGTAAATGGACAGCGCTTCTTTCACCGTGATGTGCACGACCGTCACCCCCCAGGATACGATCATTATAAGATCGCGGGAAACGAACGTCAATATTTCATGTTATATATATGTAATATAAAATAACACATTTATTACATTTGCATCGCATTCCGATCTGCGCCGTAACCTCCAAATGTTCGCATTCCCTTGGTCCTTGGTCCGCCATGCAGCCTCGGATCCTCCGCTCCGTTCGCCTCTCCTATTATTCGCCTCTCCTATTGTTCGCCTCTCCTATTGTTCGCCTCTCCTATTGTCTTTTCGGGAGCCCGATGATTCTCTTGTCGCCGGCCCCGCTGCCTCGAGCTCCTTCCGCCCCTCGAGTCTTCCTTTTGAAGCTGCCCGGTATCCGCCGTCCGCTCCCGACGCGCCGATCTCTTTAAACCGCCTCTTTAAAACTTAGCCGCTTATTTTTTTGAGTTGCCGCATCCTACCACGTGTTCTATACTGGGGTAAAACTTGCCGAAATGACTGGAGAAAATCGCAGCGAAAACGAAAAAACCGGAAATTGGAGACGGACGGAATCGAACCGGAACGCGGCTGCATTCGTCCAATGATTGGGGTGAACACGGATTGCCTACGGAAGCCAACACCGAGAGTGAATATCTCCGCTACATCGTAGATACAACGGATAAAAAAACGATCTTGCACAATTTGATGACGCAATACGGCAACGACGTATGGAATTTCGCCTTCAGCATGACCCGAAAATGGGAAGTCGCCGATGACATCACCCAGGATGTGTTTCTCAAGGCTTATCGCCATTTGCATACATTTCGCAGCGATTCCTCGCTGAAGACGTGGCTGCTCGCCATCGCGCGCAACACGATCAAGGATTATCATAAAGCGGCGTTCATTCGCAAAGTGACGCTGGTGGACTTCGTGCAAACCAAGGACGCGAGGCCGTCCGCAGAACAGGAAGTGATCGAGCGGTTCGCCGTGAACGAGATTTGGAAGCAGGTGCTGGAGCTTCCCGCGAAATATCGAGAAGTGTTGATCTTATACGGACATTATCAATTATCCATGAAAGAAATAGCCCAATTGCTGGGCGTCCGCGAAGGAACCGTCAAATCGAGACTTCATCAGGCGCGTCTGAAAATCGTGCAGATGAGAGATCGCGCCGAACACGAAAGGAATTGACCGGACGCATGGATTGGAGAAAGGAATTGTCTTCGCCACCGCTGACCAAAAACGGTTTCACCGATGAACTGCGCGAAAAAATCGAAAGCCGCCTCGATGAAATCCCCGCGCGCAGCCGCGTCCCCGCCTTAATGTCTGCGGGCGCGTATGCGGCCGTCGTGTTGACGGTGCTGTTCTTCTTGGTGCAGTGGCTTCGACCGGAAGCCGGGCAGCAAGCGGAAACGATGTCCGCCTCTTCCGGCTCCAATGCAACCAACGCGCAGACGCGAGAAACCGTCGTCGATCCGACTTCCTTCCGTTCCGCGCTGCTCGTCGGCCTGCGGTCCGATCCGCTTGACGGCGATATGGAAGGCGGACCGGAACAGCGGCATCTGCCCGAATACCGCACGCTGCTGATCGCCCCCGATTCCGGTCGCGGGATCCGGGTCGTCGCGGAAGGAAGCGGGCTGCTCGTACCCTACGGACAAGTGTTCTGGAAAATCGACGCCTTGTCGGGCGCATCAGGCGACGATGAATACCAAATTTTGGCCGCCGGTCCCGCGGAAGAAGGCTACAAGGCGCCCACGTATCGCGACAGCACGGAGGGCCCCGTCATTTGGACGGAAACGGTGCTGTTTGCGGGCAACCGGTTCGTCTCTTTGGCCGAGACGGAGCAAACCCGCGGTGACGACGGACGTCTGTTCGAACGATCCGTCAGTTTGAAGGTGCGGGAACTGAAGCAGTTGGCCGCACTCGGCGCCCGCCCGGCTCTGCCGAAGCCTGAAACGCACGTTTCGCTGAACGACATTTTCGGCGAAAGAGCCGCCCTGCCGGAGGAACTGCAGCTCGCACGCGACGCGGAAGACGGCTCGCAGCCGCGGCTGAGCGAGGTCGAATGGGGAATTGTCCGCGGCCAGGGGCGATGGGCCGCGCTTGTTCAAGTTCCCGGTCCGGTCAGCGAGGCGGCCCATCGCTCGCAAACCGTCGCTCCGCTGACGCTGCCCGCTTCGGTCGTGTCCCACGACACGCTCGCCGTTCCGTGGGAGGACATCGCGCGGGCGCTGCCGGGCGCCCTCGATGCGCTCACTTCCCCGACCGGAGACTTCGCGGCCGTCATGATCGACCAACGGCTGGAGATTTATCCGCTGGCCGACGGCGGCATCGGTGAAACGCCGCTGCTAGAGGTGGAGCTTGAACCGGGCGAAACGCTCGTGATGGCGCAGTGGGCGACGGACGATTATGTGCCGATCTGGATCAAATCGGCGCAAAAATATTTGCAGGAGCCATAAAATCAGGGCGGGGTATCGCCGCATGGCGCGGCGGCCCCGCCCTGGTTTTTGCGCAGTCAGATCTTCGGCGCGTTCGCTAATTTGCCTTTGCTGCGCTGCCTTTGACACTTGCCTTTGGTAAGTTGCACTTGCTTTGTTGCTCGCGATGTTTCATACGATGTTGCCGTTGCGATGCCGCCATTGGCGCGCTCTATGTTGCCGCCGCGACGATGCCCTTGTGAAGTTTGCCCTCGCGAAGTTGTCCTTGCCATGCAACATTCGCCGCGTTCCCATGCGCTATGTCGCGCCGGCTTCCTGTCCATCGACCGGATGGTCCACGTACCGGCTGTCTTTCGCTTCAATGACGGCCTGTCCCTGCGTCAAATCCGTCATCCAGGCGATAAAAGCTTCCGCGTCGGCCGCCGTCGGCAAACATTCCACCGATACGATGTCGGAAAACTGCGTCTCTCCGCGCAAAATGTTCCGGTTGCGCAGTTCGTTTTCCACTTTGCCGTACCACGTGTAGTCGATGTGCAGCCAAACGGAGCGATGGAGCACTTTCTCCACCGGTCCGGCCGCTTCAATGGCGGCGACGGCGCCGTCCGCATACGCGCGAATCAACCCGCCCGCTCCGAGCAGGATGCCGCCGAAATACCGGGTGACGACGATGACGGTGTTTTTCAGGCCGCGGCTGCGAATCACTTCCAAAATCGGCTTTCCCGCGGTGCCGCTCGGTTCCCCGTCGTCGGACTGCTTCTGCCATTGGTCGCGCTCCCCGATGATGTAGGCGTAACAGTTGTGCGTGGCGTCCCAGTGCTCTTTGCGGATCGACTCGATGAAAGCCAGCGCTTCCTCTTCACTCTCCGCAGGCATCGCGTGGCCGATAAACCGCGACTTGCGGATGACGATCTCTTTTTTGCCCGGACCCCGCACCGTCAAATAACGCTCCAACATCGTTCACAAACCGCCCCGTCCATGCCTGGTCAGGGGGCGAGGCGCGCTTCCAGTTCGGCCTTGCGGGCTTCGAATCCGGGTTTGCCGAGCAGGGCGAACATGTTTTGTTTGTAAGCTTCCACCCCGGGCTGATCGAACGGATTGACGCCGAGCAAGTAGCCGCTGACGCCGCACGCTTTTTCAAAAAAGTAAACCAGATATCCGAACCAGTACGGGGACAGTTCCGGGATCGTCACGACCAGATTCGGCACCCCGCCGTCCGTGTGCGCCAGCAGCGTACCCTCGAACGCCTTCTTGTTGACAAAATCCACGCTGCGTCCCGACAAGAAATTGAGACCGTCCACATTGTCAGGGTCGTCGGGCACCGTCAGTTCCTCCGGCACGCGGTCGACCTGCAGCACCGTTTCAAACAGATTGCGCGTCCCTTCCTGGATAAACTGCCCCATGGAATGCAGGTCGGTGGAAAAATCGACGGAAGCCGGGTAAATGCCCTTGTGGTCCTTGCCCTCGCTCTCCCCGTACAGCTGCTTCCACCATTCGGCAAAATAATGCAGCGCCGGTTCGTAATTGACGAGAATTTCCGTCGTCTTGCCTTTGCGGTACAGCGCGTTGCGCACCGCCGCGTACTGGTAGCTCGGGTTGTTGGCCAATTCCGGATCGGCAAAGGCGTCACGCGCGTCGGCGGCGCCTTTCATCATCGCCTCGATGTCGATGCCGGCCGCCGCGATCGGCAGAAGCCCGACCGCCGTCAGCACGGAATAGCGCCCCCCGACGTCGTCGGGGATGACAAACGTTTCGTATCCTTCCGCCTCGGCCAATTTGCGCAGCGCGCCTTTGGCCTTGTCGGTCGTCGCGTACACCCGTTTTCTCGCTTCCTCTTTGCCGTATTTCGCCTCCAGCGCTTCACGGAAAATGCGGAATGCGATCGCCGGCTCCGTCGTCGTCCCGGATTTGGAAATGACGTTGATGGAAAAATCTTTGTCCTCCAAATATTGCAGCAGATGTTTCATGTAAGTGGAGCTGATGTTGTTGCCGGCAAAAAAGATTTGCGGTCCTTTCCGCTGCCCGGCCGGCAGCAAATTGTAAAACGAATGCGACAGCATTTCGATCGCCGCCCGCGCGCCGAGATAAGATCCGCCGATGCCGATCACGATCAGCGCGTCGGAGTCGGAGCGAATTTTGGCCGCGGCCTGCTGGATGCGGCGGAATTCATCGCGGTCGTAGTTGACCGGCAGATCCATCCATCCGAGAAAATCGGCGCCCGCGCCCGTTCCCTCGTGCAGTTGGTTGTGCGCCGCGCGCACCTGCGGCGCCAGATAGTCCAACTCATGGCGCCCGACGAAAGGCAGCGCCTTGCTGTAGTCAAAACGAAATGTGCTCACCGGATTTTCCTCCTCTGTTTCCTTTTCTTCCTTCGGCCCCCCATAATGCTATCGGGTCCGTCGGTTCCATCGGATCCCTTGCTTCCATCGCGTCTTCCATGATGCCAATCCCTAAGATTCCACAGGATCCGATGTTTCCATCGAATTCCATGCTTCAAGCGAATTCCGCCGCGTCTGTCGAAGGATGCAAGGCTCTACGGTCCAGTTTATTACGTTTCGCGGGTTTACACAAGTTTTGGAGACAACACTTCGCACATTAGCATACCACAGGCTTGCGGAAGGACGCCTCTATATTCCGTTGCCAAAAGCGTTATTTTGTCAAACGCCCGTCCAAAGGCATCTTTGAGCGCCGCGACACGAGGGAAAAAATGCAAGCGCCGGTCGTCACGCAGCTATCCGCGATCGATTCCCGTTGCAGCATTGCCGGGAATGCGTTTCCGGCTTCCCCCCGACATGGTAAAATAGGCGTAACGTTGAATGCGCATGAGGTGATGCCAATGAAAACGGTGGGATGGATCGGGCTGGGAACGATGGGCGAGCCGATGGCCCGCCAGCTGCTCGCAAAAGGGTTCCCGTTGATCGTGTACAACCGCACGGCAAATAAAGCGGACAAGCTGCTCGAACTCGGCGCGAAACGGGCGGACTCGCCCGGCGAAACGGCGCGCGCGGCCGACGTCGTGTTCACGATGCTGAGCGACGACCGCGTCGTGCGGGAAGCGTATTTTGGCGAAAAGGGGATATGGAGCGGCGTGCGGCAAGGGATGACGGTCATCGACTGCAGCACCGTGTCGCCGGAGCTGAGCCGTGAACTTTATCGCGAGGCCGAGGCGCGCGGCGTCCGCTTTTTGGACGCGCCGGTGACCGGCAGCCGGCCGGCCGCCGAGTCGGGAACGCTGCTCTTCATGATCGGCGGCGACGCGGAAACGGTGGAAGCCCACCGCGATTTGTTCGAGGCGATGGGACGCAAAATCGTGCATATGGGACCGGCCGGAACGGGATCGCAGACAAAATTGGCGCACAACACGATGGTCGGCATCCATATGTCCGCCTTCGCCGAAGCGCTGTCGATGGCATTAAAAGCGGGCATTCCGCCGCAAAAATTTGCGGAAGTCGTCCTGAACGGCGCCGCCGCATCGCGTCAAGCGGAACTGAAAGCGGAGCGCATGATCCGCGGCGACTACAGCGTCCAGTTCGGCCTCGGCCTGATGCTGAAAGATTTGCGCCTCGCGTCCCGCATGGCGGAACAGCTCGGTATCCGCACGCCCATGCTGGATCTGGCGCGGGAGATGTTCACTTCCGCCGACGAGTTGGGGTGGAGCGATCTGGATTTGTCCGCCGTGTTCAAATGTTACGAATCGTGGAACGGCGTTTCCCTGTCTTCCGGCGAATCCGAACCGGCTCCGCGGCAGGAAGAACGCCGCCGTTATCCGCGCATCCCCTTGAACATCCCGCTGAAACTGTCCGTCTATCAATGGGTGCAGGCGGGAAATCTTCACGCCGAGACGATCGACGGCCTTCTGCTGGACTTGTCGAATGCCGGCATGCAAATTTCATCGGACGTCAAACTCGAGCCCGACATGTTTGTCGTCGTGCATTTCCCCGACGGTTCCAGCCTGCCGCCGCTGACTGCGCGGATCATCCGCGCCGAACCCCGAGAAAACCGTTTTCATTACGGCTGCCTTTTGTCGGGGCTGCCGCTGCACACGCAAAAACAGCTGGAAACGTATATCGCGAGCCAGCTGGATTACGCCGATGCGGCAGCGGAAAAGAATTGACAATAGAGTCGAACCGCCCGACAACATTCGGTCGATATGCGAAAGGCCCGGCTTCCGCCGGGCCTTTCGCCTGTACACGACATCCTTATTGAAACTCAACACACGCTGCGCGCGTCGGCCGCCGGAACTTTTATTTCAACAGCGCCTTGACCTTCGAAACGACGTTTTCGACGGTGAAGCCGTATTCCGCGATCACTTTGGCGCCGGGCGCGGACGCGCCGAACCGGTTGATGCCGAGCACATCGCCCGCGTCGCCGACGTAGCGTTCCCAGCCGAGCGGATACGCCATTTCCACCGCCAGCCGCGCTTTCACATCCGGCAGGATGACCGAGTCTTTGTATTCCTGCGGCTGCCGCTCGAACAGTTCCATGCTCGGCATGCTGATCACGCGCACGTGGATGCCTTCCTCGGCCAGCGCCTTCTGCGCGGCCAGCGCGAGCTGCACTTCCGAACCGGTCGCGATGATTTGCGCCTGCGGCGCGCCGTTCGCCGCATCGGACAGCACATACGCTCCCCGGGATACGCCTTCGAACGCCTTTTCCCGCGTGCCGGGCAAAATCGGCAGGTTTTGGCGGGTCAGCACGAGCGCCACCGGGCTTTTCCGTTCGAGCATCGCATGACGCCACGCCGCGGTCGTTTCATTGCCGTCCGCCGGGCGAATGACGGTCACGCCGGGAATGACGCGCAGCGCGGGCAGCTGCTCGATCGGCTCGTGCGTCGGCCCGTCTTCTCCGACGCCGATACTGTCGTGCGTAAACACGTAAATGACGGGAAGTTCCTGAATCGCCGACAGCCGCACCGCCGGACGCAAATAATCGGAAAACACGAAAAACGTTCCCGCGAACGGCCGCAAACCTCCGTGCAGCATCATCCCGTTGGCCGCCGCCGCCATGGCGAACTCGCGCACGCCGAAGTAGATGTTGCGCCCCGCGTACTGTCCCCGACGGAACACCCCCTGATCTTTCATGTGGGTGTTGGTCGACGATTCAAGGTCGGCCGAGCCGCCCGCCAGCGCGGGCACTTTGGCGGCGAGCGCGTTCAGCGCGCGGCCGGACGCGGCGCGGGTCGCCATCGCCTTGTCTTCCGGCGAATACAGCGGCAGTTCCGCATCCCAACCTTCCGGCAGTTCTCCTTGCACCGCCTGTTCAAACTGGCGCGCCAGTTCCGGATATTGGCCGCGGTACGCTTCGAACATGTCGCGCCAACGTCGTTCGGCTTCTTCGCCGCGCTGTTTGACTTGCGCGAAATGCGCGCGCACTTCTTCCGGCACGTAAAAATCGCTTTCGTACTGCCACCCGTACGCCTGCTTGGTCAGCGCCACCTCGTCCTTGCCGAGCGGGGAGCCGTGCGGTCCGGCGTGGCCGCCTTTGCCCGCCTTGTTCGGGCTGCCGTAGCCGATGATCGTCTTGACTTCGATCAGCGTCGGCTTGGACGCATCCGCCTTGGCTTGCGCAATCGCGCGGCCGATGGCCGCAATGTCGTTGCCGTCCTCCACGCGCAAATAATTCCACCCGTAACCTTCAAACCGCTTCTGCACGTTTTCCGAAAACGCCAGATTCAGCTCGCCGTCCAGGGAAATGTCGTTGGAGTCGTACAGCACGATCAATTTGCCGAGTCCGAGATGCCCGGCCAGCGAGGCGGCTTCCCCGGAAATGCCCTCCATCAGGTCGCCGTCGCCGCAAATGACATACGTATAATGATCGATAACCGAAAAGCCGTCCCGGTTGTAAACTTGCGCCAAATGGGCTTCCGCCATCGCCATGCCGACGGCCATGGCGAACCCTTGTCCAAGCGGTCCGGTCGTCGCGTCGACGCCGGGCGTATGTCCGTATTCCGGATGGCCGGGCGTCTTGCTGCCCCATTGACGGAAGTTTTGGATTTCTTCCATCGGCAGATCGTATCCGCACAAATGCAGAAGCGCATAGAGCAGCATGGATCCGTGGCCGGCGGAAAGCACGAACCGGTCGCGGTTGATCCAGTTCGGGTTGGACGGATTGTGCGTCATGTGCTTCGTCCACAATTCGTAGGCCATCGGAGCCGCGCCCATCGGCATGCCCGGATGACCGGAGTTGGCTTTCTCGATCGCATCAATGGCCAGCGTGCGAATGGTCGTGATCGACAGTTGTTCAATAGATTGCGTCATTTCCGTAACCCATCCTTCCATTTACGATAGTTCGTTCCAAAGATTGTATCATAACCGCCCCGGTCTTGCGCATGCGTCACCGTTCGCGCGTTTCGCCGAAAGCGCGCCCGACGCCGGGCGCCCATCCGCAACAACGCGCAGGCAGCGCCGCCATCTCGGACGGACGGCGAATCAGGCAAAGGCCATTCCGACGGAAACGACTTCGCCGGCGGCCGTTCCGGCTTCATTCCGTCGAAAACCAGGCGGTCAGACGCAGGTTGATGTCTTCTTCCGTCAGCTCCGGAAACAGCCGTTCCTCCGTCACCATGTCGTACAGCCGTTCCATCGGTTCGCGCGGATCGGCCTTGCGCGCTTTGGCGTCGGAACGCAGAAGCTGCCACGTTTCCAGAATGAACGTGCGGTGCCGAATATCTTTTTTGCGGAAGAAATGGTCGATGCGCTCCAGATGGTCCATGAACTCGCTGCCGAACCGTTCTTCCAAAGCACCGCGGAACAAGGCGATTTCCGCTTCATACATCGGGCGGGTTTTCTTGCTGTCTTTGCCGATCCACGGCGTTTCCAGCACCATCGGCAGATGGCGCAGCTGGTCGTGGTTGACAATGTAGTTCATCGCTTTGAATCCGATGTACCCGGAGCCGACCGGCGCATGGCGGTCTTTCGCCGAGCCTTTCGGATTTTTGCTGTCGTTGAGATGAATGACCGCCAGGCGGTCGAGACCGATCACCCGGTCAAACTGCTCCAGCACGCCGTCGAAATCGTTCACGATGTCGTATCCGGCGTCGTGGACGTGGCAGGTGTCGAAACAGACGCTCAGACGTTCGTTGTCTTTCACCTTGTCGATGATGCGGGCGATCTCTTCGAAACTGCGCCCGAGTTCCGTCCCTTTGCCGGCCATCGTCTCCAGCGCGATATGGACATCGGTGCCCGCCGTGCCCTCCAGCACTTCGTTCAGCCCTTCGGCGATGCGCTCAATGCCGTATTCCGGATCTTTGTCCGTATAGGCGCCCGGATGCAGCACGATGTTCTTGACGCCGAGATAATGGGTGCGCCGGATTTCCTCCTGCAAAAAATCGACCGCTAGGCGGAACGTATTGCGTTTATAGGAACCGAGATTGATAATATAGGGCGCGTGTACGACGATTTCCTCGATTCCGTGCTCCGCCATCACGGCCTTGCCTTCCGGAACATACTGCTCCTCGATCGGTTTTCTCGTCGTGTTTTGGGGCGCCCCGGTATATATCATGAATGTGCTCGAACCGTACGAAACCGCTTCGTTAGCCGCATTCAAGAGTCCCTTGTCCGAAAAAGACACATGGGAACCGATTTTCAGCATCCGTCCCGCTCCTTTACATATGCATTGCACTTATTTTACTAGAATGTAAGAAGGGTCGCAACAGATGCGGATGCGAATGCGGACTATTTGCGCAACATGAAATTGGTCGCCTATCGCCGCGAAGGTCAAACGCATGAACACGTCATCGTGCAGCTCAGACAAGCCCTCGAGCATGCGGAACATCCGCCGGAGAAGCGTGCGTGCACACGGAGCATCCGACAGAGAAACGGGCGTGCACGCGGAGCATCCGCTGGAGAAGCGGACGTGCACGCGGAACTTCCGCTGGAGACGGACGTGCACGCGGAACTTCCGCCGAAGAAGCGGGGGTGCACACGGGGGTGCACACAGAGTATCCGCCGGAGAAGCCGGTGTGAGGGAATTCATTTTGAGAACAGCTCGCCGGCAGGATGCATTTCCGCGGTTACGGAGGATGTTCGCAAAACCTCGCGCGCTTCCAT